>Ga0172367_10008000_pt1 | contig 11926 bp, 6 predicted proteins | sample Lak10m_FD_114542 | JGI IMG/M metagenome (GOLD analysis project Ga0172367, IMG submission 114542) | Freshwater microbial communities from Kabuno Bay, South-Kivu, Congo - kab_022012_10m | ecosystem: Environmental > Aquatic > Freshwater > Lake | place: Democratic Republic of the Congo: South-Kivu...
CCAGGCCTTCGGCCAGTGCTGGGGCTGCCAGGCCTTCGGCCAGTGCTGGGGCTGCCAGGCCTTCGGCTGCGGCTGCTCCGGCTTTGATGGATCCGATTGGAATATTGGATCCAGAAGGGAAACGCGACAATCCGATGACTGGTCTCCCCTATGCGAACCATTATCAAACCGCTAACTCAACTGGAACATATGCCGATATTGCGAAACAATGGACCCGACTTCCCATGTATGAACAGCGTAACGAAATTCTCAAAGCCATTTCCGAAAATCAAGTAACACTTTTAAAAACCGGTACAGGATCCGGAAAAACCGTTCTAGGTCCAAAATACGCTCTTCATGTCGGCGGATACAGACAAAAAGTCCTCTGTGCCATCCCCAAGAAGGTCCCGACAAGGAGTGCGGCGGAGTATGCTGCCAAATGTCTCGATGTCAAGATCGGTGAACATGTCGGATACTATTTTAAAGGCGCCCGCTCAATATCCGACAACACATTGTTAACATTTACCACAACTGGTTCCATTGTTTCCCGTATTACTGGATCCGATCCACTCTTATCCGAATACAGTTTCATCGTATTGGACGAAGCCCATGAACGAAAGATCGAAATGGATATGTGTTTCCTCTTGCTCAAACAAATTATGCAACAACGTCGCGATCTCAAACTCGTCATCCTATCTGCCACAATCGATTTTGACAAATTCCGCAACTATTTCGGTCAAAACACATCTTTCGCCCTTATCGACGCCGGACAAGCAATGTCGTACCCAGTCGAAGACCAATATTTACAACATGAGCCGAAAGACTGGAAGCGCGAAGCCGAACAGCGTATCATGGACATATTGCGCACAACTCCCGATGGTGATATCATCTGTTTCGTCAAAAGTGGCGCTGATGGACGCGAACTGTGCAGCCGCATCGGTCCACAAGCAAGAGCATCCGGATATTACCCCTACTGCACCGAATTCGATAGCAAAGCTGCAGGGGAAAAAGTCGGTGACACAGGTAAAACAAAAGAGAATTTCGTAACCAATGCAACCCTCTACAAAAATCTGCCTCATCCAAACTCCGATCCTGAACACCCTTTCACACGTAAAATCGTCATCACTACAAATGTCGCAGAATCATCTATCACCATTAACGGCGCTAAATACGTGGTTGATGCCGGACTCGAATATTACGACTCCTATTTGCCGAATGAACAGAGTCGCAGTATGCGCGAAGAACTGATCGCACAATCCGCCATGATACAGCGCCGGGGGCGCGTTGGTCGAACCAGTCCCGGCATTTGTTACCATCTCTATACAAAACATCAATACGACACAACACACAAATATCAGATTCCCGATGTGCAAAAATCAGATCTGTCATCGCAATTCCTGGATCTGTTGCGGAAAGACGACATCGGCACTATCGGCAAACTGCGCCAACTTCTACACGAAATGATCGACCCCCCTTCCGATGTTTTCATCTCTAGCGGACTCAGCATCTTATACGGACTCGGTGCCATTACAGCACTCGATGACACTGGGCAACTGACGTCGATCGGCCGAGCAATGTCGTTTTTCCGTGCCATTTCGCCCCAAATGGCAAAAGCTATTATTGTAAGCCATTTCTATCACTGTCGACGTGATATGACGAATCTGGCTGCGATATTGATCGAAATAGATGGACAAGTTGAAACATTGTTCCGCAAATTGAGACGGAGTAAAAACGGCGTCGATAAATCGGAAGAGATCAAATATAGACGAATTAAACGATCATTCGCATCCCAATATGGCGATATCATTTCAATCTGGAAGATTTATAAAACATATCTGGAAAAAGAGGAAAAGTTGGGCAAGGCAGGAGCGCGATCATGGTGTAAAGACAACTATTTGAATGCGCGTGTTCTCGAAAATGCGGGACAAGCTGGACGCAAAATATCCATGACCCTGCGGGATCTCATGGAACCTCCGCGAACTTCGACAAGATTAGATAAAGATCTCATTGTACTCGACGAAGTCGATGAAGTGGAAATCAGTGGACGAAAAAGTAAGAGCAAGAAGAGCGGCGGTGGCGACACAGAAGAACCAACTAAAACTGTTTTCACTCCTGCTGAAATACAAGCGATGGAACAGCAGTATCGACCATTCGATCGATTCGAAGACAATATCGTCGCATGTTTCGCCGAAGGATTTATCACCAATATAGCGAAGAAGATCCCCGGACGCAACGATTATGTCACTTGTTTCCCCACAAAGAAAGTGCGATGCGGATTGAGTCGTGAATCGTTCTTGACATTGATGAAATCAGAAGGATCCGTACTGTTGTACGGTGAACTTTTCAGCATGGGAGAAGGTGTTTATAAAATGAATGTGGCGTCAAGAGTGCCTACCGGTGTTATGGATAGAATCGTTGAACACAATAAAGATAAACTGCGATTCTGTTTCGAATCGTTCTCGAACAAGACTGTTCAAGCCGCAATTGGACCCGGTCACAGCCACGAACATAGACGCGAACATGGTCACAAGAAACATGGACACAAGCATGGACATAAAAAGAAATATCATCGATAAACAATTATGTCCGTTTCAGTTCCAGATCGTTATATAGTTGCGTTCAGTCACTCCAACATATATCGTCCAACAATATGTCATGATCAAACATGGTCCGATTATCTATACAATTCAATCATGATATTTGTTCATATTATGATTTTGATGGCATGTATATGGTCAATATGTTGGCAATTGCATTTATATTTGGTTTAAAATAGTAATAACTATTTTGAATTGTACGAACATGAACACTCTTTCCGCTTTTACAAACATATTTTTCGATCATATTGATCTACATGTACATCGTATAACTTACGTCCTGTATTACAGCAACTATGGTGATATCGATTATATGAAATCCAACACTTACATTGGTACAGTCATCGCATCTTTATCGAATGCCGATGAAATCGATTATATTGATTGGTTGAATTCATTCGGATGTCGTATTGAATTGGTCGAATCAGCATGCAAATATGGGAATCTCGCATGTTTACAATATGGATTGGATAACAATCATGTTTATACGCCTTATATGAGTGAGATCGCGACACAAAAAGGGCATCTCATTTGTTTGGAATATTTGTATGAACAAGGGTATCCGTTTGGCACTCAGGTATGTTTTCTAGCGGCAAAATACGGGCATTTGGATTGTTTGAGATATATTCACGAAGGTGGATATGGATGGTTTGCATATGGATGGGGAGAATATGCGTGTCAGTCGGCAGTGATGCACGGTCATTTGGATTGTGTGAAATATTTATATGATCACGGTTGTTCACATCCGATGAGTTATATCAATATTCATCCCAATTGTGTCGATTATATTAAGCGACAGCATTCATTGTGTTTAATCTTATAATTTTTTGTTGGATTTGTCGAAGATGATCAACGTTGTGTTTGGATTCGCATCCAATGGCGATTGAGGATTTCGAAGTTGGCGAGATAGATGCGTCTTTGAGTGTCGGTCATATCGCTAAGACGGGGTTCAAGTGCGACAGCGATGCGATGAGCTTCGTTGATGTTTCGCACTGTTTCAATTGTCGACTGTTGTTGTGGGTTCAACAGATACACTTTCAAATACGTTGTCATCAACAAGATTTGGACATCAATCGTATTGGGATCATCCATGAAACAGGTCAACAATGCGATGGTTTCATCGAACTTCTTGAGTCCGTATTGTGTTACGGCGTAGTGATAGAGTGTTCGATCATCGTATCGGTATCGTTTGAAGTATTCCCGACAATGTTTATCGGCAATGATGTAAGACTCAATCACAACATAGATGTTGATACAATGTTGAAGAGTCTCTTTGTTCAAATTGTTGATTGTTGGATTTGCCTCGAGTGCTTTTGCAAAATATTGCAGCGCCTTCGTGTACTGACCATCTGCCATGTAATACACACCGATCTCATTACATGTTGTTTGATAAGACAGTTTTGTCTTATCGGGGAACATCATGAGTCCGATTTCGTATGTGACAATAGCTTGCTCATACTGTTTCCATGCCATATGGATTTGTCCGATATAGAAATGGGAGTCCATTGAATAGGACTGCAAGCATGATTGGAGAAGCTGGATGAACTTGGTGAGATACACAGTTGGGCGATCTGCTTTGGCTGCTCGCATAAACATGACCAAAGCTTTGTCGTAATCACATTGTTCGAAATAGTAACATGCTAAATTGTAATGTAGCATGAAAGATCGAGGGAAGTGGGAAATAGATCGAAGATTGTTTTCGATTGCACCGGACAAATTACCGGACTTGTATTTTGCAGTTCCCAGATTTGCCCACAAGAGATCAATCCTAGAATACTTTTTCGCCATCTGTTGACAAATTCGATGGACTTCGGAATATCGATTCGCCTCCGACAATTCGGACACTAAACGAAGATTAGACAATATCGCTGTGATATCCGTCATCTGTGGAAGATGACGTCCGTAATTGATGATCAGTTGTGCCAATGTGAGATATTGAAATGGAGCCGCTCCGTGAATCAAAAAGTTTGACGGATCGTCATCCATTTCCGGAACAGAGGCAGCAGAGGCAGGGACTGAAGCCGGAACAGGGTCCCTGGTAGGCTCGGGAGGCGTATTTGACACCCTTTGCCATTTTGCGTGGGATTGTTGTCGGCGCTTGGAATGTTGCCGATGGGTACTAGGACCAGGACCATAACTCCGGACCGGAGCAGCTGGGGCTGCAGTTGTTGCAGGAGGATAGACCTGGTTGACGAAAGTGGTTACACGAGCGTAAGGTTGCATGGGATAATATTAGGATAAATCGACTTCAATTTTTATGATGGTCCGTCCGACTATATACACATACGTGGGCGACCTGCTGCACGACCGTATAAACCGACAGTGTTATCGCTGACCTTTGGTCCTGCTGTCATACAGACTGGAGCTGCCCCAGATGGAAGATCAATGTTTGAAATTGGATCGATACAGTTGAATTCGAGTTGTGATGTACCGCATTGCATTTTAGGGGCGAATTTGTTATATTTAGGTGTGAGATTGGCATTGTATGGACCGGCTTTTTCAAGTGTGAAGAGTTCAACTCCGACTGGAGTGCGATCAATATGGTCAAATATAACAATTAGGATAATCAACAGTATAATAAGTGAATACATGTGTTATGATGCTTGATGATAGATGAGAAAAAGAAACAATATGTCCAAAGTTTGTTGAAATCAATGATCGTAACATCTTGTATATGGATGATCTTATAAAATTGATGGTAAATAATGCTGTAATCTATTCTTTATTACAAGGTCGATGTTACGTTGTACCGTGTCAAAAGTGGAGATGGTGAGCAGGAGATAGGGGGCACATTTGTTTTTTGCAACTCCTCTTGACACTGAATCGATCGATATTCGAAAAATTCCAGCCGGACTCGCCCCCGACCCCCCTGCTCTCCAGCTCTCCTTCTGAAATGTTGCAAATGGCATCAACCCAGAACAACCGCCGCACCGGAACCAATTCCCGTGCTCGTGCCCCCACTGGTGCCCGCATCCATGCGGATGCTGCTGGCGCCACTGGTGTCGCTGGTGTCACCGCCCCTCGCACCCACATGGGTGCCTCCAGACCCAAGCCCCACGGCCGCAAGATGGACGTTTCGACCATGATGGCGAAGCGTTCCGACATGGCCAACTTGTTGGCCATGATGCCCTACGCCATGTCATTCTGGCTGGAGGGATCAAGTGCAACAACGTACACGACTCCTGGCAGGATGGAGGCGATCATCAGTAATGATGATTCGCCCCTCTACACCATCGTGAACGACGCACTCAATGTCGTGGCCAACAAGGACTGTCATGTGTACACCCACATGACCAACATGTTCCGCGCTGCACTGCTGATCCATATGGCAGTCGTGCAAGCGGGACGCACCGACCAACTCGGCAAGACTCCGGAACAGCTGGCATCTGACAAGGTGTTGGCAAACTGGACACGCGACATCGATCGCATCGGTCACATGACCGAGTTGCTTCAAGCCGAGGTGGACAAGTTGGACGAGACAAGTGGTCTGCGGACATTCATCGCTCTTACTGGTTTCAACCAGGAGGTCCGGTGTGTCTTCAGCCCAACAGTTTACAAGATGGTTTACATCCAACTTGTGACAGCGTTCAACTCCATGACCCCCGCTGCAAAGCAGTTAATCAACTTCCAGTGCAACAGTGTGCCCCTGTACAAGCAGTCTAATGCGTATCGCATGGCCTGCCTGTTGCATGTGTACAAGACAATTGACCCCCATTTCCTGGATGCGTGGTATGCCACTATTCCTGCGGATGTGCGTCGCACTGTTTCCCTGGCTCACGTTATCGCTGGCCTGACATTCGCTTTCATGAGTGCTTTCGCTGGCGAGATGTGTCGGATGGACATGATTCATGGTATCGTTTACGGTGATGTCGAGATGCGAATCCTCGCTAAGATGATCATCGCAAAGGGTGAAGAACTGTGTATCATGCGGACTCTGTACCGCTACAACGCTGCTGACCATGCTGCTGAGACGGCCCCCAAGTTTGCGGGGTATTTCAAGGCAAATGTGTTCGGCTTTGGCGACAATGTGTTTCTGCAAGTCCCTGCCACTACATTTGGAACGATCAATGACCAGCGAACGACATTTGGATCTGCTGCGATGTTCGAAATTCGCAGTGGATCCAACCCGAATCCTGTCGTGTACAACATCGAAACTACCGATGATGGCACAACGGAGATCAATCAGCTGGCAATGATCGTTCCTTCGCTTGAATATGCACAAATCGATCCTGCTCCTGCCGCTGCTGCTCCTGCCGCTGCTTCCGCTGCTTCTGCTGCGAAGCCTCTGCCTGAGCTTGTGAAGGTGCGAGTTGCCATGAAGAAGGCGGGCTCACCTGCCCCACTTCCTGCACCAAAGCCCATTCGCAAGAACAAGCGAGATGCCAAGAACACGCCTCCCACTGAGACCAAGCGACGCACTCCGCAACCGATCCGCCCCCTTCCGGTGTTCCCTCGCTCATATGCAGCCGCTGCAGCTGCTTCCGAGGTCACCCCTGCTCCCGATGCCGCTGATGCAGCTGCCGATGACACTCGTCCGACGCTGACGATGGAAGAGGAGCGCATTGCGGCGCGGAAGACGTGGGCCGTTTTGCAGGAGGTGCGGGAGTTCGTGAAGGATGCCACTGCGATGCCTGTGCCGGAAAGCGGTGGCGTCTGCCTCATGTGCGACAACACGACCACGAAGGCCACTGTTTACATTGGCATTCATGTGTTGTGCCGATCCTACTACCCTGGACCCGAGTTTGATGAGTTGAACCATCGATTCAACATCCTCGAAGTCCAGTTGGCAGAAGTCGCGTAACTCTTCACCATCATTCAGCTATTTCCACCAAAAACAAAAAACAAAATAAAAAAAACAATCCAACAACAAAACAAAAAAAATCCACCGGTGCCAGCTGACACCAAAAAAAACCCTTATAAGTATGATAAAAACGCGTTACGTTGTTATCATTGAATATATCTCAATATTATCCAAAAAAATGATGGTTCAAAAACCTATAATTACAACAATATTACCAGAGAGTTAGTTACTTGATTACTCTGAGTGGATTGGTGGAATGAGATTCGGAAGCACTGTCTTTTTGCAATTCCACCTCGACATTGTGCAGATCGATGCACTCTTCAAGCTGAACGCTACCGTGTTTCAGTCCCCCAAGCCCCCCAACGTACTCAAGCAGCTCAACGCTCCAACATCCAAGCATGTTCGTCTACTTCGGCCCCGCTGTCGCGCTCACTGACTTCAATGAGAGCATGATCAACGAGACCTTCATGACCAAGATGCTCAAGTCCGTCGTTCGCGGAACAATCCCGCAGACGAAGGCAACCATCATCACCACCGCCAGAGCGGTCCTTCAAGCAATGAAGGACATTGTGAAGGCAGCGCGCATCTCTGGAACGACCATCATGGTCAATCCGATCCACGTGGTGAACTTCTTCATTCAATCATTGAATGAGGGAACACCTCTGCCGGATCTGCGCCGCAACTTGCTCAACGCGGTGCCGTTCAAGTGGAACATGACCGACACTCTGCAAGAAATGTACGAGGGTCGGCTCAACCTCAAGAACTACTGCATCGAGCTGGATGAGCGCCGCAAGAAAGATGCGGTCCAGAAGGCGCGGCAGATGAAGCCGTTCACCTACAAGACCCACACTGGCAAGACCCATGTGATCCCTCGCGCCGATCCATGGGCAACCGTGAAGGCGATGGAGAGCGGCACACTTGCCCTCCCCACTGCAGGAATCTGGAGTGGTGTTCGCGATGCTCGTGCTGGAGACGACAAGAAGCCGACGCCGCGAATCCAGCGTCATCGCCAATACCAGCGCCCCAAGAAGACCGCCGATGCTGTTCTTCCTGAAGTCGACTTCGACATGGCGGAACAGTTCGAGTACATGGAATCCATCTGCTCATCGACTGTTCCGTCAACTCCTGCGCCGACACCTGTTTCCATCCCCAAGAACAACGCGAAGCATGCTGCCCGTGCAGCTCGCATCGCCAAGCGCGCGGAGAAGGAGACGATGCGTATGGAGAATATCGCAAATGAACAGCGACGCAATCCAGTTGTGGCCAACATCATGCGTGGCATCAACGGCCAGGTGATCCAGGCCAAGAAGCCTTCCGTACCCAGCAACCGCACACCTGGTCGCCGTCAAGGCTCCGGGCACAACAAGCAACGCCATGTGGCGACGGTTGCTGTTGCCCCCGAGACGATCGATCCTACCGTGACATCACTCCAGATGTATTTCAAACAGATGGGCTACAGATGCAGTGAGATGGTCGCCATGTTGCGAACATTCTTTACCACATCTTTCCTTGAAACGATCAATACATCTGGAGTGTTGGAGCCTGAAAAGGTTGCCCCGGTTGAGTTGCCCTCTTTTGAGGTCGATGAGATCGACGACACATATGCAACCAAGTCAGCTCCTATGTCCAAGAAGGAACGTCGTGCAGCAAGAGTGCAGGCAAAGATCAATGGCGTTTCAATCCCTGCGGAAGCAGCGATTGTATCGGCTCCAATTCCTGCACCGTTTTCATCTGATGCAACTGATTTTGCAATGATGAACGACGAGAAGGAAGAGGATCTCAAGCCAACGATCGACGCCGGCGACTCTGTATTCACGATGTCACCAACTATGTTGATCGCACACTTCGAAAGCTGGACCAAGTGGCAAATGTCACCGGCCAACTTGTTCATGTGTGCGCTCTATGCGAAGATGGAGTCCAGAATTACTCCTCAAGCAATTGGCGACATTGTCTACTACATCTTATCTGATGCAACTGACATGCACTCTGTTCTTTCAAACGTGAACGAGTTCGTGAGAAGTGGCATCGAGAATTGGAACAACGTGACCAAGATTGAAGATGTGATCGCAAAACATCCGGTCTTGCGCAATATCAAGACTATGGGTGAGTTCGTCCCATTGACGAGCGCCGAGATCCAGACCATTGCTGAGCATGCAACTTTCTCGATCGGCCTCAAGTTCCAACAAGGCCGTATCGGTGAGCTGTTCCGCAGTTATGCGAAGGGCACCGGACAAGAAGTTCAGCGGTTCAACAAGAATGTTCGATCCGTCGAAATCAAGTTCGACGACATCGCGAGGACTATGCGATTCCATGTCAAGCTGCTATCGCAATACCATTTTGTGCCTGGAATGACCCTTTACATGGTCTCTCCTAACACAACTCCGGCACTTTTCTCGAAGATCGGCACTGTTGTGCAGCAAGTCGACGGCGTCGTCACGATGTCAAACTCTTTCTTGCCTGCAATGAATGATAGGAACATGGTTGAGTTCTGCTACAACATTACCGATCATCGTATCTGCTCGGATGCAGCGCGAGAGGCGAAGGCCCGCAAGGATGCCCAAACCAAGGCGGCTGTCCAAATCAAGGAACGTGTTGCCGTGCAACAGTCCCGACCCACTGTCAAGACATTGAGCAAGCATTGGTTGACGGAAATGATTTCCGACCTCAGACAGTGCAAGCCCAACGACAGGGATGCTCGTGGAACAATCATGAAGCGCTTCGTCGAGGCACATCGTGGCTGGGCCACTGAGCGCCATCCTTGCACGGATGGTCGTTCTGCGCTCAACATCTTGGCGTACCGACTGCAAAACCATCTGATCAATTACGACATCACACTCGAAAAGCACCAGAGTGATGCCGGGATGACGCTGCAACTGTTCAAGGCACTGTTGTCCGGTGAATCTGCTCCGGTCTTTTTGGAACTTTTCAAGGAGACCCCGGATGCCACATTCATCGACAAATTGACACATCTTAACACTGGATACTGTTTGACGCGTGATCGCAAGACTGGACACATCAGGACAATCCCGATGCCCCATTCGGTCACTCAAGCACAATGCTGGTTGACGATGTTCAAGATCTCGCCTGCTCCTCCTACCGATGGACCGCAAGAATTTTGCGGAATTCCCATCCAGTATGTGGACTCGAGATCCGATGCGACCTTCACTGTTGCAGCAATGGCGCCTGAATACGAGATGGGTGCTATCTTCGGCCTCGCTCCAGCTGGAGCCGCCGCGGATGCGTTCTAACATCTAACATCCGTCCCTGTCCCAAAATTTACGGGACAATTATACTTTGTATCATCTGCTGTGATTGCAATGTCATACCCTTGATTCGATTCTCTTTATTGCTATAATATGCTAAAGCCTGTTGCCGATTACGGGAATGTCCGTGAGACTTTGCAGCTTCTTCAATGATGGTTAAAGGCGTGTCAGGTTTTCGATGTAAGAACGGTTCCAGCTCTGTCATAACCTGAATCGGATTCATGAGAAGATCTTCATATCGAATCATGATCATGGGAGTTTTATAGTGGTCCATAATACGAATATTACGATCATACCATAGACACCAGTAATCGATAGGAGTTCGATAGATGGCACCACCTCTTTCTTCGATCAATTTCACTGGACGTTGAATATAGTCGTTGACTGTCAACGGTGGTCGAATGCTCATAACTTCGTAAGGGGATTTGAACATGGATTGTAGCCAGAAATAGGGATCTTTGATGACGAATATTTTAAGGACACGGGGGTCGATGAAGCTGGGATATTGATGGCAATAGTGTAGTGTCAACAGTTGATGTTTCCATCCAGATGCGTCGATATAAAGGTTGAAATGTCGTTGAAGGTATTTGGCGAGTAAATTTGTGCCACTGTTTTGCAGACCGTGAATGCGGACAACATTGTGTGGAGATTGTCGTATATGGGAATTTGGAGACAAGAGTGATGTTGACATATTAAAATCGGATACGTTAATATGTTTGATTAGACGCAACATCGATAATCACTTCGAACATCAAAAATATTATACAATCGGATATTGACTTAAAAAAATTAATGTTCTATGTAATAGAACACTATGTCGACCACTCCTATTGACACAACTCCTTTGGCGTTAGCGATTGCCCATATTGAGCGCGCAGCTCAAGAGCATCAGGACAAGGCAGCTTCACACAATGTGAAGCGTCTTGCTACTACCAGTGCATGGACTGCAGCGGATGACGCTGCCCGTGCTTGGTTTTATGCAGCAAATGCCTTGCGTAGGGCAATCCATGCAACATCCATCAGCACTGCTGCCGATGCCGCAGCAGCTGAGGCCGCAGCAGCTGAGGCCGCAGCAGAGGCAGCAGCAGAGCCAGCAGCAGAGCCAGCAGCAGAGGCAGCAGCTGAGGCAGCAGCTGAGCCAGCAGCAGAGGCAGCAGCTGAGGCAGCAGCTGAGCCAGCAGCAGAGGCAGCCGCAGCAGAAACAGCAGCAGAGCCAGCAGCAGAGGCGGCAGCCGAGCCAGCAGCAGAGGCAGCGGAGCGAGCAGCAGAGGCAGCAGCAGCGGCCG
>Ga0172367_10008006_pt1 | contig 11922 bp, 11 predicted proteins | sample Lak10m_FD_114542 | JGI IMG/M metagenome (GOLD analysis project Ga0172367, IMG submission 114542) | Freshwater microbial communities from Kabuno Bay, South-Kivu, Congo - kab_022012_10m | ecosystem: Environmental > Aquatic > Freshwater > Lake | place: Democratic Republic of the Congo: South-Kivu...
CACGTCCATGTCGGCGATGACGCGGCCGGGGCGCGCGGCCATCGTGACGATGCGCTGCGACAGGAACACGCTCTCGAACACCGAATGGGTGACGAATACGACGGTGAAGTTCGACGCGTGCCAGAGCTCGAGCAGGTCGTTGTTGAGCTTGAAGCGCGTGATCTCGTCGAGGGCCGCGAACGGCTCGTCCATCAGCAGGACCTGCGGGCGCGTGACCATCGCGCGCGCGATCGACACGCGCATCTTCATGCCGCCCGAAAGCTCGCGCGGATAGGCGTTCTCGAACGCCGCGAGGCCGACCATGCGCAGCGCGTCGGCGGCGCGCGCGCGGCGCTCGGCGACGGGCACGCCGGCGAGCTTCAGCGGCAGCATGACGTTGCCGATGGCGCTCGCCCACGGCATCAGCGTGGGTTCCTGGAACACGAAGGAAAGGCTGGGCAGGGCGGCGCCCGCCGCGTCGTGCTCGGCGTCGGGCCAGTCGATCGTGCCGGCCGACGCCTCGCCGAGCCCAGCGATCAGGCGCAGCAGCGTGGACTTGCCGCAGCCGGACGGCCCGAGCAACGAGACGAACTGGTGGCGCCCGATGTCGAGGTCGACGTTCTGGAGCGCCAGCGTGCCGTTCGAGAAAAGTTTGGCGACGCCGCGGCAGCGCACGACCGGCCGGGCAGAAGCCCCGGCCGGCCGGTCGGCGGCATCCCTCGTCGCGACGGGCAGGGTCATCCCATCCCGACGCGCTTGTTGACGAAGCGCAGCGTGTACGCCTTCGAAAGGTCGAGACCGGCGGGCACGGCGCCCGACGCGACCATCGCCTCGTAGAACGACTTCCAGCGCGCGTCGGTCATGGCGCCGATGCCGAGCGTCTTGGCGTCGCCCGAGTCGACGATACCCTTCTCGTTCATCGCCTTGATCGCGTAGGCGATCTTGGTGTCGTCCATGTCCGGGTTGTCGCGCTTGATGAGCGCGTTCGCCGGTGCTGGGTCGCCCTTGAGGTACGACACCCAGCCCTCGATCGTCGCGCTGACGAAGCGCTGCAGCAGGTCGGGCTTCTCGTTGACCAACTTCCACGAGGTGTTGATCGTGGTCTGGTAGTTGTCGAAGCCGTAGTCCGCGAGCAGGTGGACGACCGGCTTGACGCCGGCCTGCTCGATCGCGAACGGCTCGGACGACAGGAAGCCCTGCTGGGAAAGCGTCTTGTCGGCCAGGAACGGCGCCATGTTGAACGTGTACGGGCGCGCCTGCTCGTCGGTGAACCCGAACTTGGACTTCAGCCACGGCCAATACGAGGTGCGCCCGCCGGCGCCGATCAGGATCGGCTTGCCCTTGAGCGCCGGCAGCGTGTCGTTGCCCACGCCCGGATGGGAGATCAGGACCTGCGGGTCCTTCTGCATCACGGCGGCGACGACGACGAACGGGATGTTCTCGCGCGCGTAATTGAAGCCCGCGAACGAGTTCGACATGATCGCGTCGACGCGGCCGCCGACGAGAAGCTGGTTGGGGTCCTGCTGCGGGCCGCCCATGCGGATGTCGGCGTCGATGCCGTACTTGCGGTAGATGCCCGTCGCGACAGCCTGGTAGAAGCCGCCGTGTTCGGCCTGGGCGCGCCAATTCGTCTGGTACGAGAACTTGTCGAGCGTCTGTGCGCGCAGGGCAGGGGCATGCAGCGTCGCCGCAGCGGCGCCCGCGCCGAGCAGGCCAAGCGTATGGCGACGCGAAATCCGATTTCCGCTCATGGGGTTGCTCCTTGTGGGGGCGGTCTTGTGGGGGCTCTCTGGAGGGGCCGATTATTCAGGTGCGAAGCAGCAATTCCCGTACCATGACGGCACCGTCCGACGGCGTCCGCCGGGAATGCGCCGACTATAAGGCTGCCCCCGAAAACGGCAACCTGCCTTTTGCGTCGGCGGCTACCCGCGCACCGCGATATTCGACAGCGGATAGCGGTCGATTTCGGCGAGCGCCTTGGCGAACCGCGCGGCGAAATGGTCGACGAGGATCTTGCCGCGCGCGGCGTCGGCGTCGAGTGCGTTGCCGCAGGCGCCGGCCGGATGCAGGTCCTGCGTCTCCCAACCGAATCCGATCCGGCCCTCGGGCGCCAGGATCTCGTATTCCCGCTCCATGCGCACCGAGAGCGGCTCGAAGTTCCGCCGTTCCGAATCCTTCACGAGATCGCCGCGCAGATGCATCATCATCGACGTCTCGCCCGAGCCGCCGTGGATGCCGTGCTTGAGTTCCGACTCGGGGAACAGCTCTGGCGGCTTGCCGAGCGCGTAGTAGTTGACCGCGACCGCGAACATGCGATGGCGCACGCGCAGGTCGCGGCACACGATGTCGCTGACCTGCGGCTGGCCGCCGTGGCTGTTGAAAATCACGAACTTGCGGATGCCCGCGCGCGCCACCGAGTCGCCGATTTCCGTCCACAGCCGGATCAGCGTGTCGGCCGACAGGGTCAGCGTGCCGGGATAGGAAATGTGCTCGTTCGATTTGCCTACCGGCTGCGGCGGCAGGAACGTGACGGGCAGGTCGTCGGGCAGCAGTTCGAGCGTGCGGGCGACGACGCCTGCGTTGATGCAGGCGTCGACATAGACGGGCAGGTGCGGACCGTGCTGCTCGATGGCGCCGACCGGCAATACGGCGATCGCGCGTTCCTTGTCGAGCGCCGCGAAATCCGGCCACGTCATCTCGTGCCAGAAGCGCTTGGGTAGTCCTGTCATCGCCTTGTCCTCGGTCCGGGAAAGTCGCAGCGGCCCGGAGCAAGGGGCGTGCCCCTCAGCGGAACACGACCTTCTGCCAGGCAAATTCCGACAGGCCCTTGCCGCGCAGCGCCTGCACGAGATGGGCGGGGCCGAGGAACACGGGCTTGCGCGTCAGGTCGACGTACATCAGCACGACCTGCTTGCCCTGCAGGCGGGCCTGGAAGAACTTCATCGAGCGCATCTGCATCTCTGGCGTCGAGCACGAGGCCGGGTCGACATGGACGACGGCGACCTGGACGCCGCCCATCGCGACTGCCGATACGTTGAACGTCTGTTCGGCCATTGCCGGAGGCCTCGTTCGGTGCTGAAATCGTGCGTCGGGCAGGCCGCTTACGGTAGTGCTTTCGGGCTGTCCGAAAGCGTGCGCAGGAAGGCGATGAGGTTGGCGCGGTCCTCGGCGCGTCGCATGCCGGCATAGGCCATGCGCGTGCCCGGCAGGTAGCCCTTCGGGTTGGCGAGGAACGCGTTGAGGTTCTCGTAGCCCCACGCGCCCTCGTCGCCGCCCTTTGCGGCCATCGCCTGCAGGCCGGACGAATAGCCGAAGCCGGCGGCATGCGCCTTCTTGTTGCCGAGGACGTCCCACAGGTTCGGGCCGACGGCGTTCTTCCCGCCCTTCTCGAAGCTGTGGCACGAGGTGCAATTGCGCGTCAGCGCCTTGCCGGCGTCCGCGCTCGCCGCGGCGAGGAGCGGCGCGATCGGTTCGAGGGCGGCGGCCGGGCCGGCGGCTGCGGCGGCCGGTGCGGCATCCTCGGCGACCTTGATGTCGAGCACGCTCTTTTCGAACTGGCGGGGATGGACCAGCATGTTGGCGAGGAAGCCGATGACCGTCACGGCCAGCACCGACGAAACGACGGCACCGAAGATCTTGTTCAGTTCGTAAGCGTTCATGTCCCCGCAAGCCCCTATAGGCGTCCCCGGGCATGCGACGCCCGGCTCGAATACCGCGCAATCTAGAGGCCGCCCGCGGGGCGCGCAACCCCGAACGGCCCTGCGACAGCCCGTCGCAGGCGGCCGGTTGACCGGCCCGCCCGCGGCCCCGATACTCGCGGCCCTTTCCGACGCCCGACCGAGGTCCGCCGAAAAATGTCCCGCTCTCAAGCGCCCGCCCGAGTCGCCTTCCAGGGCGTTCCCGGCGCCTATTCGCATCTGGCCTGCAAGGCCGCGCGCCCCGAGCTCGAGCCGCTCCCCTGCCCGAGTTTCGAGGACGCGTTCGACGCCGTGCGCAAGGGCCGCGCGGTCGAGGCGATGATCCCGATCGAGAACTCGGTCGCCGGGCGCGTGGCCGAGATCCACCACCTGATCCCCGAGGCCGGGCTCAACATCGTCGGCGAACACTTCCAGCGCGTGAACCACCACCTGCTCGCTCCCAAGGGCGCCACGCTCGATACGATCCGCACGGTGCAGAGCCACGTGCAGGCGCTCGACCAGTGCCGCGAGTCGATGAAGAAGCTCGGCCTCAAGCGCGTCGTCGGCGCCGACACGGCGGGCTCCGCCGCCGAGATCGCGCGCGCGGGCGACATCACGCGCGCGGCGATCGCCTCGTCGCTGGCCGGCGAGATCTACGGGCTCAAGTCCCTGCGCAAGGACCTCGAGGACGCCGAGCACAACACGACGCGTTTCGTGATCCTGTCGAAGAAACCGACGCGCGCCGACCCCCGCAAGGGCCCGGCGGTGACGACCTTCGTGTTCCGGGTCAAGAACCGTCCGGCGGCCCTCTACAAGGCGATGGGCGGTTTCGCGACCAACGGCGTCAACATGACGAAGCTCGAAAGCTACATGATGGGCGGGAAGTTCACCGCCACGCAGTTCTATTCGGACGTCGAAGGCCATCCCGACGAGCCCGGCCTCGGCCACGCGCTCGAGGAACTCGGCTTCTTCTCCGACATGGTCAAGATCATCGGCGTCTACCCGGCCCATCCGTACCGCTTCAAGGGCCGGCACTGACCGCCGGAGAGCCGTCACCCCCGGGCTTGTCCCGGGGGTCCACGACTTATTCTCTTCGCATTCCAAGTCGTGGATGCCCGGCTTTCGCCGGGCATGACGGGCTTGGGCGTTTCAGAACAGCGCCATCTGGTCGCCGGCGCGCGGCGGCGGGCGGAACTGTGCGAGGTCGAGCGACCAGTCGTTGCGGTCGAGACCGAGCCGTTTGCGCGCGGCCCTGAAGCGGGCGGCGATCATCTGCGCGTAGGGCCCTTCGCCGGTCATCCGCTTGCCGAACTCGGCGACGTTGAGCGCCCCGCCGCGGATGTCGCGCACCAGCGAAAGCACGTGCTTCTTCTTCAGCGGCGCATGCGCGTCGAGCCACTCCTCGAACAGCGCCTTCAGCTCCAGCGGCAGGCGCAGCAGCGTGTAGCCCGCACTCGTCGCGCCGGCGTCGCGCGCGGCCTCGAGCAGCGCTTCGATCTCGCCGTCGTTGAGTGCGGGAATCAGCGGGGCGGTCATCACGCCGACCGGCACGCCGGCGTCGGCGAGCTGCCGGATCGCGGCGAGGCGGCGCGCCGGCGCCGAGGCGCGCGGTTCCATCGCGCGCGCGAGGTCGCGGTCGAGCGTCGTCACCGAGACGAAGACGTGCGCGAGCCGGCGTGCGGCCATGGGTGCGATGATGTCGATGTCGCGCGCGACCAGCGCCGACTTGGTGACGATCGAGAACGGGTGGCCGAAGTCGCGCAGCGTCTCGAGGATCGCGCGCGTGATCCGGTGATCGCGCTCGACCGGCTGGTAGGGATCGGTGTTGGAACCCAATGCGATCGCCATCGGCCGGTAGCCGGGCTTGCGCAACTCTGCTTCGAGCAGCTTCGCGGCATCCGGCTTGGCGAAAAGACGCGTCTCGAAATCGAGACCCGGCGACAGGCCGAGATAGGCGTGGGTGGGCCGCGCGTAGCAGTATACGCAGCCGTGCTCGCAGCCGCGATAGGGATTGATCGACTGCGTGAACGGGATGTCGGGCGAGTCGTTGCGGCTGATGATCGTGCGGCTGGCGTCGCGCGCGACGTGCGTGCGCAGCGGCGGCAGGTCGTCCGCGTCCGGCCCGTCGCCGGTCGCCCAACCGTCGTCGGTCGCGACCCGCACCGCGCCTTCGTAGCGCCCGGTCGGGTTCGAAACGGCGCCGCGACCCTTTCGCGCCCGGCCGGGAAGCATGTCCACCATCGGATGCGCAGCATACGCATCCGATACGAACAAATCAAGAACGTCTGCTGCTCAGCCCCAGAGCTTGCGCTGGGCCGCCACGGTCGCCGGATCGAGTGCCGCGTCGATGGCGCGCTTGGCGTGGTCGGCCGCGCGCGCGTCGAGCACCTTCCACGAGCCCTCGACCTTGAAGCGCAGGAAGACCGATGTGGTCCGAAGCCACACGAGGCGCCGGAACGGGCGCAGCAACGACACGGTCTCGCGCGCGATCGGCTCGCCGACCTTCGAGGCCCAGGACCGTACGAAGCCGTCGATCTGGCCGGAGTCGAGCGTCGCGGCGCAGTCGGGATCCCAGCTTGTCGCGGGCAGCATGATCGCATGCGCGACGTCGAGGCCCGGGAAGCCGTAGACGCATTTTTCGAGATCGACCGCGTAGGCGCGCGCACCGGGGGCGACGACGAAATTGCCCGGATGGGCGTCGACCAGGCACAGCGCGCGCGTGAGCCCGGCGAAACGCTTGGCGTTGGTTGCCGCGAAATCCTTCGCCCAGACGAGCTCGTTGCCGAAGGCGATCTTGACCTTGGGATCGAGCGTCAACTTGTCGGCGAGCGCCAGATTGGCGGCGATGCCCGCCACCGTGTCGGCGATCGGATCGGCCGGAAAATCGATGGGCGCGCGCTCGGCCGCATCGGGGAGCTTCAGCCGGTGTACGGCCGCAAGCGCTGCGGCGACGGCCGGCAGTTCGCCGGGCAGGCGCGGGGCGGCCCCCGGAATGTCGTCGACGATCAGGGCGCCGAACGGCGCCGCCGGCGAAGCGGGCAAAGTGCCGAGCAGGCGCGGCGTGGCATCGGAGGCCTGCGCGCGCGCGAACGCGGCGGCCTGCCGTTCGAGACTCGCCGCCGGCGTCAGGCCGCCGAAAGCCGCCTGCGGCAGGCGCAGCAACGCGCGTCCGCCCTGGATTCGCAGGTGGACGTGCGACAGTCCCTTGCGTTCGAGGGGTACCAGCGCGTCGGCGGAAAGTTCGGCGAAACGCGGCAGGGCTTTGAGGGCGGCGGTCAGCGCCGCCTGATCGAAATCCGGCATGATCCGCGGGTTGTACAACGCTTTCCTAGGCCTTGGCGATTCGCTTTGCGGCATGCGAATCTCGGCCCATGCACGGCATTGCCAGCGCCGATCCGGGCCGGACCATCGACTGGAGCCTCGCCAGCGCCGATTACGCCCGCCACCGGTCGGGCCCGCCGCCGGCGTTTTTCGACCGGCTCGCGGCCCTCGGGGTCGGACGCCCGGGCCAGCGGATCCTCGACCTCGCGACCGGAACCGGCCTGCTGGCGCGCGAATTCGCGCGCCGCGGGGCGAGCGTGTGCGGGATCGACATCGCGCCCGGCCAGATCGACGCCGCGCGCGCGCTGGCGGCAGACGAGGGTCTGGCCTGCGATTTCGCGGTCGCGCGCGCCAAGGCGATCCCGTTCCCGGCGGCGCGATTCGACGCGGCGACGGCCAACCAGTGCTGGCTCTATTTCGACGCCGACCGGACGCTCGCCGAACTCGGCCGCGTCCTGGTTCCCGGCGGCCTGCTGGCGGTCAGCCATTTCTCGTGGCTGCCGCGGGCGAGCGCCGTCGCGCGCGCGAGCGAGGCGCTGGTCCTCGCCCACAACCCCGCCTGGCGCGGGGGCGATTGGCCGGGCGACGTGCCGCCGATCCCGTGCTGGGCGGCGTCGCGCGGGCTCGCCCTCGTCGGCATGTTCCGCTTCGACGCCGACATCCCGTTCACGGCCGAAAGCTGGCGCGGTCGGATGCGCGCGTGCCGCGGTGTCGGTGCCACGCTCGACGCGGCGCAAGTGGCCGCCTTCGATGCCGAGCACGCCGCCCTGCTCGCACGCATCGCACCGGCGGAATTCGCGATTCCGCACCGGCTCGACGCGCATGTCTTCGAGATCGGCCGCGCCTAGACCGTCGCCTTCGGCTTGACGGCGAGGTGCTCCTGCAGCCGCGGCATCAACTCGACGAGGTTGCAGGGCCTGTGGCGGTTGTCGAGCTGCCATTTCAGGATCTCGTCCCAGCCGTCGCGGCAGGCCGACGGCGAACCGGGGAGCGCGAACAGGTAGGTCCCGCCCGCGACGCCGCCGGTCGCCCGGCTCTGCAGCGCCGACGTTCCGACCTTCTGGAAACTGATCATCCGGAACATCTCGCCGAAGCCGTCGATCTTCTTCTCGAACAGCGGCTCGAACGCCTCGGGCGTCACGTCGCGGCCGGTGACGCCGGTCCCGCCGGTCGAGATCACGACGTCGATGGCCGTATCGGCGATCCACGCGCGCAGCTGCGTCTGGATCGCGTCCTTGTCGTCGCGCACGATGGCGCGCGCCGCGACCCGGTGACCGTCGCGCGCGATCATTTCGGCAAGCGTGTTGCCCGAGCGGTCGGACGCGGGGTCGCGGGTGTCCGACACGGTCAGCACGGCGATGTTGCAGGCGAGGAAGGGCCGGGTCTCGTCGATCTTGGGCATCGGGCTGCTCTCGCTGGAACTCAGCGCCGCAGCCGTGCCTCGCGACGCGGGGACGGCCGGGGCGGCGGCGGCAGCTTGGAGAGTGCCGGAGCCTTGGCCGCCGTGGCAACTGCCGGTGCGGCGACCGCCGCAGCGGCGACGGCGGCCGGGACGGCGGCGAGCGGAAGGTCGCCGCGCGGCGCCATCACCGGCGGCGGCGGCGGCGGCTGCAGGGATTCGCGTGCGACGGGGGCCGCGGCGCGCGCGGCAAGGGCTGCGGGCGGCGCGTAGATCGGCCATTCGCCGGCGGCGAGCTGGTCGAGCGACGGCGTCGCCTGACCGAGACGCTCGGCGTACATCCAATAGGAATAGAGCAGCCGCGCGATGAAGTGCCGCGTCTCGGCGGCGGGCAGGCTCTCGATGAACAGCAGCGCGTCCTCGCGCTTCTCGCCGCGATTGTCCTGCAGGCGCTTCCAGCGCGCGAGGTTGCCCGGGCCGCCGTTGTAGGCCGCGGCGAGGCGGACCATCTCGCCGCCGACCGTCGGCTCCTCGAGCAGGTGGCGGATATAGCGCTGGCCGAGCGTGACGTTGAGGTCGGGTTCGAGCAGCAGGTCGAGCCTTCCCTTGAAGCTGCGCCCGTCCATCGACGCGGCGGTGGCCGGCATCAGCTGCATCAGGCCGCGCGCGCCCGCCGGACTGACGGCCGACGGATTGAACGCGGATTCGACGCGCATGAACGCGAAGACGAGGGCGGGATCGACATCGTAGCCGCCGACCGGCTGCCAGTGCGGCACCGGGTAATAGGCGCCGTCGTAGCGCTTGCCGTCGAGTTCGGCGATGTCGCGCGCGAGCCGCATCGACAGGCCCGGCATGTTGCCGCGCATCGCGACCGCGAGGATCGCGCGCGTGATGCCCGTCCCGCCCTGCGCGTAGACGCGCCGCAACTCCGCCTCGGCACGGCGGTCCTCGTCGACTTGCAGCAGCGCGAAGGCGCGGTTGGCGCCCGGGCTGCGGCGCAGCTGGTCGATTTCGGCCGCGTCGAGCTCGGGCGGATTCCAGTTGAGTCCCGGATCGACGCCGAGCGCGCGTGCCGCGAGCAGGCCGTAGAAGGTGCGCGGATGTTCGGCGGCGACCGCCAGCCATTCGTTGTAGCGGTCGGGCTGACGGGCATGCAGATGCGTACGCGCGGCCCAAAAGGCGCCGGCGGCGATGTCCCAAGGCTGGCCTTGGTCGAGCCGCGCGAGGGCTTCGAAGTGGCGCGCGGCCCGGCCGTAATCCTTCGTGCGGAAATGCGCGAGACCGGCGATCCAGTGGGCGCGCGGCACGATGCCGCCCGAACGCGCGGCGGCCGGGACGGCGAATTCCAGCGCCTGACGGTCGTCGCCGCGGGCGAACCAGCCTGCCGCAAGCATCGCCTTGAAATGATCGATTTCGCCGGCCGACAGGGTGGCAGCCGTGTCGCGGGCCGTCAGCAAGCGTTCCGCAGCCTCGAACTTGCCGTCGCCGAGCAGGTCCTTGAGCCGGCCGCGCAGGCTCGCGGCACCGAGATTCATGCCCGGCTTGCCGGGCGGGATCGGTCGGTTCAGCGACGGGCCGAGATCGTCGGCCGAGGCGCGCTCGGTGAAGGTCGCTTCCGTCTTGGGTCGCACGAGCCCGGCGGTGCGCCCGCCGAGCTTGCGGGACGCAAGCGCGTAGATCGCGCGCGCGTCGGGCAGGTCGGCGAATTCGCGCAGCCATGCCGCCAGCTCTTCCGGGGTCGAACGGTAGCGCGGGGCGAGGTAGCGCTCGGCCAGCACGTGGCCGACCAGCAACCGGTCGCCGACGCTGCGCAGCGCCCGGTCCGCCTCCGCAAACGCGCCGCGCGCCTGGAGCTGGAAGGCAAGACGATAGGTCCGGGCGTCGGCGGCGGACAGCGGGGCCGGCAGGTCGGCGGCCCGGTCGACGGTCAGGTCGAAGCGCGGAAGGGCTGCCGTTTCAACGCGTTCGCCCGGAGTCCGAGTTTGGGCGAGCGTCTGTACAGGCAGGTATAGCGACACGGCGAGCAGGCCAGTGCCGAAAAATCGGGCGGCGTTGGTAATATAGATTAACGGGTCCCGCATCGCGGGCAAAGTCGTAGGCGAATATAGCCGGAGCAATCAAGCAAAAATATCAAGTTTTCCACATGGTTAGTTCAAAGATCAGGCGTCTCTATTTACTTGGTGGGTTATTTATATTGTCCCTGATCTTTTGTTTGATCGACAATAAATCGCGCCACGAATCCCGTTTTTGGGCCGGCTGGCGCAACAAATAGGCAGGGTGATATGTCGGCAACACCGGTATGACCGCACCGGTCTCGACGACCCGATATTCGCGCCATTTGCCGCGCAGGCGCATGATCCCCTCGCTCGTTTCGAGCAGTGCCTTTGCCGAGATTCCGCCAACCAGAACAAGTATTTGCGGGTTCGCGAGAGTGATATGTCGCTGCACGAAGGGCAGGCACGCGGCAAGCTCGGCGGCACTCGGCGTTCGGTTGGCGGGCGGCCGCCAGGGGATCACGTTGGTGATGTAGACGCCCGTCCGGTCGAGGCCGATCCCGGCGAGCATCCGGTCGAGGAGCTGGCCCGAGACGCCGACGAACGGCTTGCCCTGTCGGTCTTCGTCGGCACCCGGCGCTTCGCCGACCAGCATGACCGGGGCGGCCGGATTGCCGTCCGAAAAGACCAGATTGGTGGCGGTCGCCTTGAGGGCGCAGCCGTCGAAGGCCGCGAGGGCCGCCTTGAGCTCGTCGAGCGTGCGCGCGGCGGCGGCGGCCTCGCGGGCCGAGACGACCGCCTGGGCGGCCGGCTGTGGGGCGGCGAGCGTGGGGGCCGGCGGGGGTGCCACGACAGGTTCGGCGCGCCGGATGGCCGGGGCGGTCGGGGCGGGTGCCCCGAACCGGTCGAGCGGGGTTTCGAGGACGGCCTCGTCGGCCCCGGCCTCGACCAGCCAGCGCAGCGTGGCGAGATCGTCCGTCATCGGGCGGACCCTACCATGCGGGCCGCCGGATCGAGTATGAGGAACCTCCAGCGCCCCGATCCGGATGTCCGACATGAGCCCCCGCACCGACCGCGAACGCATGGACTACGACGTCGTCATCGTCGGCGCCGGCCCGTCGGGCCTCGGCGCCGCGATCCGGCTGAAGCAACTCGCCGCCGCCGCGTCGCGCGAGGTCTCGGTCTGCGTCCTCGAGAAGGGCTCCGAGGTCGGCGCCCACATCCTGTCGGGCGCCGTGGTCGAGCCGCGCGCGCTCGACGAGCTGCTGCCTGACTGGAAGGAAAACGGCGCGCCGCTGAACACGCCGGTGGTCGAGGACCGCTTCCTCTATCTCACGAAGAAGCGCGCGTTCCGGCTGCCGACGCCGCCGCAGATGCACAACGCGGGCAACTACATCGTCAGCCTCGGCAATCTGTGCCGCTGGTTGGCGCAGCAGGCCGAGGCGCTGGGCGTCGAGATCTTCCCGGGCTTCGCCGCCGCCGAAGTGCTCTACGACGAGGCGGGCGCCGTCGCCGGCGTGGCGACCGGCGACATGGGCATCGGCAAGGACGG
>Ga0172367_10008007_pt1 | contig 11922 bp, 11 predicted proteins | sample Lak10m_FD_114542 | JGI IMG/M metagenome (GOLD analysis project Ga0172367, IMG submission 114542) | Freshwater microbial communities from Kabuno Bay, South-Kivu, Congo - kab_022012_10m | ecosystem: Environmental > Aquatic > Freshwater > Lake | place: Democratic Republic of the Congo: South-Kivu...
CGGAAAGTAGAAAGTGGAAAGATGAAAGACGAATCTCTCCTTTGGCAAGTTCGTCATTTCGTTTATGCCCACTTTGCGGACACAACCCACCCGCCCAGCGTGGATGAAACCGCAGTGCACTTTAACATCAGCAGCGAAGAAGCTGGCGAGCTTTACAAAGAATTACACAACCGCCATTCCTTCTTCCTTGAACCAGAGACATTGACCATCCGCATGGCAAACCCGTTCTCAGGCGTTCCCACGGACTTCAAAGTCCACGCGAACGGGAAGATCTACTTCGCCAACTGTGCCTGGGATATGCTCGGCATTCCCGCCGCGCTGTACTGCGACGCGGTCATTGACGCTGTGTTCACAGAAAGCAATGAGTCCATTCAATTGGAAGTAAAAGATGGAAAAGTTTATGCTCTCGGCGGCGTCCCCGCCGCCGAGGACGGCGGCTCAAGCAGTTTGCTAATTCACTTCCCTATCCCCTTCTCCCGCTGGTACGATGACCTCGTCTTCACCTGAGCGACCATGCTTCTCTTCCAGTCGGAGGAGTGGGTTGACAAGTGGTGCAAGCGAAATCATCTCGAACGTGGAGAGATATTATCCCTGCAACAAGTGTGGGAGCTTTCCAAACTTTGGTACGGTAATCGCATGTCACTGGATTATCATGGACGCAGCATGGAACAAGTTGCGGAGATTTTCAAACAAGCTGGGTTGGCTTCAAAATTTTGGTATCCATAAAGGACATACAATGAGAATCCTAGTCGTATCCGATGTGCATGGAAATTGTCTGGCACTCGAAACTGTCTTGGCAGATGCAAAAAGGAAAGGGTTCGATCAGATCGTTTGCAATGGTGACATGATCCAGGGCGGACCTCAACCCCATGAGACCGTTCAACTTTTGCAAGAGATGAATTGTCCCATCGTAATGGGTAATTCTGATGCATGGCTGCTAACCGGGGTGGAGACTGATGCGGAATCGATCTCGGAAGAACGCCGCAAGAAACTGAACACTGTCCGCGAGTGGTCCTTGAGCAAACTGAACGAAGAAGACCGGGCTTTTATTAATTCCTTTCAACCAACGGTCACTGTTGAGCTGGGACATGGTAAAAACCTGCTTGCTTTTCACGGCTCACCCATATCCTTCGACCAAGCCCTTTTACCATCTACACCTGAGGATGAATTTCAAGAAATTCTCAAGCCGTATGCAGGTCATATCCTCACCGGCGGACACACACACCTTCAATTTACACGCCGACTGCCCGGCAGTGAGAATTTTTTCTTCAACCCCGGTAGCGTCGGCATTGCGCTCAATCACGAACAATCAAACGAACAAAATCTGCTCGATCCCTGGGCAGAATATGCCATTCTAACAGTTGAAAAATCCAACACCCGGCTGGAATTTGTCCGTGTGCTATTGGACATGGAGAAGATGGCTGAAATTTATCGTGCCAGCGACAGACCCTTTGCGGACGAAATGATGGGACAATATACATCCTATAGAAATGTAGACAAGTAGACAGGTAAACAAGTCCGCTGGAAACCACAGGCAGGATTGGTCTCTATATTCTGGCACGGAGCGGGATAAACCTCTCCCTCAGGGCGTGAAAGTCGGCTAAAAGCCGACTCGCCCGTCAGCCCGAAGGGCTTCCACATACTGAGGCAGCGCCGAACAGGTTGCAGAGGTTTTCCAGCAGGCAGGGTTGACGTCTAAGTTTTGGTATGTGTGAAGTAAAAAAGGTTCATGACATTCATGAATACAACTATTTTAAGTATCTTATTGGGAATAGGCGGTATGTTTGGATGGGGAATATATGATTTTCTAGGCGGTGTTTTTTCGAAACAGATCGGGTCTTTCAAGTCTTTATTTTGGTCACAGTTGGCTGGTTTGGTTTCCATTATTCTGATTGCCTTTACTCTCAAAACAGGATTTCACATTTCCAACCTTGCAATCATTTTGTCCCCCGTTGCAGCCATCGTTTATTCGGCTGGTTATTTGTTTTTCTTCAAAGGCTTTGAGAAAGGGAATGTATCGATCATTGCCGCGACCATGAATCTGTGGGCAGTGTTCACCATGCTCTTCGCCTTCCTTTTTATGGGGCAACGTCTGAGCACAATCCAGACCATCGGCGTTTTCTTGATCCTATTCGGCGCGACACTCGCTTCGCTAGATTGGGGCAATCTTTCAAAACAAAGGTTTCAACTTTCATTGGGGGTCAAAGAGGCAATTCTGGGAGCTTTGTTTTTTGGAATCTTTTGGAACATCAGTGAGATAATTTCTGAAGAGATCGGGTGGTTATTGACGACTCTGCTTGTAAAATTAGGAATTGCCATATTCCTACTGATCTTCTCCTTTGCTATAAAACAGGAAATCAGATTAACGCACAGTTCGAAAAAGACTAGATTCGTGGTCGTATTAATGGGTATGATCGAAGCCGGTGCCGTGGCCCTCGTGAATTACGGCTTAACCATTGGCGACGCCATCTTGATCACACCTATCGCATCCGCTTTGTCAATTGTGACCATTGCTCTGGCTGTGATTTTCTTGAAAGACCACATCTCAAAATTTCAAGGGCTTGGCATCGCCACGGCAATCATCGGCATCATCGCCACCGCATTCTAATTCAAACTTGAAGATATACTTCAGTCTGGTCAAGAAACATGCAATAAACTGTGCGCAAGACAAAAGACGACGAAACCATCTTTTGACACTGAAAGTGAACAAGATAGCTTTTGAAAGCACATCCTAACTAAAATTCTTCTACAAATTCAGGAAACCTAAATGACAACTCCTCAACCTCACTCCCCTACTCTTCTCAAACCCGTTAAACCCGTTGGCATTGTCGGCTATGGCGCGTATGTGCCGCGCTTCCGTTTGCCTGCAAAAGAAGTTGCGCGCGTATGGACAGGCAAAAGCGGCGGACTTCCCATCAAAGAGAAAGCCGTGCCCGGCCTCGATGAAGACGTGATCACCATGTCCATTGAAGCGGCGCGGAACGCCATGCTCCGCGCTCAAATTGACCCGACCGAATTGCGGGCGGTTTGGGTCGGGTCTGAGTCGCATCCCTATGCGGTCAAGCCAACTTCAACGTTAGTAGCGGAAGCGATTGGCGCTGTCCCCAACACGCAAGCCGCAGACTGGGAATTCGCCTGTAAAGCGGGCACCGAAGCGATGGTCGCCGCAATGGGATTGGTCGGCTCGGGCATGGGACATTACGCCATGGCCATCGGCATGGACACCGCGCAAGGCAAGCCCGGCGACGCGCTCGAATACACCGCAGGCGCGGGCGGCGGCGCGTACATTATTGGCCCCGCTGAAGAATCCCTCGCGACCATCAACGCCTCGTATTCCTACGTCACCGACACACCCGATTTCTGGCGGCGTGAATATCAAAAATATCCCGAACACGGAATGCGTTTCACCGGCGAACCCGCCTACTTCAAACAGATCACCGAAGCCGCCACCCACCTCATGGAAGCCATGGGTTCCACCGCAAAGGATTACAAGTGGGCTGTCTTCCATCAGCCGAACGTAAAATTCCCGCAGCGTGTCTCAGGCCAGCTTGGATTTTCTGCCGAACAGATCGAACCCGGCTTGCTTGTCGGCACGATTGGAAACACATATGCAGGCGCGGCGATGATCGGTCTGACTGCGACTCTTGACATCGCCCAACCCGGCGACAGAATTCTCGTCGTCTCTTTCGGCTCTGGGGCAGGGTCAGACGCCTTCGACATTAGCGTCACTGATAAAGTGACCGCACGCCAAAGCCTCGCCACGAAGACTCAGGAATACATCAAACGCCGCACAGAGATCGACTACGCCACGTATGTGAGATTCCGCGGCAAATTAGCAATGAGATAACAGGGCTATAAAAGGAGAAAACATGTCTGGCACAAAAGAATGTCCAAAATGCAATGGGAAAATGCAGTCTGGCATATTAGCAAGTATGCAATTTGACAGCACAGAAATGGGATGGCAAGCAGATGGCGAAGAAGATAATGTCTATGAATTAGCCGCCTATCGCTGCAGGAAATGTGGTTTTCTCGAATTCTATGCGCCTGAGCCTGAAGAAGATTAATGAGTTCTCAAGCAAACACATAATTAGCGAATAGTCATTTCAATTACCATTTACCAATCAACCAATTACAAAACATGGCCTTCTTCGACCTATCCCTCTCTGAACTCAAGACCTACCTCCCCACGCGTGAAGAACCCGCGGACTTTGATGCCTTTTGGAAATCCACACTGGATGAAGCACGAGCATTTCCACTCAATGCGACATTTGAAAAAGTGGATTATGGCCTCGTCGCGCAGGAAACTTACGATGTCACATTCAACGGCTTCGGCGGACAACCCGTCAAAGGCTGGCTGATTCTTCCCGCCAAGGCGCAACAAAAAACAAAATTACCTGTCGTTGTCGAATATATCGGCTATGGCGGCGGACGTCAGTTCGGATTCAATTGGCTGCTTTGGGCAAGCGCGGGTTATGCTCATTTCGTGATGGACACACGCGGACAAGGCAGCACATGGTCACATGGTGACACGCCCGATCTATATGCAGATGGCGGCAATGCTCACTTCCCTGGCAGCATGACCAAAGGTATTCACCATCCGCAGCATTATTATTATCGACGCGTGTTCACAGATGCAGTGAGAGCTATCGAAGCAGCAACCAGCCGTCCCGAAGTGGATGAGGCGCGTGTTGTGGTGACGGGCGGCTCACAAGGCGGCGGCATCACCGTCGCTGCGGCGGGACTCGTTCCCAATGTCAAAGTCGCCATGCCTGATGTGCCGTTCCTTTGTCATTATCGCCGCGCCACCGAAATTAGCGATGCCTATCCATATAAAGAGATCGCGGAATATTGTCACGTTCACCGTGATAAAGTGGATGCGGTCTTCAACACGCTTTCTTATTTTGACGGCCTCAACTTTGCCGCACGCGCAAAAGCCAAAACGCTTTTTTCCGTTGGCCTCATGGATCAAGTCTGCCCGCCCTCAACGGTTTATGCGGCGTACAATCATTGGGCTGGCGAAAAAGATATCAAGGTCTACACGTACAACGGTCACGAAGGCGGACAGAGTTTTCATGATCTGGAGAAGTTGAAGTTTTTGAAGAGCATTTGGAAATAAATTTATTCCGTCATTGCGAGGAGGGCTTCAGCTCGACGAAGCAACCTCATGATTAAGTTGGAGATTGCTTCGCCAAAGAACGGCTCGCAATGACGAAAAGGTGAACACATGACAGAAGTCGTTATCGCAGGAATTGGACAAACCGAAGTTGGCGAACATTGGGATATTGGTCTGCGTGAACTCGCGTATGCCGCCATGCACGAAGCCATTCAAGACGCGGGCGGATTGAAGCCGCAAGCCTTGTTCGTGGGCAACATGCTCGCGCCGAATCTTTCTCGGCAGGCGCATGTCGGCGCGCTGCTCACAGACTATGCGGGTCTCACAGGCATTGAAGCGATTACTCTTGAAGCAGCGGGCGCATCGGGCGGAGCGGCGCTTCGTCAAGGGTATCTTGCTGTTGCCAGCGGCATGGTGGACGTTGCGCTCGTGGTCGGCGTGGAAAAATTTACAGACAAGGTCGGCTCGGAAGTGGAAGAGGCAGTTTCCACAATCACCGATTCAGATTTTGAAGCTGTGCAAGGCATGACCACCACAGCGCAAGCCGCGCTGTTGATGAAACGTTACATGCACGAGAACAACGTCCCCGCAGATGGCTTCGCCAATTTTGCATTGACCGCGCACGCAAACGGCGCAGGTAACAAACACGCCATGTTCCGCAAAGCCATCAAAGCCGAGACGTACGCCAAAGCAGAAATGGTCAGCGACCCGATCAACATGTTTGACGCGGCTCCCAACGCGGATGGCGCTGCCGCGCTCGTTCTGACTCGCCGCGAGCTGCTCCCGTCCGATTTCAAGAATCCACTCGTGAAGATCTCTGGTTCGGCAGCCTCGTCTGATACGCTGGCGCTGCACGACAGAAAAGATATGTTGTACTTCGACACCGCGCAAATTTCCGCGGGCAAAGCTATGAAGCAAGCGGGAGTGATTCTGGATCAGATCCACTTCTTTGAATATCATGATGCATTCAGTATCTATGCCGCGCTACAGTTGGAAGCAGTTGGTTTTGCCATCAAGGGAAAAGGCTGGAAATTCGCCGCAGATGGGAATATCGGTCTCAAAGGCAAACTACCCTGCGCGACGATGGGCGGCATGAAAGCCCGCGGATTCCCCGGCGGCGCTGCTGGTGTGTATCAAGCCGTCGAAGCAGTGATCCAGTTACGAGGTCAAGCCGGAGCGAACCAAATCGCAGGCGCAAAGACTGCGCTCATCCAATCTCTCGGCGGGCCAGCCTCCACAGCGGTCAGTCATGTTCTGCAAAATTTGGATTAAAAAAAGAAGTCGCATAATACGCGACTTCTTTTTACAGAGGGAGTATACTCGAGCAAATTTTAGATGTATATAGATAAAGCCATACCTTCTCTTGAAATCCAACTTTTTAGCACGCCGAGCTTGACCTTAAACGGTCAGCCGCTGGATGGTTTACGCCGCAAGAATCGAGCCTTGGTCTTTTATCTCGCCGCACAGACTCATTCACTCACGCGTGACGATGTGCTGGCGTGTTTCTGGCCCGATCAGGAACGTTCCAGCGCACAAACGATCTTACGCACCATGATCCATGATCTGCGCAAACAATTGGGGGATGCGTTTCTCGTTGAGAACGACTCGCTCGCTCTCGCGCCTGACACAAAAATTGACGCGCAGCTATTTTCCACGCTGCTTCACAACCCGACAACTGACTCGAAAAAACTAAACGACGCCCTTGCCCTGTACAAGGGTGATTTTATAGCAGGCTTCTCGGTGACCGATGCCCCGCATTTCGACGATTGGGTTGCCGCGGAGCGTGAACGCTATCGTCTCATGGCGGCGCGCGGCTTTGTGGACTTATCACGTGTACATGAAGCGCAGCAAGCATATCCATCTGCATTGGAAGCCAGCCGTCGCGCGTTGGCATTCAATCCATTTCAAGAAGATATTCAGCGCGATGTGATGCGCCTGCTCTATCTGAACGGCGACCGCGCGGGCGTCATCCGTCAATACGAGGCATTGCGTAATTTGCTCGATGAAGAAATGGGCGTGCCGCCCATGCCAGAGACACGCGCTTTATACGACAAGCTCATCAACGATACGTTTGTGGCTGCGCCTGCTGTGGTGAGTATTCAAACCTCCGCTTCCATTACCGAAACTACGAAACCCACCTTGCCGTTCATCGGACGTGAAACCGAATTGGAAACATTGAAACGTTCCCTTGATGCAGGCAAGCTGATCTTGTTGGAAGGCGAGCCAGGCATTGGCAAAACCCGTCTGGTATCCGAACTCATTGCTTCACAAGCTCAAACCAAAAAATCAGCATTGGTATTGAAGGGTGTTGCTTACGAACTTGAACAAACCCTGCCCTACCAACCCATTGTCGATGCCCTGCGCGGATTGTTCGCCCGCCCTGAATGGAAATCGATCTCCACGCAATTGGATCTCGAACCCGTTTGGCTGGCTGAGCTTGCCCGCCTTTTACCCGAACTGCTGACGTATTTTCCGCACCTGCCTGCTCCCGTCCAATTTGTGGATGAGTCGCGTTTATGGGAAAGTCTGCTGCAATTTTTCCGTGCGCTATCCCGTCAGGCAACCGTTTGGCTGTTCATCGATGACCTGCACTGGGCGGATAACTCCACTGTTGGCTGGCTGGGGTATTTCATTCGTCACATCTCAGCCTTGCCGTGTAACGTACTCGCTACGGTGCGCCCCATCAGTGACCAAACCAATCTCACAAAATTGCTGCATGCCTTGAGACGCAACGACCAGCTTGCTCATTTGCCTGTTTCAGAGTTACCCGCCTCTGCGATGCAGAAAATAGCGGTGGCGTTTAACCCGGCTCAAGACCAACGCTTATCCAACTGGTTGGTGGAGAACGCGGAAGGAAATCCGTTCTTCATCACCGAGATCATTCGCTACGCCTTTGAAGTTGGTTTGCTAAAAACAGATGGCACGCTTGATGCTGATTTATTCAAAACTTCGCCCCTCCTGCCGCCCACCGTTCAAAACCTGATCGAATCGCGCATCCTGCGGCTTTCTGAAACAGCGCGCCACATCCTGCATCTTGCGGCGGTCATCGGTCATGAATTCGACCTGGAGTTGGTGCAACGTGTGGCAGGTGAAACTGAAGTCAAAACGCTGGATGCCATTGAAGAACTGCAAGCCGCGCAGTTGATCAGAACGTTGGCTGGCGGTACCTTTGCCTTTGATCACTCACTGACCATGCAAGTGACTCTCAAAGATATGAGTGACGCTCGCCGCTTTGCCCATCATAGGCAGGTTGGGGAAACGCTCGAAAGCATTCACCACGATAATCTGGACTCTGTTTCTGGTTTGATCGCACATCACTTTGCAGAGGGGAACCTGCCCGCCCGCGCCGCTTCGTATGCGTTTCGCGCAGGTCAGTCCGCTGCCCTGCTGGCTGCCTGGGTGGAGGCAATTGCCTTTTATGAGCAGGCAATCTCACTCGAAAGAGAAGACGCGCAGCGCATTCCCATCCACCTTGCATTGAGCGAGGCTCATTTCCATAAAGGCGATTTTTCTTTGGCAGCTGCCGATTGCCGCACCGCCATCCCGTTGGCACGTGCGAATGCCGATTGGCGCATGGTGGAAAATATCAGTTTGCAACTCAATAAATCTCTCATACCGCAAGCCCTTTACTCTGAAACGATTGCCTTGGGAAATGAATTGCTCGAGCTGGGTATACCTGAGTTGGGAATTTGCGCAGAGACAATTTTGGGGATAGGGTTGAGCCATGAAAGCGCGCACCCCGTAGAAGCGGAACGTCATCTGCGCGAAGCAGAACGCTTGCTACATCAACAAACGAGGTATTCAGGTCCCGTCACTTTAGCAGTCATCAACTATCATTTGGCAAGCGCCCTTAGTCAGCAGGGGCGTGAGGCTGAAGCGATTGCGCTCTTTCGCAAGGTGCTTGAACTGCTGGAACAAGGTAAAAGCACGCTGGATTTGATCAGGCACATCCTGATCTACAACAACCTGGCGTATCAATTGTATCTGGTCGGAGACCCCTCCGCGAAAGAATACATTCAAGTTGGTATCAAACTTGCTCACGAAAAAAGATCGCTCTCGCACCTGCCGTATCTGTATTCCACCTCGGGTGAAATTGCGCTTGCCAACCATGAACTGGACGCCGCCGAAACGTTTTTCCGCGATGGACTTGCTCTGGCTGAGAAAATTCCTCTGCCTGAATCGATAGCGGGTCTGAACGCAAACCTGGGGCTGGTTGCCAAAGAACGGGGCGACTCTACGCTGGCGCATGAACAACTCAAGACCGCGTTGACTCTGGCAGAACAATTGGGAAATCGTCACCTGGAAGTCCGTGTCCGAATTTGGCTGGCGCCGCTTCAACCTCCTGCAGAAGCGCTCCCCAGTTTGGAAGTTGCCCACACCCTTGCAGTGCAGGGCGGGTTGGGCAATCTGCTCGAAGAAATTATCGAGCTGCAAAACAGTCTTTCCAATCCTTTGTAATCATATTCATACATCTCAAACTACCATGTCACCCTGAGCGTTAGCGAAGGGTCTCTTACTTTAAAAGCGCAGAGATCCTTCGCTTCGCTCAGGATGACATGCGAAGACGATTTAACGCTCCTGTTGACGTTCGCTTAACGCCGCCTTTGTATGATTGGGTCAAGATAAACACGTGGAGAATGCTCCACACCAAACCAACTCACACAAGGAGAAATACAATGGCAAAGCTTATCGTTCGTCACAAGGTACAGGATTTTTCAGTTTGGCGCGCAGGGTTTGACGGTCACGCCGCCGCCCGCAATGAGGCTGGTTGCACAGGCGCTCAGGTTTTCCAATCTGCGGGTGACCCGAATGAAGTCACTGCGATCATGGATTGGAAGTCGATCGAAGCCGCCCAGGCATTCACCGCCTCCCCAAGTCTCAAAGAAGCAATGATGAAAGCTGGCGTCACTTCCCAGCCTGATATCAGCTTCCTCGTCGAAGCCTAGTCTTTATCCGACCATGAAAAGGATTTACGCATACGCAATATGTGTAAATCCTTTTCATTTACAAAGCTAATCGTAGAGGTAATCTCCCATGCAGTCGCTGCTAAATGACTTTTCATCTGCACATTCTGTCAGCACAGCTATTAAGACCAATTGGCTGAATTACCATTACTCTATGTGGCAGTCACCCAAAGCTGAATTATCAATCTCGCCTTATTTGAACTGGCTGATCACCGACATCCCCGATTATTTTTTGAATTTAGTTGTCTGCACGCAATTACCTGAACATGGCATTGAACAGCTCGTCGAAAATGCCATGAACCACTTTGAGAAAAACAATGTCCCCAGGTTTATGTGGTTTGTTGAAGAAGGCGTTCAGGCTGAAAACCTGAAACACCATCTGGCAGCTCGCGGATTGACCTTTCGCGAATCCTTCGCCACCAAAATGGCAGCCCATTTGGAAAACCTGCCAGAAAATATTTCCATGCCCAAGGGCTTGGAGATCGTTCCCGTTGAGGATCGGGCAACACTCAAGCAGTGGATCCATCTCGTCAGCCGCGGCTTTGGCATCCCCGCAGAGCATGAGGACACCTGGTGCGATATTTTTGATAACACCGTATTTAACGCACCCTTCCGCACGTATTTAGGTCTTTTGAATGGTCAGCCCGTCGGCACCGCCCAGCTTTTCGCCTCGGCAGGCGTAGCGGGAATTTACCACATCACCAGCGCGCCCGAAGCCAGATGTCAGGGTGTAGCGACTGCGCTGACCAGAACCGCTTTACTCGATGCGCGTCAAATGGGTTATCGCGTCAGCGTTTTACAGGCATCCCAGGCAGGAGCCAAGGTGTATCACAAGCTTGGTTTTCAAGACTACGGCAACCTGAGCGCTTTCATGTGGAAGCGGAATTAAACAATTTCAAAGTTACACTTCGCACTCTAAAAAATACCACCCCAAAAGGAATCAAACATGTCTTCCACACAAACTCCCACCCGCCATCATCCAGCACTGGTTAGTTTGCACTGGCTGATCTTTATCCTAATCGCAGCTTTATCTATAAGCGGCAAAATCTCCGCTGGATTGGCAAACGACGACCCTGTAAAGAGGAGCATCCTGCTTCTGCATCTCCCTTTTGGAAGCATCACATTCTTCTTGTTGATAGCCAGTATTATCGTCCGCGTGCGTATGCCTAGACCAGTCTACGCCACGACAGGCAATCAGGTTTTGGACATGATCGGCAAGATCACACATTTTGCTTTATATGCACTTGCACTGCTGATGGTCATGAGCGGTATGCTTTTATCTCTGCGCTCAGGCCTGACGCCGACTATTTTCCTCAATGCAAGCGCCCCCGTGCCTGCAGATTTCTTCATCTTTGTCGAACGCATCTTTCACGGCATTGTTTCAAAAGCTTTGTTTTTACTGGTCCTACTACATATCGGCGCCGCGCTATATCACCAGGTTTGGTTAAAGGATAATCTGTTATCGCGCATGTGGTATGGAAAAAATTCTTAAAATCTCAAGCTTGTCTTTGAGAGTAACCCGACTACTTGCTTAAATATTGAAAGCAGAATCACCGATCGTTAATCTCAAACCCTAATAGGTCTGAGATTGGCGATCGGCGACCTTTTTAACTAAAGCTGGAAGCCAGCGTACATTGACGAGGAAAGCCTGATAAAGCAGAATTCCTTGAATACTGAGTTTTACAAGCGCAACAGGCGGAAGTGGAACTAGACAAAACTTCTTTTCAGGAACAAAGTATCAATTTTCTAGTCACCTGACAGTTTACTCACTGACTGGATAAAGGCAGTGAAAACGATAACGAGAGAAGTAAGCAACGGTCAATGAAGCGCAAGCCAATTTGAAAG
>Ga0172367_10008008_pt1 | contig 11921 bp, 14 predicted proteins | sample Lak10m_FD_114542 | JGI IMG/M metagenome (GOLD analysis project Ga0172367, IMG submission 114542) | Freshwater microbial communities from Kabuno Bay, South-Kivu, Congo - kab_022012_10m | ecosystem: Environmental > Aquatic > Freshwater > Lake | place: Democratic Republic of the Congo: South-Kivu...
AAAGCCAACCCCCCAAAAACATAATAGAACTAAAAGTACTCATTAAAAGCATACTTGCATACTCACCTAAAAAAAATAAAGCAAAAGTCATAGCAGAGTACTCCACATTGTACCCAGAGACAACCCCCAAATAAATTTGAATATGGAATTGGAGTTATAAAAAATAACCCCAATGTTAGCAGTAGGAATTGAACCTACTATTTTTGGAACATGAGCCCAACAAGCATACCAACGCTTCTTACTAACTTCATATAAACATCAAAAAAACGATAAACATGCACGATACACCATAAGATAAAACAAAGATGGATTAACAAACAAGTACAAAATAATAAACGAAATAAGAATAGGTATCAAAATGGAATTTGTATTAATAGGTTCATAGAGTTTACCCACTATAACTGATTCAAAACCTAACACCTTAATAATACGTATGTAATAAAACAAAGAAACAACACTGAAAAAAATACTAACACAAGCAATTAAAAACCCACTATTTTGAACAGTTATTAACAACACATTTAATTTTACTAAAAACCCAAACAAAGGAGGAAGCCCTGCTAAAGAAAACAACACACTCGAAAAAATATAAAAAAGAACCTTATTTGATTTTATTAATAAAACCAAATCAGATAAATCTTTATTTGTTTTAACATCATTTGTACGTTTTAAACGTAACAATAATAAAATACCCCATAAGCATATACCAGAACCTGTATACACAAATAGATAACTAAACAAAGCAAATAGACCTTCAAAAGATTCAGAAACCAAACATAATAACAAATAACCTGAATGACTTATAGAACTGTATACTAACAAGCTTTTTACTTTTCGTTGCTCGAAACCACCAAACGCCCCAAAAAAAATACTGAAAAGTATAAAAACAAAAAGTAATTCTTTCAAAAAAACTAAAGAACCAAAAGAACAAAAATAACTTAATTTTACAATTACAAAAAATAAACTTAACTTAGGCAACACTATAAAAAAGAAAGAAGAACTTGTAGGTGCATTTTCATAAACATCTGGAGACCATAAATGAAAAGGAGCTATAGAAATTTTTATGAAAAGACTAATAAATATAAAAAAAATCCCAACATTAACAGAATTTACAATTGTATTTTGTATAAAAAGATCGTGTGAGAAATAAAAAACTGGATTGTTTTCTAAAACAATGTGTGCACCATATTTATTCATGCAAACAACATCGGAAAATTTTAATTCACTTATCTCAGTAAAATTTATAGAACCTACTGTCCCATAAACTAAAGAAACGCCAAACAAAAAAATACCTGAAGCAAAAGAACCCACAACAAAATATTTTAAACCACTCTCAATAGAATATGATGATCGTTTTTTCAAAGCAGCTAAAGTATAAAACGACAAACTTTGTAATTCTAAAGACAAAAACATTGTTATAAAATCATTACAACTACATAAAAGAACTAATCCTAAAATAGCAAACAACAATAATGCAAAATATTCAAAATTATTTATTTTATTTACAAAAATATACTCTTTGATTAGTATAAGAGACAATACGGAAAACATTGTCACTGAATTTTTGGCAACATAAGACAGTGAATCAACCGACACAGTATCGGAAAAACTAAGAGACCTATTATAACAAGAGTAGTCCCCTTTAAAAGAAAGATAACCCGCTAAAAACAAAACTAATAAAACCAAACTCAAAAACGATTTATTGAAAAGAGGATGATTATGTCTTAAACTAAAACTAATAAGAGAGCCATACGTAATAAGATATAATAAAGAAATCCCTAGAAAAATTTCTTCGAATAAATGTAAATCAGCTATTTTTACAATTTGAGAACTTGTCATAGGGGGTGAATACATAGGGATTCGAACCCTAAACCCTAGGATTAAAAATCCCATACTCTACCAATTGAGTTATATATTCACGAAACAACTGGCAATTTTTTATATTCTTGAGTAATTAGCTATAAAATTCTATGTTCACGGGTTACCATTTGCCATCCCCTTCTACTATTATTAAATAGAGGATGAGAAAAAATAAAATCACTAATTCAGGCATCATGTGTTTGAAATAAAAGGATTCGAACCTTTGTTCATCGTATCAAAAACGACCGCCTTACCACTTGGCTATATTTCATTTACATATATTTTAATGATTTAACTAACGAATAAAAATTGGGTAAAAAAGTAGGAAAACTTAAAGAATAATTATAAGTTCTTAATACATCTAAAAAAATAATCTCAAAGGTTTTAAAATTAATAACTAAATATTTAGGAGGCAATGGCCAAAAACGACTATCTTTCAAGGATTCATATACTGTAATTTTACCAGTTAAAGTAAAAGTAATCCTATCATTATTGTGTAATCTTATAGAATGTTCAGTTGTGATACGATCATTTAACTTTACATGACCATGCTGAATTAGCCTTCTAGCTGCAAGAATACTTGGCACAAATAAAGCTCTATACAAAACAACATCTAACCTTCTTTCTAAACAGTCTAACAATATTAGGGTATGATTGAAATAACTATTTTTAACTGAACCTTTTTTACGACTACTCAAATAATTGATCTGTTTTTTCAGAAATTGTTTTTTTAACCCCCCATAGTAAAAAATAAATTTGCGGATATCATGTAAAACCCGTTTATAATTTTTACTAAAAAGAAAAGAATAGTATGATATCGAATGCCGTGTAACATCATATAATTTATAATTAGAACATCTTCTCATCTCAGTTCGTCTCAAAGAATCTAAAAAATTTTCCCATTTACGCTTTTTAAATTTGTACAATAATAAGCGTTTTTTATATTGAATATTTGATCGAAAATTAAGACATTTTTTATACAAAAGTTTTCGTTTATTTTTAAAAGGTTTTTTAGTCATATAATATTAAAACACATTATGATATTTTCTTACCTTTTTTTAATAAAACAACTTCATTATTATATAAAATACCCTTACCTTTATAAGGATCAGGTAACTTGAAGGACCTAATAAAAGCAGATACCTGTGTCATTTTATTTAAACAAGGATTAGACAAAAATAGTTTTATATTTTTTAAAGAAAACACGCTAATATTTTCTGGGATTTTATAAAAAATAAAATGACTAAATCCTAATTTAAACTGCAGGATATTATTTACACCCAACTTTAAAATATAGACTTTAAAACCAACACCAAGTAATCTCAATGCCATAAAAGATTTTACAGATAACTCTAAAATGGCAAGCCTTAACTGAGCCAAAAAAGAACCACAAAAGCTTTTATTCTTTTTTCTTCGAATTCCACCTAAGAAACTTGCTATAACAAAAATATAACGGGCGATTGTTACTAAAACAAGCTTAAAACCCAACATTAAAACTTTTGACCCAAAAGGACCTATTAAAAATAAAAGATTTTTTTTCTGATTATAAAATACTTCAATGTATTTAGGTATTTTTATGCCAACCCGTTTCGAAAAAAACAACATTTTTTTTTAGAAGATTAGCTTACGGAAAACAAAAGAACACCACCAAGACCTTTACGTTTACAATACTCAAGTGATCTTATCCCTTCATTAGTAGAAACTAAATGAACAGAAACACTTGCATCTATTTTCCATAACTGAGAAGCAGAATAACTAAGAATCCGACCAGGTTTTGAATACATTCGTATTGTTTTTATAGCAGGAATACCTTTAGAATAACTCAAAAATATTTTCATTTTCGAATAATCCTTACTGAAAAGATGATACCCTGAAATAAACCCCTCATTCCATAATAAGTCTAAAAAATCCTCACACGTTTTGTTACATCTTTGTATAACAAACGGCCGTTTAACCTTCTGAGAATTTTTAATAGCAATTAACAAACGATAAACTGACATATTCATGGTTTTTGTCTAAAGACAGACTTGAACTGCCAACACAAGGATTTTCAGTCCTTTGCTCTACCTAAATTGAGCTATTTAGACATGTAAAAAAGAAGTTTTTCCAATAAAACTTAAATTAGCTACACACTCTACAGTATTATTATCTTTCAAAAACGATTTACTATAACGAGATAATACTTTCCTATCTAACAAAAATTTCCTTTTTAGAGTTTTTAATACAAATATCAACTTTACATCAGGTATTAATATGCATAATTTTTTTTTATAATAACTTAAAATTCTAGAAACTTGATTAGAACTTAAAGTATAACTAAAAAAATTAGAAGTTAACTCAAAAGTCTGTTGGGCATCTTTATGAACATGTGGTGATTTTAAAGTCGTAAACTTGATCTTAGTACATTTTTTATACATTTCTTTCTTTGCCTTTATGTTTAACCACTTTTTGAGGTCAATATTAAATCTTTCTAAATGGAAACGATCTCTAACAATTACTTTTATTTTTAAAACCATTACTCAAAATTAATGCAAATTTATACTATCATTTAAATAAATACAAGTTAATATTGTAAAAACATATGCTTGTATTAATGCTACACCTAATTCCAAACCCATCAAAAGAATTAATAAGCACAAAGGCACTAAATGCAAACTAAAAAAAACAAAATTATCAATTAGTGCCAGACTCCAAGAAAAACCGAAAATAACTTTAAGTAAAGTATGTCCAGCCATAAGATTAATAAACAACCGTACACCTAAACTAACAGGTTTTACAACATAAGAAACAAATTCAATAGGAACTAATACTATCGCTAAAATCACACTAGAATTAGCTGGAATAATCAAAGATGCCATAGTTAAACTATGCCTTTCAAAACCTATTAAATTCACACCAATAAACACAGAGAAAGAGAGTAAGAAAGTAATAATTAAATGACTTGTTAAAGTGAAACTATAAGGGATTAAACCTATTAGATTACATAATAAAATCAATAAAAACAAACTAGAAATAAAAGGATAAAAAGATTCGCCTCTCTTATTAAGACTAGATCTTACTAACTGGGACACAAACTTGTTCAAAAATTCTACAAAAAATTGAGCCGCAGTAGGAAAGAAGTAATGATAATTAAAAAAATTTAATTGAACACTATACTTTTTAAGAACAAAAGAAAATAAAAAAAAATAAGTAAAAAAAAGCAGACATACAACAGATACATTGGTTAATGACAAATCCAAATTTAAAAAAATTAAAGAATAGAGGGTAAAAACTTTAAATTGTTCTAAAGGTGCTAATATCATTTCAATTTTTACTTTTAGACTTTTTAACTGTTCTAGCGTTAGTATGGGTACGTTGACCTCTTACAGGTAACCCCTTGATTCTTCGAATACCACGGGAACACTTAATAGCTAAAAGTTTTTGAAACCTAGAAAACTCAAACTTTTTTAAATCATTAGAAACATTTGATGAAAAATTAGCATCAAGAAGAACACCTGTTATTTTCTCTTGTTGATTTTCGGTGCACTGCTGCAGTTTTAGATTTTTGGAAAAACCTAGTTTTTTACACAAATTAAACGATGAACTCAAACCAACACCATAAATTGAAGATAGACCAACAATCAAAATTTTATTCTCTTGAATTTTTGTATCTAAAACAAACATTTATGTCTAAGTTAAAAATAAAGAAGTTCTGTTAAGATAATCACGCTTGTTTTGATGATTCCTAAAAAAAGATTTGGGAAAATTCCTAAGACAAACGTGCCTAAAAATAAAGGCAAGAAAATAAAAACATCTTTACTAGAAAGATCTTCAAAATTTAAAATATAAATTGTTTTTAAATTACCATAAACTATTCTATTGAATAACCATAAAGAATAACAACCACCAATAACCATACTTGTCGCACTTATAACAGTAACAACCATGCTATACTTGAAAAATCCCAAGAGTATTAAAAACTCACCAATAAAGCTTCCGGTACCAGGTAAACCTATATTAGACATAGTAAAGAAAAGAAACACCGTAGAATACAAAGGCATTACATGAACTAACCCTCCATAATATTTAATCATTCTCGAACCATGGCGTTCATAAACAACACCTATTAACAAAAAAAGAGCACTTGCAACAAAGCCATGACTTATACTTTGAAGAATAGACCCAGATAATCCTAAAAGATTAAAACTAAAAATGCCCAAAACTACTAAATTCATATGGGCAACTGAAGTATAAGCTATAATTCGTTTAAAATCAGTTTGTCTTATAGCAGTAAAGGAAGAAAAAACTATACCAATTAACGCTAAAGTATGTATCAAAGGAGAAAAATAGAAGGAAGCCTCAGGAAAAAGAGGTAATAAAAATCGAATAAAACCATAAGTACCAAGTTTTAAAAGTATTCCGGCTAATATCACAGAACCCGAAGTTGGTGCTTCAACATGAGCTTCAGGTAACCACAAATGGACTGGCACCATGGGTATTTTTGTGGCAAAAGATATAAAAAAAACTATCCATAAAAAAACTTGTTCTATGAAAGAAAATCTAAAAGTTATAAGAACTTCATAATTAGTAGAACCTACCTGAACATAAATATACAAAATAGCAATTAACATTAAAATAGAACCTAAAACGGTGTAGAGAAATAAAAAATAACTAGCTCTAACTTTCCTTTGCCTAGAACCCCAAACACCTATAACTAAAAACATAGGTATCAAAGTACTTTCAAACATTATATAAAAAACAAGCAAATCCAAAACAGAAAAAACACAAAGCAATAAGAACTCTAAACCTAAAAAACATGTTAAATAAGTCGAAACTCGGAAAGTATTTGTCCAACTTACTAAAAAACATAAAAATATTAATAACGAAGTCAAAACTAAAAAGAAGATTGAGATACCATCAATACCAAAATTTACATTTAAATTAAAAAAGGATAACCACTTAAAAACTATTTTCATTTGAAAATTTTCATCCTCCTCGATAAGATTAAGACAAATAAGAGAAACTATAAAAATAAAACCAGCTGTATTTAACGCTACTAATTTGGCTAAACGTGGAGAGTGTAACGGTATCATATATACAAAAAATGTACCTATGAGAGGTAGAATTAAAAGGCAAGACAAGCAAAAAGATTCAAAAGAACCAAACTCATACACGATAAACTCGAATACGAGTCGTAAAGAAAACATGAGATATTCTACCATCAAAAACTCTTCAAGTCACATTTTATAGGATTTGAACCTATGCAACTCAACTTAGAAGGCTGATGCTCTAATCCAACTGAGCTAAAAATGCTACAATGAAAAGCTTTAAGATAAAACAGAAAAACAAGATATAAACAGTACCAAACTAACCTTTTAAACTTTTCATAATAGAAAAGAATAGCAGAACACTAAAATCAAAAAACTTTTAATATTACTCTTATTTTTGAAGACTATAACCTCCCTGTTAACTGTTGGAATCGAACCAACGATTTAAAAAAAAAAGGCCCAACAAACATACCTAGTTAACTCTATGATTACACCAAACTTTAACACCTAAAGTACCATTTTTAGTATAACTTACACTTTCAGAATAATCTATAGTTTCAGCACTTTTTGTAACGATAGGAATATTACCCAACACTAACACAAACTGTTTAGATCTGGACTTATTATTTAACCTACCACGAATTAGCAATTTAATACCTTTGATAACAAATCTATTCGAGTAAATTAAAATTTTTAAAAGTCGAGAAACAAAAGCTAAAAAAGGTTTATGGGACTTTAAGTATTTTAATTGTTCAGCCAAAAACTTGGAAAAAAGTGCACTTGAATTTTTTATTTTCGCAGCAATAACGAATAAATTTAAGCTGTCCTTAAAATAATTATGTTTAGAATAAGATTTTAACAAAACAACCTGTTCTTTTAATAAAAGATGTTCACTATTGTCAAGCGTTAAACCTACTCCTCTGTTTACATTTTTAAAAACAAATGACACATTAAACTTTTTCTGGGTATAATGTGAAATTGTTTCTAAAAGATGCTCATGAAAAAGATGTTTGTTTAAATTAGAAGTCGTTTTATATCTTGTTTTATTCCTAAACTTTTTATAGAGTTTAACTATAGAAGGTTCAAGATAATTGGATTTATAACTATCATACCCTTCTATATTGCGGGATTTTAAAAAACTACATAAAGTTAAAGACTCTTTTAAATCTTCTCTTTTCCGTCTAATATTTTTAGCTATAAGCGATGATCGACGAAAAGAAACTTTTTTCAATCTATAAATCTTCCCGAAAAGATTTTTTCTTAAAGACCTACTTATATTATCCAAAAGATAATAATACAATACTAAATTAAGGGACTTAAAACTAACTTGAAATAAAACCTTTTGGAGTATCAAGCCATTTTGAAAAAAAAAATGATGTAAGTACTCCTCTATCTGTAAACGTTGATGATTCAACAATGTGAACTCTTCTAAATTTGCTTCATAATAAGAAGATTTTATCTTATGGGAAGAATCTAATATCATGCACTTTTTTTAGCTACTTTTTTTTCCGCTTTTTTGAAAAACTTTTTGCTGGAGGCTTTTTCATTACTCTTGTAGTAACAAACTCACCCAATTTATGATAAAGCATTTTTTTCGTAACAGAAACTTTAATAAAATCTTTACCATTATGTATTAAATATGTTTTTTCTACATGACACGGTAATATAGTCATATTTCTATCAATTCTATCCAAAGAATAAGAGTAAAAAGGAAAATTAGCCATAATATAATCAAGATGCTTTATCCTTTTTCTTCACAGGAGCACTTCTACCCCACGGGGTATACTTTTTCCCTGACTTTTTACCTTCCCCTCCCCCATGCGGATGGTCCACTGGGTTCATGGCAACACCCCTAACAGTAGGTCTCTTGTTTAACCATCTAGATCTACCAGCTTTCTTATGCTGAATATTATTAAGAGGTCTTTCAGAAACAATACCTATTGTAGCTATATTATGTAATCGTAATTTTTTATGTTCACCCGAAGGTAATTTGATAATACAGTGAGTTAGAGTCTTTTCTAACAAAATAGAAGAAGTTCCCGCGGATCTACAATATGAAGCAGAAGAAAACCCATCAAACACATTACAAACTAAAGTACCTTCAGGAATATAGTAAAATTTCATAACATGACCCCGATGAAGCTCTGCATTAAATCCTGTCTTAATAATATCACCAATTGAAGAATCGGAACATGCAGGCATGTAAAAAAATTTTTGACTACTGAGATCAAACAAACATGTAACTAAGCCTGTTCTATTAGGATCATATTCTATACTTACAATAATGGCATTAACATTACTTAAAAAATTTAAAACTCTGTAAGATTTTTTGTGACCACCTCCTTTATGATAACATGTTATAGCACCGGTATGGTTTCTCCCATTAGATCTTACAAAACCTTTAACATCGGGTTTGAATAAAGGTAATGTTTTACATGAAAAAGTGCAATTGTTTCTATGCAAAATCACATATTTAATACGAAATGAAGAATATTTCATTTTATTTGTTCGATAAGTAATATAAAAATGTTTTTAAACAAAATCTATAAAAACAAAACTACTTTAGATACTACTAATAAAAAGATAGAACACTTTTTAAAAGTTTTTAATAAGACTTTTAAAAAACCCAAAATTTCTAAAGCGTTTAAGCATTTAAAACGTCTGAAAAGAAGAAAAGTTTACAAGTACCTAAAATTAAAACAATCAAAACTAAAGCTAAAAACTGGAATATTCAGATATGTTATTGGACTAAAAAAAACTTCAACAAATCTATACTACAACGTGGCAAAAATTGATGGCAAAGTGGTTTTATATAATACAAAAAATAGAGTATTAGCTAAATTTATTGAGCCAACACAAAACCCAAACACAAGAAAAAGTGATTTATACTACATGCTGAAAGCTATAAAGCATGAAACAAGGAATAAGATGAGAAGAAACTCTTTATCTTTCCCTTGCCTTTTGCATGTACAAAATTTTAAACGATATGTTGTTAAAGAAATATTGAAAAAATTATCCAGATTTTGCAATATTAGGGCTTTAATTATAACAAATACAAATCCGCATAATGGATGTAGACCACCAAAAATCAAAACAAACACAAAACTAAGGTTTAGTACGAATTATAAAAAAACAAAAGTGGTAATAACCGACAATTTCAAATACAGAAAAATGCAACGTAGAAAAATGCAACATAGAAAAAATCCTAATATTATATACATACCTCGGAAAATAAAGAAGGAATGGCTGAGTGGTTTAAAGCGGTAGATTGTAAATCTACTAGGTATTGCCTAACGTAAGTTCAAATCTTACTTCCTTCAATACTTACAAATTTAAAACACCAATTCTACGAAATGTAGCGCAGTGGTAACGCGTCTGTTTTGGGAACAGAAGATCATGTGTTCAACTCACATCATTTCGATACAAAATCAAAAAATGATTTAAGCATTGATATAGAAAATAAACAAATAAAAAATTACACTTTTCATAAGATAATTCTAAAAATAAATTAGAACTTTCCTTTTTCAAGTAAAATTTATTATTAAGTTTGATACCTACTAAACCTATTCTATTTAAAATTCTTTCAAAGTTTTGAAACGTAGAACAAGAAGGTAACACTAGATAAAAAAAGTCTTTAAGCAAAAAACCATAGTTTTTAAAAAGAGTTTCTTTTAATAAAAGCTTTGTTGAATAATAATGTAAATTATATAAAGTACAGCTAAATTCAGCGGAAAGCTTATAGTTGTACTGTGTACTCTCGGATGTCAACTTTGGTATCTCAGAACACACATAAAAAAATTTTTCATTTCTTATTAATCTTTTTATTTTATATGCTTTTTTCCTTTGGTTTCCCAAAATGTTATAGGCTTAGCAAGAATCGAACTCGCGACAAAACCGTTATGAGCGGTACGTTCTACCTCTGAACTATAAGCCTTTAGTTGTTCTACTAAAACAAGTTTAAAATAAATGCGTAATATAAGTATAGGTCAGCTAATAATTGTTTGCATTGTATTATTCTTATTTACTAAAGATTCTGAAAAACTTAAGAAATGGTATAAAAAATTTAAAAAATTTATAGAAGAGAATTACAGGAAAAAAGGGATTTGAACCCATGTCCTTCGGTTTTGGAAACCGCTATTCTACCACTGAACTATTTTCCTGAAATAATAAAATATATTGTAGAAATAAAGTATAGAATAATATTTGTTTGTATAACCCTTATTACATCAATGATAACATTGATAAAGTACAGATACTATCTAATTAATCTTATTTTAGAAACATGCCCTGAATTACAGAAAAACACTACCAAGTATTTTATATTAACCTCGATAACAGAATTATTTGATGTTTTTTTTAACACATGGTTATTGATTGTAGGCCACATTCTCTTTTATTTCACATGTTATCATATTATCAGTTTTATGTCATGGGGATTGTACAAAAAAGAATATAATGATTTTAAACGTTTTTTCATAAATAGCTTTTATTTATGCATTGCTTCCGTCTTTGTTTTTTTGCAAAAAGTGCTACCTCTAACATATATCTTTTTCTTCGAGTTCAAACAAAAATCTGATTGTAAGCATTTCAAATTGTACTTCGAACCAAAATTAGACACATATCTGAATTTCACAATAAACATTTACATACAATGTTGCTTTATATTTCAACTGATATTAATTATGATTTTTCTAATAAACTATACGAAAACAACTAATTACCTTACAAAATTCAAAAAAGCTATTTACATAAGTACTCTGATAACAGCTACAGTAATTACACCCCCAGACATTTGGAGTCAATTAATATTGTTCCTACTTTTAATAATGTTCTTTGAAATTTATTTAGTAAAAATAACTTTTAACAACAATCTAAAGTTGATAAAGGAATCCAAAAGAAAAAAACTAGAAGAGGTGATTTCATTCGGTGAAGTTATATCCTATTTTGGATTAACAAAGGTTCGACTCCTTTATTTCCTATCATTACAAAAAGACTCAACATCACGTAATAACATTTTAAACAAGTTAGAGCTAA
>Ga0172367_10008009_pt1 | contig 11920 bp, 10 predicted proteins | sample Lak10m_FD_114542 | JGI IMG/M metagenome (GOLD analysis project Ga0172367, IMG submission 114542) | Freshwater microbial communities from Kabuno Bay, South-Kivu, Congo - kab_022012_10m | ecosystem: Environmental > Aquatic > Freshwater > Lake | place: Democratic Republic of the Congo: South-Kivu...
AACGGAACGTCACGGTCATGAAACCCGTCACCAAAAAGATAATTTGGAGCAGCGCCATCCTGACGGCGGCTTTCAGCAGCGTATTGCTGTTTGGCCCGATGCTGGGTGGCGCGGACGGTGCGCCACGATTGATCGTCAGCGTCATCATCATGGGCGCGGCACTGGTGCTCTCAACATTGATTTGGGCCACGGGTTCAGCCGATTCAGACAACGACCACCGCAAACGCTGACACAAACCATGTATTCACTCTTGAAAACCCCGTTGCCCAAACCGTGACCAACTCGGCCCGGTGCGGGCCACACCTGAACTATGACCTCGCTTCTGCTGGCGAATTCCGGCGCAGGGATGCTCATCAGCATCCTCGCCGGAATTCGCACGCCAAAGCTTTGGCTCGCGGGCCTGCTCGTGAGTGCGGCAACAGGTTTAAGCGCGGCGGTTGGGGTGTTGGCGGCGGGTGCGATTTGGGATTGGCAAAGTTCATTCCGGTTGGGCGGTGAAGTGGTGCATCTGCGCCTGGACGCAGTGAGCGCATTCTTTCTCGCGCTGTTGAGTCTCATCGGCGGAGCGGGCGCGGTTTACGCCGGTGAGTATTGGGCCGAACACGCACACCCCACTTCGGCCCGGCGCGGACGTGTCTGGTGGAGCGTGTTGGTGCTGTGCCTCGGCTTGGTGCTGGTCACCACGAATGGACTGCACTTTCTCCTCGGATGGGAACTGTTCACCGTGGCCGCGTATTTTCTCGTGACGCTGGACCGTCAGCGACGCGAAGTGCGGGCCGCAGGCTGGCTGTATCTCGGTGCGTCGCATGTGGCCGCGCTGTGCCTGTTCGCCTTCTTCGCCATCCTCGCGGCGCGCACGGGAAGTTGGGAACTTGGCCCGATGCGCAATCGCCCCGAACTCGCGCCGTTGTTCTGGCTCGCGCTCATCGCCTTCGGGCTTAAGGCCGGCATGTTCCCGCTCCACGTCTGGCTGCCATCCGCCCATGCCAACGCGCCGAGCCATGTTTCGGCCATGCTCTCCGGCGTGACGCTCAAGATTGGAATTTATGGACTCGTGCGCTTCAGCGGCTGGCTGCCCGTGCCGTCCGAGGCCGGGTGGGTGGTGGCGTTTCTCGGCGTGACCAGTGCCGTGCTCGGGGTGGCCTTCGCGCTGGGTCAACACGACCTCAAACGATTGCTCGCGTATCACAGCGTGGAAAACATCGGCATCATTCTTATCGGAATTGGTTTCGCGCTGGTGGCAATGAGTCAGGAGAACGCAACGTGGGGACGGATCGCTTTGGCGGGCGGACTTCTCCATGTGTGGAATCACGGGTTGTTCAAGTCACTTTTGTTCTTCGCCGCCGGCTCAGTGCTGCACGCGACCGGCACGCGCGAGATGAGCCAGCTCGGCGGGCTGTGGCGGATGATGCCGTGGACGGCTTCGCTGTTCGCGCTCGGTGCGGTGGCGATTTCGGGCCTGCCGCCATTGAATGGCTTCGTCAGCGAATGGCTCGTTTATCTCGGCTTGTTCGATGCCACGCTCGCGCACGGCCCGTCGGCCTGGGCCGCAATTCCAGCGGCGATTTTGCTCGGCGTGATGGGCGCGTTGGCGCTCGCGTGTTTTGCCAAGGTTTGCGGCGTGGTGTTCCTCGGCGCGGCGCGTTCCCACGCGGCGGCGCACGCGCATGAAAGCGGCCCGGCGATGCGCGGCGCAATGGTGCTGCTCGGCGCGGCGTGCGTGGCGATTGGTCTCGCGCCAGTCGTTTTCTGGCCGGCGGTTTTGCGGGCGGTGGATGTTTGGAATCCGGCGTGGGCGAATGCCGAGACACCCGTGGCACTGACGTCGCTCGGCAAAGTCCACGTTGTGGTGGCTCTGGTGGCGCTCGTTGCGGCGGTCTGGTTGTGGCGCAGAGTGCGGCGCGGCGGTCTGTCACGCGTGGTGACCTGGGATTGCGGTTACGCCATTCCGACTGCGCGGATGCAATACACCGCCGGTTCGTTCGCCGGAATCATCACCGAATGGTTCGCCTGGATTTTGCGCCCGGTGTGCCACGAACATCGGCCTGAAGTGGTGTTGCCGCAGAGCGCGAATTTTTCCACGCACACGCCGGAGACCGTGCTGGAATACGCGGTTGAACCCGCCGGTGGCCTGGTGATGCGACTTTCGATGGCCGCGCGCCGCCTGCAACATGGCCGGGTGCAGTCTTACTTGCTTTACCTTTTGCTCGGGCTGGCCGCACTGGCAGTCGTTGTGTTGTTCGGAGGGGACAAATAGCGAACTGAATCATGTATCTCAACCTCATCCAAATCGCGGAGTCGTTCGGCGTTTCGGAAAGCGTCTTGGAAGGCTGGATTCAAAACGAGGGCCTGCCGCACACGCTGGATCGCGGGCGGTTTGTTTTTGATCGCGCGCAGGTGGCACAGTGGGCGGCGGGGCGTGGCCTGGCGGCGCAGGCGGGATTCCTCGCGCCGGAATCGTCCGTGTTCGCCACGGGCTTGCGGCTTGAACCCCTGTTGCGAGCGGGCGGCATCTGGCGCGATGTCGCTGCCGCCGAGGTGGCGAATGTCTTTGACCGCATCGTGGCCGCGTTGCCGGCTGCGACTCCGCCCGTGCGCCAGTTGCTGGCCCAGCGATTGCGCGCTCCCGGCGGCATCACCTGGGGTGCGATTGGCGGCGGCTTCGCGCTGCCGCATCCGAGCGCGCGCATCGCCCTGGGCCGAGACTCCGGGACGCTCGCGTTGTTGCTGCTGCGGGACGCGCTGCCCATTCCCGGGAACGGCACGGATGGCGTGCCGGTCACGCGGTTACTTTTCTTCATCGCTCCATCGCCGCGCGCGCATCTCGACCTGCTAGGTCGTTTGAGCCGCGTGCTCGCGCGTGGGCCGTTGCGCGAACTGGTGCTGAAGTCTGCGGACGACAACGAGATTTTTGCCGCGCTGGCCACCGCCGACGCGGCGCTGGTGAACAATCCCAAACCGGAGGTGAAATCATGACTCCGGGGGCGTTGTTATCGCTCGCCGCCGCGAGCCTGGTGGCGGGCATTGCGTCCGGTCCGCGATTCTCGCGCGCCTGGCTGGCGTTCACCCTGACCGGTGCGGTGGCGGGGCTGACCGCCACGCTCGCGGTGCTGCTCGGAGCGACGGATTGGGAATGGCAAAGCGCCTTTGCGCTGGGCGGCGAGTTCGTTCACTTGCGACTCGATGGCGTGAGCGCGCTGTTCCTGGCGCTGTTAAGTGTCGTCGGCGGAACAGGCGCGATGTATGCACGCGAGTATTGGTCGGAAGAACATTACCCGGACTCCGCGCCGCGCGGGCGGTTGTGGTGGAGCGCCTTGTTGTTGAGCATGGGGCTGGTGTTGCTCTGTGCGAACGGGCTGCATTTTCTCATCGGTTGGGAACTGTTCACGGTCAGCGCGTTCTTCCTCGTCACGCTGGACCGGCAGCGCCCCGGAGTCCGCGCCGCGGGCTGGTTGTATCTGGTGGCGTCGCACGCGGGAACGGTTTGCCTGTTCGCGTTCTTCAGCACGCTGGCGGCGCGCACGGGAAGCTGGGAACTTGGCCCAATGCGCGAACAAGTCGCGCTCGCGCCGCTGTTCTGGCTCGCCCTGGCAGGTTTTGGAGTGAAGGCGGGCGTCTTTCCGCTGCATGTCTGGCTGCCTTCCGCCCACGCGAATGCGCCGAGCCACGTCTCCGCCCTGATGTCCGGCGTGGCCATCAAGATGGGTATCTACGGCATCGTGCGTTTCAGCGGCTGGCTGCCTGTTCCGGCGGGCGCGGGCTGGCTGGTCATTGGTCTGGGCGCGACCAGTGCGCTGCTCGGCATCGCGTTCGCGTTCGCGCAAAACGATTTTAAGCGGCTGCTCGCCTATTGCTCGGTGGAGAACATCGGCGTGATTCTGATCGGCGTCGGAGGGGCATTGCTCGCGGTGACGCATGGCGACGCACCATGGGGAAAACTCGCGCTCGCCGGAGCGATGCTGCATGTGTGGAATCACGGCGCGTTCAAGGCACTGCTGTTTTTCGGCGCGGGTTCGGTGCTGCACGCCACGGGCACGCGCGAGTTGAGCAAGCTTGGGGGGCTGTGGCGCACGATGCCGTGGACAGCGGGCTTGTTCCTGCTCGGCTCGGTGGCCGTGGCGGGTCTGCCGCCGCTCAACGGATTTGTCAGCGAATGGTTGATCTATCTCGGCCTCTTCGACGCGACGATGAGCAAGGGAGTTTCGGCGTGGGCTGCGATGCCGGCGGCCATCATGCTGGCGATGGCCGGGGCTTTGGCGATGGCGAGTTTCGCGAAGGCGGGCGCGATGATTTTCCTGGGCGCACCGCGCACCCACGTCGCAACGGACGCGCATGACTGTGGCTTGGGAATGCGCGGCCCGATGCTGTTGCTCGCCGGGGTGTGCGTGACGATTGGTCTCGCTCCGATTTTGTTTTGGCGCGTGGCCGCCCGCGTCGTGGCAAGCTGGCGTCCCGCCTGGGTGATGGTGGAAGCGCCCGCGCCATTGACGACGCTCGGCTCGGTTCACGTCGCGCTGGCGATTCTGGTTCTGCTGGCGGCAGTCTGGCTATGGCGCAAGTCGCGCGCCAACGGACTGGCGTGCGGTCTGACGTGGGACTGTGGCTACGCGACTCCCGCCGCGCGGATGCAATACACCAGCGCGTCGTTCGGCGGAATCGTCGCGGGCTGGTTTGGCTGGGTGCTGCAACCGGAACGGAAGCTGCGCCGCCCGCGCGGCCAGTTCCCCACTGAGGCCATCCGTTTGGAGCGTGTCCCGGAAACGGTATTGGAGCGCGTCATTGGGCCAGTGGGCGCGGTCATCCTGCAAGTCTCCACCGCCGTGCGCCAGTTACAACACGGTCGGTTGCAGTTCTACATCCTCTATGTGCTCGCCGGACTTATCGCCTTGGGAGTTCTGGTAATGATTGGAGGTGCGCAATGAATCAGGTTCTCGAAATCATTCTTCGACTTGCGGTGTGGCTGCTAGTCGCGCCGCTGCTGCCGGGCATCATCAACAAAGTGAAGGCGTGGGTCGCCGGACGCAAAGGCCCGCTGGTGCTGCAACTCTATTTTGATTTGGCAAAGCTGTGGCGCAAAGGCGTGGTGATGAGCACGCTCGCCTCGCCAGCGTTCGTCGCCGGGCCGGCGGTGGCGTGGGTGGCCCTGACCGGCGCTGCCCTGCTGATGCCGCTCGGGGCGGCGGGCAGTGCGTTGAGTTTTCGCGGTGACGTGCTGTTGCTGATTTATCTGCTGGCCCTGGCGAGGTTCTGCACGGCGTGGGCGGCGATGGAAACCGGCTCGGCGTTCGAGGGCATGGGTGCGGCGCGCGAAGTGAGTTACGCCGTGCTGGCGGAAGCGGCCATTATCGCGGCGGTGCTTTCGTTGAGCGTCCAAACCGGAAGCGTCTCACTCGTGACGATATTGTCGCCCTCGGCGGGTGCGGGGGCAGTGTTGCTCGCGGCGGGATTGTTCACCGTGTTGCTGGCGGAGAATTGCCGCGTGCCGTTCGACGACCCGAACACGCATCTGGAGCTGACGATGATTCACGAAGTCATGGTGCTCGACCACAGCGGGCCGCCGCTCGCGGCGATTTTGCACGGCGCGTCGGTGAAGCTGCTGCTGTTCGCGGTGCTGCTCGTGCAAGCAGTGTTGCCGATGGGCGATTTAACTCCATTGGCTGCGACCGGTGCGCTGGCAGCGGGCGTGTTGGTGGTGACGGTCGGCGTGGGATTGGTCGAGTCGCTGCTGGCGCGGCTGGCGTTTCGGCGCGTGCCGTTGCTGCTGACGACGGCGTTCCTGCTGTGTCTCTTTGCGCTGCTCGTGGCGTGGAAAGGCGGTGCAAAATGAGCAGTGGTACTATGAATCTGTTGATTGGTCTGGCGATGGGGTTGAACCTGCTCGCGCTGGGCAGCAGCCGGTTGCACTCGCTCATTCGCGCGGTGGCGGTGCAAGGGGTGCTGCTCGGGGTGATGCCGCTGCTGATTGACCATGAAGCGCTGGACTGGCGCGTGGTGGCGGTCGCTCTGGCCACGATGGTGGGCAAGGGCATCGTCATTCCCACCCTGCTGCGACGCGCGATGCGAGCCGCGAACATCGAGCGCGAGATTCAGCCATTCCTGGGTTACGTCCCGTCGCTGTTGCTCGGCGCGGGTGGCACGATTGCCGCCGTGGCGCTCGCGCGGGCCTTGCCGTTGTTGCCGGAACACGCCGGGACTTTGCTCGTGCCAGGAGCGATTGCTTCAATGCTGACCGGTTTCATTTTCTTGATTGGTCGAGTCAAGGCCATCTCCCAAGTTTGCGGTTATCTGATTTTGGAGAACGGCATCTACCTCTTTGGCCTGCTGCTCATCCACTCGACGCCGCTGTTGGTGGAGTCGGGCATTCTGCTGGATGTCACCGTGGGTGTGTTCGTCATCGGCATCATCGTGGACCGCATTCAGCGCGCCTTCGATTCGCTCGACACCCGCAAACTCACCACGCTCCGCGAATGAACGCACTTCTCCTCATCCTAGTGCCCTTGGCGGGAGCGGCCATCGCCGCCGTGTGGCCGAACAACCGCACCCGGCCCTGGTTGTTGCCGGTCTTTGGCTTCGCGCATGTCGTGCTGGCGTTTTGGTTGTTCATCAATCCGCCTGTAGTCGCACCAGGCGCGTGGCTTGGTTTTGATCCGCTCGCGCGGGCCGTGTTGCCGGCGGTGTCATTGCTGTTTTTGGTCTGCGCGGCGTATGGCGTATCGTATTTGCGCATCCGGTCGGAACGACCCAACCGTGTGTTCGTCGCGTTGCTGCTCGCCATTCTCGGTTTGTTGAGCGCCGGACATCAGGCGCGGCATTTGGGTTTGCTGTGGATTGCGACCGAAGCGGTCACGCTCGCGGCTGTTCCGCTGTTGCACTTCAACGGCACACCGCGTGCCTTCGAGGCGACTTGGAAATATCTGCTCGTCGGTGGCACGGGCATCGCGCTGTCACTGCTCGGCTCGTTCTGTCTGGGCTACGCCTCATTGCATGGCGGCGGCGTGGGTGACTTAACTTTTACCGCATTGACCGCGCAGGGCGCGGGCTTGTCGCGCCCGTGGGTCTTGACCGCGTGGGTGCTGTTGCTCGTCGGTTACGGCACGAAAATGGGCCTCGCTCCGATGCACACCTGGAAGCCTGATGCCTACGGTGAAGCGCCGAGCATCGTCGGCGCGATTCTCGCGGGCGGCGTGACGACGGTGGCATTCACCGCAATTTTGCGCGTGCGTTCTGTTGTCGGCGCGGCGGGCGAAGGCCACATCGCCGACCGGACGCTGTGGGTCATCGGATTGTTTTCGATGTTGGTCGCGGCGTTGTTCCTGTTGGGCACGCGCGATTTCAAACGGATGCTCGCCTATTCGAGCGTGGAACACATGGGCATCCTGAGCCTCGGCGCGGCCTTCGGCGGCGTGGGCGTGGCGGCGGCGCTGTTTCATGTGTGGAGCAACGGCTTGACGAAAGGCGCTCTGTTTCTCAGCGCGGGCAACATCCGCCGCGCGGCGGGTTCACCCTCGATGGATGACGTGCGCGGCATGTCGTTGCTGACGCCGCGCTCGGCGGCGATTTTCGTCACCGGCATGTTCGCGGTCACGGCGTTGCCGCCGTTCGGTCCATTCTTCAGCGAACTGCAAGTGGTGCGCGCCGGATTGGCCGCGGGTCACGGCGGCGCGACGGCGGTGTTTCTCGGCTGCCTACTGCTGGCGTTCTTCGGACTGACGCGCGTGGTCTTTGGCATCGTGGACGGACGCCCGCGCCCGACCACGCGGACGAACGCCAAACGCTTCGTCGAAACCGCCGGGGTCATTGTTCCGCCGCTGGTGCTGCTGGGGCTGTCCTTGTGGCTCGGACTTTTTACACCACCAATATTGCGCGAAGCCTGGGCGGCGGCGGTCACTCAACTTTTTCCAACCCCATGAGCGCCACAACTCCATTTGCCCTCCTGGCCAACGCCACCAGTCTTCCTTGGGCGGAAGTTCCCGCGTGGACGGTGACGGAATTCGTCCGCGCGACGGCGAATGAACTCACGCGCGGCGCGCGATTGTGCGCGTGGTTCGGTGTGCCGGAAAGTTCGAGCCAGCGCCTCGTTGCGGTGCTGGCCTTCGACGCCGACAACACCCTGGCGGTTGGGCGCAGCGAGCCGTTCACCTGCAGTTATCCCGCGCTCACGCCCACGCACCCGCAGGCTCACCTGTTCGAGCGCGAAGTCTGGGAGCAACACGGAGTCACGCCCCAAGGTCATCCGTGGCTCAAGCCCGTGCGCAAAACCAACGCGAATGGCAACGCGCCCGCCAACGGCGAGTTCTTCCGCGTGGACGGGCGCGAGGTTCACGAAGTCGCCGTCGGCCCGGTCCATGCAGGCATCATTGAGCCGGGCCACTTCCGTTTCCAATGCGCGGGCGAGGAAGTGCTGCACTTGGAAATCGCGCTCGGCTACCAGCATCGCGGCATCGAGGAGGCGCTGGCGGGCGGCCCACATCTCGTGACCATGAGCCAGATGGAAACCATCGCGGGCGACACGACCATCGCCCACGCCACGGCCTACGCAACCATTCTGGAATCGCTCGCGGGCACGGAAGCTCCGCTGCGCGCCCAATGGTTGCGCGCGATTAGCCTCGAACTCGAACGGCTGGCCAACCACACCGGCGACATGGGGGCGCTGGCGGGCGATGTGGCGTTCCTGCCCACGCAGTCCGCGTGCGGCAAGATTCGCGGCGACTACCTCAATCTCACCGCGTTGGTTTGTGGCAATCGCTTTGGTCGCGGTCTCGTGCGCCCCGGCGGCTGCCGTCAGGACCTCGAATTGGAACGCGCAAATCAATTGCTCGAACGTCTGAAAACCGCGCTCACTGACACCGAACAAACCGTCGCTTGGTTTTGGGATGCCGCGTCCGTCCGTGCGCGTTTTGAAAACGTCGGCACGGTCTTTCCCGCCCAAGCCAGCGAGATTGGAATGGTCGGCCCGGCGGCGCGCGCCTGCGGTCTGGTGCGCGACGTGCGTTACGATCATCCGGCGGGTTGGCATCGTTTCGCGCAAGCCCCCGTTGCTGTTTGGCCTGGCGGCGATGTCTTCGCCCGCGCCCGCGTGCGTTCGCTGGAAATACAGCGTTCCGGCGGGTTTCTCCGTGACCAACTGGCCTCGCCTGCCGAGGGCGACGTGCGCAGCGAACTCCCACCGCCCGCGCCGGACACACTGGCCGTCGCACTCGTCGAAGGCTGGCGCGGTGAAGTCTGCCATGTCGCGTTGACCGATGCCGCTGGGCGCTTTCGCCGCTACAAAATCATTGATCCGTCATTTCACAATTGGACCGGACTTGCGCTGGCCCTGCGCGGCACGGCCATCTCGGATTTTCCGATTTGCAACAAGAGCTTCAACCTCTCCTACTGCGGCTTTGATCTATGAAGCCGCCCGACAATTATGTTCGTGATTGATACCATCACCCATCGGCTGAAGCGCGGCTGCGAGACGATGGCCTATCCCAAAGGCCCAGCCCCCGCGTTGCCCGACCGCCACGGCGGTGCGCTCCAAGTGGACGCGAGCAAATGCGCCGACGGTTGCACGGCCTGCGTGCCGATGTGCCCAACTCAAGCCATCATCCGCCCGGCAGGAAAGCCCGTGGCACTCGATCTCGGTCGTTGCATCTTTTGCGCCGCCTGCGTGGAAGTTTGTCCGACCAAAGCCATCACGCAAACTGGCGACCACCGCATGGCCGTGCGCCGTCGCGAGGACCTCGTGCTCGGCGAGCCAGGCAAGGAACACGTCCGCCTCGCGGTCGCTCTCGATGAGAAACTCCGCAAACTCTTTGGCCGTTCGTTGCGCCTCCGCCAGGTGAGTGCCGGTGGCTGCGCCGCATGTGAAGCCGACACGAATGTTCTCGGCACAATCGGCTGGGACTTGGGACGCTTCGGCATTCAATTTGTCGCCTCGCCTCGCCACGCGGACGGGTTGCTCATCACTGGCCCGGTATCGAAGAACATGGAACTAGCCCTCAAAAAAACTTACGACGCCGTGGCCTCGCCCAAAATTGTCATCGCCGTGGGCGCGTGCGCGATTGCTGGCGGCCCGTTCATTGGCCACGCACAGCATCACAACGGCGCGAGCGCCATCGTGCCCGTGGATTTATTCATCCCCGGCTGTCCGCCGCATCCGGTGACAATTCTGGATGGATTGTTGCGGCTTTTGGGAAAACTGGAAAGCGGTAGAAGTAAGTCCATTTCGAGGTATGTGACTATGTTACGGAACCAAGTCTGAAGCTTACCGTCGCCTTTGATTAGGTTAATCTAATGCGGAAAGGTGACCGCATCCCCCCATTTGAAGACGTCTGCTACTTTCTCGCGCTGGTAAATCCGATGAACCAAGTCCGAAGCGTGATTGACCAGTCGCATGGCGGCTTCGCGGGGGACGCCTGCACGGCGCAAACGATTCACATAGGTCACTCGCAGACAATGAAAGCAGAGGTGCGGCATCTTCACCTTGATGAAGAACTGCTGCCAGCGTCTGGACGGCTGGAACGGGAATTCCAGGGTAAATGTTCGTTTCGTCTCGGCCATTGCTTTGAAAAGGGGCCGGAGCGCAGTTGGCATCGGAATGGAAAACGCACGGTCCTCTCCGCCCTTTGGCGACGGAAATGTAATTTTGTTCTCGGCGAAATCCACGCAACTCATGGGGATGCGGGTTTCGCGGAGGCGGCAGCCGGTGTGAAGGGCGATCTCGAAGGCTGTTTGCATCCACTCGGGTTCTTCCGCGAGCGCGGTCTTGATGGCGACGATTTCCCCGTCCAAAAGTTCCGGCTTCTTCGCGGCTTTGTCTTTCCGGAGCTTCAGGCTGACCAAGGGGTTGGCTTCGGTGTGCCCGAGACGGACGCCTTCCCCGATGATCATCGACAGCGTCTTGAGTTCGAAGATGGCGGTGTTCCGCCCAACAGTCTTCCCGCTTTTCTTTTTGTAGGCCGTCCGCCAGTCGATGTATTCGAGCGCGTTCCGGTAGGTGATGTCCCGTGGCGAGTGGAGTTTCCGGACCTGGAGCCAGAGGGCGATCCACTTCCAGCCGTCGGCGTAGCGCTCCCGAGTCCGGGGATTGTCGCAGTGGTGGTCGAGAAACTGGGGCACCCATGCATCCCAGTTTCCTCCAAGCGGGCCAACCGTGCCGGTGCGGCTGAGCTCCTTTGCCTCCATCTGCGCGCGGAGCGTCCGAGCCTTCATCGTTTCCCCGGGATCGGCGGCGCGGAACTCGGTGGACTTGTTCCGCCGCTTGCCGTCGCTGTCGATGAACTGGATGAACCAGAACGGCGAATGTTTCTTTCGGTAAATCGAGGACAAAACGCGCAGTGCAGTTTGTGCAGTAAACTTACTGCACTTGAACGCAAATATCGAGCGTTGTCGGCCATTTATCACCACTCTAAACCACTTGCCCCGTAACGAGGGTTCGATTCCCTTCACCCGCTCCATTTATTATCAAGCACTTAGGAAGATGTGCAAGTAAAGTGCAAGTGAAACAGGGCGTTGAGTGCCCTTGAAAGTAGTTCGCTTCTCTCCCTCTTCCGGAGCCTTAGAACGGATTTCCCGCAAAAGTTCGGGCCTGGGTTTTGAGGTTTCTTCGATTCCACCGCCGATTTCCGATGCCGCCGTGGGGCTTGCGTCGCGTCAGATAAACGTGTATACATTTCTGACAATAGGTATCCGATGAACGTGGCCAATCCAATCGAACAGGCGATGTTTGAGCGCATCAAGGCGCGGGGCGATGGCTGGGTGTTCAGCCCGGTCGACTTCGTTGATCTTGGCAATCGGAACGCGGTGGACAAAGCCCTGCGTTAGCGCTCACGAGAAAGGACCCGCTTGTGCTCACGGGAAGAGAGCCATCTGAGAAAGGGGTGGAGGGATTTCTTTTCCAAGGAGGGAGGAGCGGGTTCCGAGTAGTGAAGCTCTGGAG
>Ga0172367_10008010_pt1 | contig 11920 bp, 31 predicted proteins | sample Lak10m_FD_114542 | JGI IMG/M metagenome (GOLD analysis project Ga0172367, IMG submission 114542) | Freshwater microbial communities from Kabuno Bay, South-Kivu, Congo - kab_022012_10m | ecosystem: Environmental > Aquatic > Freshwater > Lake | place: Democratic Republic of the Congo: South-Kivu...
TCCTTGTAATTTAATAATCTCTTTTGACTTGTATTTGATAGGTAATGCTCCTCGCCAATCTCCTCCTGTGGTTGTAGAATATCCGACAAGGTATATCCGCTCTCTATTTTGGGGTAGAAACCACGATGTATTAAGCAGTTGCCATTCAAGTCGATAGCCCCCAATGTTGGCAAACGCTTGGAGGATTGCCGCAAAGTCTTCGCCAGAGTTTGAGGAGAAAGTTCCTTTAACATTTTCCCAGACAAATACTCTTGGTCGGCATTCCCCAATGAGGCGAATTGCTTCAAGGATAAGGCTTGATCTGTCTCCATCCATTCCTTTACGTTTTCCAGCAAGGCTGAAGTCTTGGCAAGGACTTCCAAAAGTGATAAGGTCAATTCGGGGGAGGTCTGCTCCTCGAACATCTGTAACTGATCCGACATAAGTTGATTTTGGGAATTTGTGTTTATAGACAGCAATAGCGTGGTGGTCTATCTCCGAAAAGAAAGAGTTCACCTTGTAGCCAGCTCGTTCAAAGCCTAAATGGAATCCACCGATTCCACTAAACAGGTCTAGTTGGTTTATTTTCATTGAGTTTAATTGCTTTGATTACAATGTTGTGTCTTGCGGCATCAAATGTATTCCAACCATCTGAGATTCGCAAGTTGCAAACAAATTTAAATTTACCCTTACCTGACACCTTAAAAAGACCTATGTATGATAGGTTATCTACTCCGTCGAACCACATATCGACAATAGCGTGTGAGCCAATAGTCTCTCTCACTTGGTGTGACACACCAAACTGCTTCCAAGTCTTCATTGCTCCTTGATGAATACGCCGTCAACGGTCTTACCCTTGCGGTCCTTGATTTCGTTGTATGCAGAATGTAGGCAGTCGTGGGCGCTGAACCCTGACTGGGCCGCCAAGATGATCAGCGTTACGATTGAGTCACCGATTCCGTCCTTGAGTTCATCCTGCTTACCGCGAGCTAATGCCGCCATAGTCTCTCCGACCTCTTCCATAACCTTCAATGCCTGACGGCCGCGGTTCTCTGGGCTGATGATGTTACGTTCCTTGCCCCACTCTTCGATGGCTAGAAATAGTTTTCCTGTTGTCATTTGTTTTTAGTTATTAGTTGGGCGGTACCCGATGTTGTACAATGTGTCTGTGTCGGCTGAGAGTAGCACATCTACTCCGTGCTTTACTGCGTTGTATGCCTCCTCTACATCGCTGTCAGTCTTCATATTCTTGTACAGAAGATTAAGCTGTAGTTCGAGATTCTTTGATAGGTTGTTGACTGATCGCTTGATGTTGTGGCGATAAATTGGTGTTGTCTGAAGTTCGTCAAGAAGTTCAAGGTGAACCTGCATAATGATCAACAGCTTAACTAGCTTGAGCTCTGTGGTAGACGCTGTCATTGCTGTGTCTCTATAATTAAGCTTAGCGCTTGAACATATCCGTGCCAGTACATCTCTTCATCCTTTCGGCGAGCATACTTACACACGTTACGATTGTACTGAGCCTTCTTGTATTGCTCAGCTATTAGTCTGTTGTTCTTCGGTGTCATACCAATCACTGTATTTAAGTCCATACATTACATTAAACATTCTCATCTCAAGCTCAGCATAATGCTTCGTGAGCTTCATATTCTTTCGTAGGTACTCCATCCCCCACTCCTTCCACTGCTCTGCCTGAGCAACTGTCATAGTCCAGTCGGTGTACCAGTTGTCCTTGCGGTCTTTGATGTCCTCAAAGGTTACGTTGTGGCCAGCAATCTCAAACATCTTGTTGATGAGGTCTTCACTTGCCCTGTTCCACTTCTCTTCTTTCGTTAGTCTCTTTGCCATATTTTGTGTTGCTTCTCGGATATTATCCGAATTGGGTTGTATAATCTGCCAAAACTATGTTTTTACTGCACATTTGGCGAGATATGGATTTCGTGTGCCGTTATCTCTCCGTTCTCGTAGGTGATGTACCCACCTGATTCCATAGCGTCAACAAGGTAGTATCTCCCACCCATAGACTTGTTGCAGGCGACGATGCTGTCAAAGATATTCTTCACTTGTGTGTGTCCAACAATCTGAACGAACATTTTCTTCAGGCCGTTGTCTCCCTTATTGCTACTCATCAGTGAGCGTGGTCGTATCCAAAGCGGCCCCTGCTCTGGTGAGTCTCCATACGGGTCAAGGCTGTCGTGGCTGAAGTTGAATGCAGTTGGCTGATGCTTGTACTTCTCGTTGAGCAGTTCAACTACTTTGTCTCTGCTCCACATCCATCCAAACGTATTGTCCATCCACACAGGGCTTACTCCTGCGTGAGAGAACAGCAGTTCGTCAAGCGAGTATGCAATCTGAAGGTGGTGCATATTCTTGGTCAGTGCATCCTGAAAGTCCCACTTGTGTGCGGCCTTGTACCCACTGTAGGTCTCGCCTACATCAAGGTAGTGGTGGTCGTGGTTCCCTATGAGCATCACAACCTCCTTGTCGGTAGACTCCTTGAAGCGAATGATTTCATTGAAGTTATGCAACTGCTCAACCCCGCTGATGTCAAACGAATCAAAGTAGTCACCCATAAAGACGATGCGTCCTGCGTCTGGGTGTGCGTCAATCGCTTGCTTCCAGTTGGTGCGTCCGTGGGTGTCCCCTAAGATTAGTGTCTTCATATTCTGATTGTAAGGCTATAACTGATTTATTGGATATGAAACAGGAGGAGAGTTTTGCTTTCGGATTTCACTTTCAAGGTGAACCATATCAACAAAGCATTCTCTTAGGTGTGTGTACATTTTTCCGAGCTCAAACCCGTATACAACATCACTCTTCTCATCACTACATAAATCCTTAATTAGATTAGCATTGAGCTCAAACATTCTCCTGAAGTGTTCAATTTGCTCTAATTGCTCTTGGCTAATAAGGTATTCTTTCATTTCTCTTTGGTGTTAAAGGGTTCATCAACAAAGTCCTGCATCATATAGAAGTCATCTCCCTCGTTGTCTTGCTCGGTGCCGTTCTTAATCATATCAATGATTAGCATCAGCTCAGTCATTGTTAGTTCTATTTTCATTTTTTATTTGTACATTTAACATTAAATTAACATACTATGAAGAAACTTTTCTTGGCTTTCGTAGCGTTGCTTGCTACATCTTGTGCCTCAGTAACTCCAAACAGCTTCAGTACTTCGACGAGCTGTGTCGTGGATGGATGTGCAAACTCGTCAATTCACCACCACGTTTTCCTCGAGTAGGCTTCTTGTCTGCTCCCGATAGTCTCGGCATATTGATTACGATCCATCGGTAGAAGTCCTTGAACTCCATTTCCTCTAGTCGCTTTTCGATTTCTTTGATTGGTGTCATTGTTTTTGATTTAAAGTCCGCAGTATCCTGCATCACATTCGTTAAAGTCATCATCAAACATCTCAATCTGAGACTTCCATTTGATGATTTCAGAGTACTTTACGTCTGATCGGAACGTACTCCCCGCCTCTTCCTCTAGGTTCGCAAAGAACTGCATCTTGTTTGGGTGCTTCTCGCTCATCCTCTTCAACAGCAAAGGTGATCTCCACCAACAGCCAACGCAGTTGTTCATATAGGCAAAGCGCACTTCTTTGTCGAACCAAAAGTTTTCGATTGTGTCCTTATAGATTCCTGCCTCAATTAATGGAAACTCTGGCTTGCAATACTCAATGGTCTTCCACTTATTGCGACCAGTACTTCCCTTTCCTACGATAATCTTTACCTCGGTCATACCTCGGTCGTTTAGTTTGGCTACCATCTTGTTCGCACGAGATGTTTCATTAGCTCTGAATCCAAAACGCATAGCGGCATCACCTTCAATAGTCTTATACCTCCACTCAGCTATAGGCTTGGTCTTCATATCGGTGGTGCAGTAACGGGTCATCTTGTTTGGCAGGTAGTATCCTCCGTTCTTCATCTTGTATTGATGAATTGTTTCTTCGAAAGTTTTACCAGTAACCCAGGTTATTTCTTTACCTATAAACTGCTCAAGGTCTAGCATTGTATGTATAATAATGTCATCCTCTGCAGTACCTATGAACGGAGCTTGAATTCGGTCTTCTACAATTTGACGAATTTTGTCATCAGGGAACTTACAATTCTGATTTTCAATACGAACGAGGGCGAACACATTGTAGTCCGCAGGATAGTTAGCCGCAATGTATGATGAAGTCTTGCCTCCGCTCAGTGAGTTAATTGTCTTCATTCTTCGTCAGTTTCGTCTAAGTAATCCTTGTATTCTGGGTAGTGTTCGCCAGTGTTTCCGTTCTGCATAATTATTCGCATACGCTCCTCAGCCTTGCGCTCTTCCTCGTCGGTGTCTCTGTCGTGCTTAGAACAGCTACTAACTTGGTTGTCTACGTTCTCTTGGCTGTCGCCGGGATCGTCCCAGAACAGAAACTTCATATCGCTTCCTAATTCTTTATTGCTTTGATTCATATCCTACGATTTTGCTTGAGTTAATCTTTACAATTACAATGGTCTTGTCTCCCTTGTAGTTAGACCCATAGACACGATCCCTTAGGCTGTCCATAGTCTTTGTGTCGTTCACCATTATCTCCCTTGCGGTCTCGTACTTGGTGACAATCCACTCCTCCTTCTTAAGCTTCTGCTTACCTTTTGTATACGAAATCGTCGCCAGAAGGTAGAAAATCGGCCGAGGCATCGATTCGGATTTTGTGGATTAGTGACTCTGCGACCTTCCTTGCGCTGATTACGCCAGTAGGTAGCTCGTCTTGAACTTTAGCTGTTGGCATTGTGACGCAGTTGTCACCTTCCTTGCCCCATATGAACAGCACAACAAACTCCTTGCGTGTTGAGAACGGAACGAACTTAATGTCGGACCCTTCAAGCTTGGCTTGGGTGATGAGAAACGTAACGTCCGGACCAGTCTCGCTCTTCACAGAGAAGGAGGAGGTGGGGGGAGAAGAAATCTCCCTCCCCCACTCCATCGACAGCAGGTATGCAATCGAGGTCTCAAACATTAGAACGGCAGGTCGCTCGTGGCCTCGTTCTGCTGAGCAGGACGATTGTTGTACGGCTTAGACTGCTGTGCTTGGCCACCGCCTTTCGAGTTGTCTGGTCCAATCGTAGCGTACGGCTTCTTTGGGTCAATCTTTCCGTTGCGGATATTGATACGAACGCGACCGTTCTCGCCAACGAATTGCTTCGCGTCTTCGAGTTGGGCTAAAGAGAGCAAAAGGGCGTATCCTGAGAACTGTCCTTCGTACTCATTATAGAAAACACTACCGAAGTAGTTAGGTTTCTGCTTGTCTGACATAAAATTAGAATTAAAGTTCTCCGTAAATAATATAAGTGTCGAGATCCTCGCCGTTGATGAAGTAGTCCGTGTAAACACGAACAGCATTCTCAACGAGACGCTTACCCTCGAGGTAGAAGGCTTCAGAGACGGAGAAGACCCCGATGTCCTTGCTACCTTTATCAACCACAATGAACTTGAAGTTCTTGTAGTCAATTCCAAACAGCGTGCAGTAGATGTACACTTGAGCGGGATAACCATACTTTCGTGCGCTGTAGTTAAATCCCCCGATCTCTGAGGTTGTCTTCAAATCGTAAACTGCAACACCTCGGTGAAGGATGTCCGCCTTAGCTCTGTGAGGTAGTCCTTCGACGTGACCAATTGCTGGTTTCTCGAACTCTGCACCATTGAGCATATTCTTTACTATCTCGTTGCGTAATAGCGCGTCAACTACGTACATTGACGAGTCGTACTCACTTGATGTGAGCAGGGTCTGTCCCTTCTTCAGCTGTTGTTTCGCTTCCTTGTACGCCTTAGTAGACTTAGAAGCAACATCAACAGTGATGAAAAGAGTATCAACTTTATCTGGCTCAAGGACTGCGGTATGAATTAGCTTACCGACAGCCAACGCAGACGTTTCAAGCTGATGACCACGCAAAGACTTTGCGTACTCCTTTGGACTTGCGTTCAACAGCTTGTCAGAAGAAGATGATAGTGAAGCACTACCTAGGTACCCATAGTAGAAGTCGTCATCTAACATTGCCTCCAACAGCGTAGGTACCTCCCACGACGTGCCGTCAAGTAAGACAATCTCACTCATTACTTCTTGATGAATTTGCTCAGCGCGTTACGCTGTGCTTCCGACAACTGGGTCCCGATAGCCGCAATGATTTCATCATACTTAGCTCTAGTTCCGACCTCTTTCATTCGGTCAACAGCCTTTTGAAACATATCGTCCTTCGGTTGGGCAACGGACGCTGGCTTCGCCGTAGGCATCGAAGCCGGAGCGTCCTTGCCGTGAGTGTTCGTAGCATCAGCATCTTTAGTGTCGTCAATCAAGAACGTACCATTCAAAGCATACTTACGAGCATACGAAGATGAAGCACCAAATGATTGTGCGATGTCCATACCCTTGCGGTTCGGATCAATACCCGCACAAGCTGATACCTGCAAAGACTTGTCTCCGTCTGAGATGGTAACAATAGCTTTAACAATCAGCATACTGCTGTCAAATCCATCGCCAATGATTTCGTCTGAGATGGTCATAGTCAGTCCGTTCTCTGCGAGCAGAGGCTTGACTGCCTCGAGGATGTCCTCCTGGTTTCGGTAAGCGTACTTACCGAACGAATTGTACTGAGACTTGGGAGCCTTCAGCCGCGACTGGACGTTAATCAGTCGCTGTTGGAACGTGAGTTCTTTCATTGTAATTAATTTAATTGTTTGGTAAAAGTACGAGTAATCTTGCTGATATGCAAGTATTTATTGCTGTTTCTTTTCTATGAATCTGCTCCACATCTTTGCGGCAACAGCAACTCGTTGTAGTAGGAACGGATAGTCGGCACGTAATCTAGCCATAGCTATCCTCATAAACTGTTCTCTCATTGTTTCATTGGTTGTTTTGGGTTGGACATAGTGCGCCTGAATTGCGCTCGTTAACGTAGCATCAAGAAGCCTTGCGCTCCATAAGCTCTCTTAGCAGGGCATCGCGCTCTTCGGCGGCCGCTTTGAGGGCGGCCTCCATCGCGCTAATCCGTAGCACGTAGAACTCTACTAGTGACTGAAAGTGCTCGCTCATAGTTATCATTTTGGTTTCTCTTGCGCTCTTGAGCTAAGCGAAGTTAGCGCCCATTCTCGAGACTTGCAAGTTTTTTGGTTGAATTAAAAATAAAGTTATTAACAGCAAATCTCAACTTGCGAACCGGGACAGTCGCTACTGCATACCACCTTGCTGTCAGTAATCCACATCCCATCAGGGGAGTTGTCAGGGTCAGGCTTGACGTGGTACACACCAAAGCGCACAAGCCCTTCCTGATCCTTGCCTACGTTATCATCCAGCCAAAGGTTAACATCATAGCACTCGTCTCCCACGTAGGTGGTAACCCACTCGTCATCGACAAGTGGTTCGATAGTTACCTCCGCGCGTTCTGAGCCAATGCAGAACTTGATGCGGAAGGTTGTTGAGGTAAATGATTCGTAGGTCATCTTCATAACTATAGTGCTTTGAGTATCTGCGCCACTATTAACACTACAATGTTAGCGAAAATAATTATCTGCAGAAACGACATAGCTTTTTCAATAATTAGGTCAAAGACCTCACCGAACTCCTCGTTTGTTTTTTTGCGATTCATAACTCATTGTTGATTTTGTTATTGATGTGCCTCTTGTACTCATCAACATAAGCCAAAGCAAAGTCAAGGAAGTCTTCGTGAAGGGGGAAGTCAATGACTGTGTCCCCCTCCGAGCTCGAAAACATTGCTGTTAGCATATAGTTGTCGTTGTCAACTGACCAAGATAATACGTCGGTCAGTTCAAGGTATATTCCTTTGTTCATCGTAGTGCGTTTTGAAGTTGTTCTTTAGTAAGTCCTGCCTGATCAGCTAGCCAATTCAGGAATGTGTTTTCTTGGTGCGTACGTACCACAAGCTGTGCGGCAGTAGAAAATACGTTGCTCGTCTGAGCGAAGATGAAGAATGTCTCGACTGGCGGTACAAGTTCTCCTGAGTGTACTTTGTCAACAAACTCGTTGAAGTCCCACTTCCACTTGACATCATCATACATATCGGTAGACCATCCTTCGGCAACACAGGTGAAGCCATCAGCAATCTCTACATCTACGTATCCTCTCCATCCGCCTATCCGCTTCCATTCGGCACTCTTAATACATTTAGGCAACTCTTCGAACTCATCGTATGTCTCTAGACTACGTGTCTTATTCAGTGTATATGAGTACTGAATGTGATCAACAGATTCAAATTCTGGGTCGTACTCGTACACGCTAACTGCACTATCCCAGTGTGATGAGTAGCAGTCACTGCAGATGATTTCATCCTTGGCGTTGTACTCGTAGTAGTCGTTGTCCTGATCGAACTCTTGTCCACACTCAGTGCAGCTCTGAAGTCGGGTATCGATTGGGTTGTCGCTGTAGTCTTTCATTTCTTTTGCTGTTTAATTGATTCTAATTGCTTGGCGTAGTTGAATGCTTCTTCTTCGTAGGTGAAGGAGCGGACCAGTCGGAACGGACTCTTCTGAAGTACATCAAAGGTCTCGCTGTCTGGGTTGTAGGAAACGATGAACGGCATATCAGATGAAGTAGTCGTTCTCGCTGAACTCGTAGCCCACTGACTTAGCAAAGCGAAATGCCTCGTTGAAGTTCTTGAACTCGTAGCCTAAGTTCTGGTCGGCCTCATCAATCAAGATGAAGACTCCGTTGGCGTACTCAATACGCACCTTTGGTTGGCGCAGTGGTGTGAAGATTTCTGAGAAAAAAGATTTCATAGCTTAAAGGTTTTTAAATTCAAATTCGATTCCGTCCTGATTAAAGAAATTAATCTTTGGTTCATATGATTCCTGGTCGAAGTAGATGTCTATCTCCTGGATATCTCCGCCATCCTTGCCCATCAAGATAACTCCCGCAACTGCGTAGCCCTCCTCAATGAACTCTCCGTAGATTTCGAGGCCAAGGAACTCGTTCATCAGCATATCCTCAATCTTCTCAAGGATAGGTAGGGGCAAACTCCACGCGGTGTCAAAGAACAGCACAGTGCTGTCTCCCTGCTTCGAGGGGCGAAGTTCTCCACGAGCCGCGTTCCACTTGGTCCCCCAATTCTCGCGGTTCCAGTCGTACCAATTCGGTAGGTTGTTCTCCTCGCAGTACACTCTCTCGGTCTCCCCGAAGTTGCCCCTGAATATGTTTGCAGGTGGTGGTATCAGCTTCTCAAAGTCGATTGGCTGTTCTGACCCATTGCCGATTGCGGCAAAGAATTCTTGCTGTAGTTTCTGATCGCCCGATACTTCGAGGGCTGTTCTCATCCAATTAGGCATTGCTTTGATTTTTTACTTGGTTAGCTTCGAGACGAACACGGTAGAAAATGCTGTCATTTATCTTCTCCATAATTGAGTCCTCGATATCTTCGATTGCGTTCGACACAATACCGAGCTTGTCGGCCTCACGATAGGCTATGAGTTTCTTCGCTGTTACCTTGTCAATCTTTCCCAAGTCATACAACCCTTCAACGTGGTTGTCAAAGTCTAACGAGTTCCAGGTTAAGGACGGTAGTTCCACCTGATTGAATTCCTCGTAGCCAAAATTAAGTTTTTCAAGGACCGCATCTATTGCCTGAGCAAGTTGGTCGTTCTCGCCGTCCTGAAGTCCGATCAGGAATTCTACGGCATCTAAAAGGTTCATCTTGTTTTTCATAATTTAATTGTTTTGTTGGTTTTTCAAAGGTTAAAATACTTACTTAAATATGCAAACACATTTTTAGTCATTTTCTACCTTATTTTCGATAGCCTCTTGGACTTCGGTAAGGTCTATATTCTCGCTCACGTATTCGAACAGCGCGGCAAAGGCCGCCCGACACACGTTGGTGATTTCGAAGTCGGACCTAGTGAAGTCAGTGAAGTGAAGCTCCCGAATGATTTCAAAGCAGTCAGCGTAATAAATTACGGCGTTGTCAATTGATTGGCTGATCCAATCGTGGGCATCGTCGATGTTGTCAATCTGGTCGTTGTTTACGGCCTCTAAAAGTTCGGCCTCTAAGTCGGCAACGAATTGATATTTGTTAAAGCGTTCCATAGTTTTTTAGTTGTTTTTAAGTTGGTTAAAAAGTTTCCCCCAATCACCTTCGTAGGCTGGACGAGAGAACAGCAATACGCCGTCCGTTCCGTGGTAGACACTGATCACACCCTTGTGCAGTTCTACCTTGAGCGATGCCGCTCCTGATTCTAATTGCTTCATAGTTTTTATTGTTTCGTTGGTTTTTCAAAGGTTAAAAGAATTGTTTGTTCGGCAAAACACATTTTCGGTCAAAGTGGATACATTTCTGGTACCTCACCGTCAAACTCCTCGTCGAGCTCAATATCGACCCCCATAGATCGCGGGTCGCATAGGTCGTGAATGATTTCACTCTCGTGGAACTGAGTAAGGGCAAGTCCAAGTGCCTCATCGTAGTTATCAGATTGAACCTCGACGATGGTGCTGTTGCTCACAGTAACGATGAATTGATAAGTTTTCATAAGTCAGATTTCTTTTGGGGTTAAAGTTCCAGAACAGCAAGAGAAACGTTTCCTTGCTCGTCAATTAGTCCGTGGTCAATCAGCGCACTCGCGGTCCGTCCGTAGTGGCCCTGAAGGGTCCACGCCATACCACTCTTCACAAGTTCGGCGAAAAGGTACACGACCTCCTGATCAGTGAGCTCTCCGCTCTCGTATGCAATGATGTTGTCAATTGAAGTGTTCATAGTTTTCATTGTTAGGATTTTTGTTGGTTGATATTAAATAATAGTCAGTTAACTTATTCAGCAAAGAATGTTTGGTCATCCTCGTGAACCCACCATACATCACCATCTGATTGGAACAAAAAGTAGGTCTGACCTTCGTAGGTCATTTCTGCACTATCAAGTAGGTTATCCCATTCTTCCCAATAGAATTCATTATCCACATCAGAAAGTTCAGATAGGTCAATGTCTTGATGCTTGAAGTAAACATTGTCCATCACGGCAATTTGCTCTGCTACAATCTGCGGGATGTATATTCCGTGTGCAGAATCAACAAAGAGAATAGGTTCAAAAGTAGTGTTCATAGTTTTAATTGTTTTATGGTTAAGACGTCTCGCGACGTTTCGTCCACTCAGGACTCCTCAGTTAACCTCTTCGCGGCATAAACCCCCGCCTCCATCGCCTCACCCTTAGTTGCCCATAGTTCGTCAGTGAACTCACACACATCAAAGTCAGGAGAACTTACAGCCCACTTCAGCGCACCCTCGGCATCACGATGGTAGCAAACCCTGATTTCAAGACCCCCAAAGGAATACGTATGCACCTTCATAGCACCTACTTGTTTAGGTTGATAAACTTCTCAACGATGGACTCAAGTTCCTCAACGCACTTGTCTAACCTCACCTGAAGTTCGGGCGAAATATCGCCCGACTCAAGGTTGAACTCTTCGCACACTGAGTCAAACAGCAATTCAACCTGAGACTCAATAATTCCATAGATATTTTCAGTTTTCATAGCAAAACAGTTTTTTCGGTTTTTCAAATTTTTAGTAGCCTAACTTAGTCGCACGTTGCTCAACCTTAGTGAGGAGTTCGTTCGCACGTTTGCAGTGGTAGTTCACGTCAGCATTGTCGTACTCGTAGTCCTCAATGTCTTGCAAGGTGATAACCTCACGACGCAAGTCAACGAAAGCGAATTCTTTCTCCTTAAGGAAGTTCGGCACACGTGCTTCAAGTTCAGCAAGTCGGCGCACGTTGTTTTGTACTTGCTCAGTGAGAACCTCAACTGAGGGAATCTCTCCGAATGTGTTCTTAATGAAGTCTCCGAGTGAAGGTGTGTTGTAAAGTGGTGAAGTGTTCATCGCTTGAGGTTTTAAGAGGTTGTTTCTTTTTGTTGAGTCAAAGGTTTAACGACTTTTTGAGATATGCAATACCCCTAGCGAAATTTCCTAAAAAAAA
>Ga0172367_10008011_pt1 | contig 11920 bp, 19 predicted proteins | sample Lak10m_FD_114542 | JGI IMG/M metagenome (GOLD analysis project Ga0172367, IMG submission 114542) | Freshwater microbial communities from Kabuno Bay, South-Kivu, Congo - kab_022012_10m | ecosystem: Environmental > Aquatic > Freshwater > Lake | place: Democratic Republic of the Congo: South-Kivu...
CATCCATCCCGGAGCCGGCTGGGGCACGCCCTCGTTGGCCCAGCGATATGTGCCGCTGTCGGTGACGCTGCCGGCGCCGACCACGTAGCCGCCGCCCGAGCGGGTGTCCAGGCCGTTACCCAGAACGTTGACGCCGGTCTTCAGCGGCTCGTCGACCACATAGAGCAGGTGGCGGCCCCCGCTGGGCGTGGCGGCGGTGAGCGTGTCCGGCACGCCCTCCATCATGTCCAGGTAGTCCAGGCTGGCGTTGCCGCTCTTGCCCTTCTTGGTGTCCACGTCCACCCCCAGCAGCGCCTTGTCGTCGCCGAAGCGGCCGGTGTAGATGCCGACGTTGTAGTCGTGCTCGCGATCGACGCCGAGGACCGGGTCGTGCTCGACCCACCAGGCGCGGATCTGCGCCTCGTCCCGGGTGGCCCGCTGGGGGAAGCCGATGATCGCCGGGGTGCGCCCGCCCTCGATGATGGGGAAGACGTGGAAGCCCCGTCTCGCGAGGGCGATAGCGTGGTCCAGCATCGACATCGGCGAGGTCTCCTTGGGTGCGGGCGTCATGCGAAAATGTCTTCAGAGGAAGATTTCGGCGTCGAGGTAGGCGCCGATGACTTCTGCCGCCGGGTACGGGGAGATCGCGTTGCCGTAGGCGCGCAGGCGTCCCACTCGGGCGGGAGCCCCATGAGCCAGCGGGAATGTGCCGGGTTCAACTGGCCGCCACTTTCCATCCCGGCAGAAGAGCCAATCAGCGTCTCGCCAGAAACCGTTCGTCGGGCGGGGCCAGTAAGCTCCGTCACCAATTCGACCATTTTCCTCAAGCTGTCCGAATTGCCCGCACCGTTGTAGCCCTTCTGCGGCGGTGTCAGACTGGTCGGCCAGCTTGCCGTCTCCGCCAAGGCCGGAAGCCCCATGCAGCCCGACCAGCGCTGGCCGCCACTCCGCATTGCCTCCTTCAACCGTTCCTGCCGCGCCAACGCAGTCCCGTATCGCTCGTTGTGGATGTCGAACACGCGGGGCGTGGGCCAGCCGGTCTTCTCCGACCCACCAGAGGCGCTGCCGGATGTGCGGAGCACCGACGCCCGCAACGCACAGATCAGCCGCCCCGACGGCGTAGGCCGATCCTTCCAGGTCAGCTTGAACAAGGTCGAGCCAGCCGAGGCCGTCCTTGCTCGCAACCTGCTCGCCAAAGACGACTGGAGGGCGGCACTGGCTGATGAGGTGGTGCCAGTGCGGCCAAAGGTGCCGCTCGTCAGCAAACCCAGCGCCTCGGCCTGCCGCGCTGAAAGGCTGGCAAGGGCAGGAGCCGGTCCAGACGGGTCGGTCGTCGGGCCATCCGGCGAGGCGCAGGGCGTAGCTCCAGACGCCGATGCCGGCGAAGAAGTGGCACTGGGTGTACCCCCCCAGATCGGCGGGTGTGACATCGCGAATGTCCCTCTCGTCCACGTCGCCGGGCGCTATCAGGCCCTCGGCGATCAGGTTGCGGAGCCACGCGGCGGCGTAAGGCTCGATCTCGTTGTAATAGGCGGTCACGGCTGAAGCTCGCGGGTCAGCACGCCGGCCTCCTCGAACATCGCCAGCGCCACCTCGAACTCCTCGGGTGGCATGGAGGTCAGGCCGGTGGACCACACGACGCGCTTGACGCCGGCCTGGATCAGCGAGCGGGCGCAGCGCGAGCACGGGCAGTGGGTGACGTAGACCGTGCAGCCCTTCATGCCGACACCGATCCTGGCCGCATGGGCGACCGCGTTCTCCTCGGCGTGGCTGGTCCACAGGTATTTGGCCGGACGCTCCATGCGCATGGGGTCGTCGACGATGCCGCGCGGCAGGCCGTTGAAGCCGGTGGAGCGGATTTCGTTGTCCGGGCCCACGACGACGCAGCCCACCTTCGTGTACGGGTCTTTGCTCCAGGCCGCGATGTGGGCGGCCAGCGCCATGAACCGGTGTTCCCAGTTGTTCATCGTCTTCTCCTCCTCAGTCGAACACGCTCAGGTTGGCGGCGGTGGGCACCGGCTCGGGCGTGGGGGTGGGCGGCGCTTTCTCCAGGGCCGTCAGCATTCGCTCCAGTTCAGCCATCAGTGCGCGGACCTCGCGCACCGTCAGCAGGGCCTCGCGGTGAAGCTCCTCATGGGCGACGCTGAAACCGATGACGTTGCGGCCAGGGGCGACGTACAGGGTGCCGAAGTTGGTCATTGGCACCTCACCACTTCGAGTTCGTAGCCAAGCGCGCCGAGGAGACGTTCAAACGTCACCAGGGCGGCCGAGTAGTGCGTCTCGAAGCGCTGCACGGTGTTGACCACCTTGTAACCGGCGGCTTCGGCAAGCTGGCGCTGGGACAAACCCGCCTCCTTGCGCAGTTGGCGCACCATGTCACCAGGCCATGTCGGGATTTCGGGCTTGCGCCGTGCCATGGCTCACCCCCCCGTCGTCGGTGCGCTGTCCAGCGCGTCGCGCAGGGCGGCTTCCAGGGTGTCGCCGCTGCCGGCGAACAGGACGCCGCTGTCGTCCTTGAAGGCGGCCTGCCAAGTGCCGTTGGCGTTCAGCAGGCGGGCGATCTGGAAGCCGCGCTCGGCGGCTTCCTCGACCAGATGCGCGGCGGGGCTCATGCGAACACGCCTTCGTAGAGTTCGAGAAGCTGGTCCTGCTCCTCGCGCTCCATGGCGTCGATCCGGCGGCGCTGGATGACCTTGCGCAGGATTTTCGTGTCGAAGCCTTGCGACTTGGCCTGCGCGTACACGTCCTTGATGTCGGCCTGGGTGGCGCGCTTCTCTTCTTCCAAGCGCTCGATGCGGGCGACGAACTGTCGCAGCGCCTCGCTGGCGATACCGCCGATGGCGTCACCGCTGTTGTGGCCGATGCCGGGGTTGTCCTTACTCATAGCTGATGCCCTCCTTGTCCAAGAACCAGCAGGCGACGAGGATGTCGGTGTCGCCTTCGGTGATCGTGTCGCCGGAAACGCAGACGGAGCGGGGAACCCAGTGCTGCGACCCGTCCTCCAGTTCCATGAGGACGGCGCTGTCCGTCTCACGGGTGACGAGGCCGGAAAGCGTGGCTTGCTTCGCCATGACGGCGTTCTCCTTGGTTCGGAACGACGCTGGCTATTGTATGCCAGCGTCGTCCGTCATTTCATACAAGCGGTCAGCCGAAAAGGCCCGCCGCGCCCTTCCCGTCCTTCGTCTCGGCGGGGGCTTCGCCCTCGTCCTCGATCTTGTCGAAGAACTGGTCGGGGTTGGCACCGCCACCGCCGCCCAGCTTCTCGCCGTCCTTGGCGACCTGGATCATGGAGACGCCGAAGCTGATGCCCTTGCCCTTCTCCTTGTTCTCCCAGGTGAAGGCGTTGACGACGGCGTAGCCGTAGCAGCCGCTGTACAGTTCCTCCTGACCGCTGATCGGGCGCACCTGCTTACTGAACAGCTTCGGCGGGTATTCCTCGCCCGAGATGACGCGGATGAAGCGGCAGCCGGCGAAACCGGCATGGCGCTCGCCGGTCTTCTTGTTCAGCCCCTGCGGGCCGTCGCCGTCCAGGAACGGGCTGTGGATGACGCCGTCCTTGATCCACTGGACGGCCTTCTCGCCCCACTCGTCGGTCGCCGCCTTCAACGCGGCGTTCTGGAGGGCCGACAGGTCTTCCGACTTGGCGAACAGCAGCGAGCAACCGTACTGCTTCTTGCCGTTGTCGCGGTCCTGCGGCTTGAACAGCGACTGGGTGAAGGCCAGGCGCGCCAGCGGGGTCTTGATATCTTCGGAACGAGCCATTTGTGCTGATCTCCTCTGTTAGTCGAGCACGGTGAAGAACTTCTGGGCCTTGGGCGTCGCCGCAGGCCGGGTGGTCTTGTCGGCGCGAACGAGGTTCGTGCCGGTGTCGGGAATTTCGGACAGGCCGTCGAGCGCCTTGATGGTGTCCGTGGCACCCACTTTCTTGAGGGCGTCGCGGACCTGTTTCGGCGTGCGGAGCTTGCCGGGATTGACGAACTTCTCTTCCGCCAGCCCCGCCTCGATGCAGTTCACGCGAACCGTCATCTCGGCGTCGTCCAGCCACTTCTCGCGCCCCTGTTTGGGAACGAGAACGTAGTCGGGGATTTCGACGCCCATCTCGGCCTGGGTGTGGGCGAGCGCCCGCACCGCCTTGATCCAGTCCTCGATCATGTCGAGCATGTCGAGGGTCCGGGACATGCGCTCGGGGTCAAGGCTGTCGGGCGTGTTGGCGATACGCGGCTGGTCGAGGTCGTCAAACCAGACACCAGCAGCGTCGGTCGCCTTCTGCTCCAGGGACGGGCAGATGCCGGCCGCCGGGCAGAACTTGCAGTGCGATCCGGCGCTCAGGTACTGCGCCGCCCACTGCATGTCGCCCATCTCGCGGTGGGCGTTGCCCGCCTCGTTGGCCTTGTGCATGGCGGCGAGCAAATCCGCCGTCCATTCCATCAGGTCGACGACGTGGAACGTCTCCGACCTGATGCGCCCGTCCTTGTGGCCGGCGCGCGGCTGGACGATGGTCGACATGACCTTTTCCACCGCCAGCCCAGGATTGGCGAGCATGGCGCCCAAGGCGTAGGTGCGCAGTTGCGGGTTGCCGGTGGCTTCCACCACCACGCCACGCCCGCCCTTGAGGTCGATGACCTCGATCAGGCCCCATTTGGGGAACCACAGCACCGCGTCGGCGGTGCCGCCGGCCTCGAATGGCGGCTTGAGCTTGTCCAGGCTGAACTTCTGCTCGATCGAGAGGACGGCCTTGTCGCCCGTCGCCTCGGCGTATTCCGCCATGCGCCCCCTCACGTAATCGACGTAGGTCTGGGCGGTTTCCGCCATCTCCTCGTCGACGGTGAAGGTGTGCTCCTTGGTCTTCTCCACGCGATCCACGAATTCAATGGCGTCGCGGTCTTCACGCAGGCACTTCTCGCTGACCTGATGGCACGCCGTGCCCCAGGCCGCAGCTTCGCTCTCCTTCTCCAATTTCTCGACCGTCTCGGCCAGGGCCAGGGCGCCGGGGCACCCCCAATTCCTGGAGGTGGCCGACGCGGACCATTTGGCGTGGTCGCGCGCGCCGTGGTCAGCCATTTTCGTTCTCCAGTTTGTCAAACCACGCGGCGACTACGGCACCACGCCAAGCCAGCCGGCCAGAGGGCAGGCGGATCGGGTGGGGAAACTTGCCGTTTTGAATTGCGCGGCGCAGTCCCGAGCGGGAACCGACAATGCCGGCGGCCGCAATGTCTTCGGCGCTGAACAGGCAGTCGGGCTTGGTGCGGAAGTCCGCGACTGTGGTTGAGGATACGGTGCCCAGCGGGCGGTAGCGGCGTCCCAGTGGCGTGTTGGTATTGCGGTCAGCCATTGACAGCCTCCCGCAGCTTAAGGCGGTTGTGCTCTCGCACGCCCTTGTTGATCTCCTCCAGCATGCCGAGCGCCCATACCCGGGCACCGCCGGCCACATAAAGCTGCGCGGCGCGTTTCGCCCCCAGCACCAAGCGCTCCTCTCCGACCCCGCGCAGGCGAGAAGCCACATAGCTGTCGTCCAATCCGCGCTCCGCGTTACGGTGGATGAACCACAGCCCGTTGATGAGGTGATTGGAGATGGGGGCGCTGTGGCACAGCGCGGCGGCGGCGGTCAGGACGGTTTTGCAGTCGTGATGGTCCTGGTCGGCCATGTTGAGGATAGCCGCGATGCAGCGTAGCGAGTTGGACGAGTGCGTCCCGCGAGTTACGCGAACCCCCAAATCGGTAAGCAGCCTGGCGACAAACACAGCGGTGGGCTGTTCGCTGATAACAGCGGCTTTGAACCGGTCAATGGCGTCCGGCGCGTTGCGCGAACCGTTAATCAGCAAAAATGCGATGGCTTCTTCCGTCATGCCGGACGTGTCGAACACCACACACGGAAGCGCATGGATGTCGTCGCGGCGCAAAGCCGCCGCCATCCTGTGCTGCCCGTCGATAGCGAAGTAGCTGACGCCCCCCGCCGCGTTAGCCCTGCGTCCGACAGTTACGACGCCGAACGCGAGCCAAGAGAACTCACGCGCGATGCGCAACACGCGCACGATCTTCTCCCCGCGCTGGTAGTCCTCGTCGATTTGGAGGAGGCGTTTGTCCAGCATAGTGAATTCGCCAGGCTTTCCGGGGTCGCGCCAGCCGTAGCGCTCTTTGCTGAACTCGCGCGGGGGAGGTTTTGCTCCCGCCGGTTCGTCGAGATAAGCGTTGTGGCGCATGTCACACCTCGGCCCGCTTGAAGGGGTTCTTCGCCAGCATCTCCTCGACGCCGGCCACAGCCTTGGCGAGGCTGTCCTGGTCCTCGGGGATGTCGGACACCTTGCTCTTGCCTTCGCCGAACATCAGGGCGATGACCTTCGGGCCGTCTTCCTGCGCGGCATCCATGCCGAATTTCTGGACATACTTGCCCAGCACGGCGCGCACGTCGTCGCGGGACAGTTCCTTCTTGCTGGCCTCGCTCTCGGCCTGCTCGTCGGCGGCGTCCTGCGCCTCGGTATCCGCCGTGTCGGACGTGCCAGCCTGCGCGCCCACTTCGGTGGCGTTGGCGGCAGCCATTTCGGACTTGGTGCGGCGCTTGCGCCTGGCCGGCTCCTCGGTACTGGTGGTGGCCGCGTCGGTGGTCGAAGCCGCCACGGCGGTGGGCTCGCTCGTCACATGGCCGCCCTCGGCGGTGCGGTTTGCAACAGCACCGACGCTGCCTGAGGTGAGCGGGCCGCTGTAGGTGCCGGCGGTCAGGCCGCCGGACAGCACACGCAACTCGGCGAGCGCCTGGCTGGCGTCGTCGTGCCAAATCTTGATTTCCACGGGCATCTGGTCAGTTCTCCATCAGGGGGCGCATTGTCGCGACGCGGCGCGTCACGATGCGCATCAGCGCTTCGTTGATACCGCCCTCAAGGGCGCACACACGGACGAAGCATTGCCGTGTCTGCTTGTGGTTGGTAATGCGGAGCGCGGCCTGAGCCATGTCCTTCGGGTTGGAGGACATCTCCACGAAAAAGAGTTCGTTGGCGGCCGACAGGTCGATGTTCTCGCCCGCCGCCTGGATTTGGCCCACGAAGACGCGAGCGGTGCCGGTGGTGAAGGCGGCGACGGGCTCGGCGCGCTTGGTGGGTGGCGTTCGCCCGTCGATGCCGACGACGCCATATTTCGCCAGGCCATCCTTCAGGAGGTCGATAACGTCCTGGTGCCACGCCATGAGCACCACCTTGTCAAGGCGACCATCCAGTTCGTCCTTCAACGCCTCGATCAGCGCGCGGGCGGTAATGAGGCCGGTGATGCGGCGCAGGGGCCCGAGGTGCATTTCCAACTTGCTGGTCCTGCCGGCCTCGGCGGCGTCCAGGATGTCGGCGGAACGGGCGTCCATGTCGGCCAGCGCCTGGCGCTCGGCGGAAGACAGCTTGGCCGGCTTCAGCGAGAATATGCTGTAGACGGGCGGGCGGATGCCCACATCTTCCTGCGTCCGGCGAAGCAGCACGTCGCCGATCCGCGCCCGCAACTCGTCGGCGTTCTTCGTGCCGGTGACGACGCGGGTGAACAGGTTGGGCCGCAAGGCGATGCGGTCCTCGAATTCCTCGATGCGCCGCCGCACCGTCTTGCCGTCGAACAGACCGTAATTGGTGCTGAACGCCTTCAGGCCGTCGATCTCGGCCCAGCCTTTCGCCGGATCGGCCTTCAATACCGCCGGGCGGGCCTCGGTGAGCGCCCGGTACAGGACGTGCAGCGGCGGGCCGGTCAGGATCAGCTTGTACTCGCAATAGCGCCGGGTGAAGTTGCTCAGGCGCGTCACGTCCGGCCCGCCTTCCCGAAGGGTGGCGGGCAGGCGGGCGCGCAAGAAGGGGTAAAGCTCATGCGCGCCGGTCGGCGTGGGCGTACCGGTCAGGTTCCACACGATGTCCGAGCACCCCGCCAGGGCAGCGGATGCGTCATGGACCAACCCGTCGTCGGCGATCAGCCCGAACGTCGCCTTGGTGCGCTGGGTGTCCGGGTTCTTAGCGTAGTGTCCCTCGTCGGGGATGAACACGTCCCAGCGGCGCGCCGTAAGCTGTGCCAGCAGCGCCGGATCGGCCACCATACCCCAGCCGACGATGACCACCTCGGCGTCGGGGCGCACTCGGTCGCTGGAGGTGTAGATGACCTGGATGCGGCGAGGGAAGCCCCAGTCGCGGAACTCACGCGCCCAGTTGGGGCGCCCCGAGGCGGTGGTCACGACGATGATGCTGCGGGCGAACACGTAGTCGCAGGCGATGATCGCCGCGCCCGTCTTTCCCACGCGGGGCGCGTCGGCGAGGATCGCCGACTTGCGCTCGGCCAGGAACTCGGCTCCTGACAACTGGGATGGGAAGGGGGTAGGCATTCAGGCCCTCATAGCAGCAGAAAAGATAGAACAGCGTGTATGACTTGTATTTCGATGTATGCCGCAATGACCTACATCAGTCAACAGTTTTTGTATGTCGGTTGTCGGGTGCTCCGAGGGCCAGTTCGCCGAGGATGGCGAAATAGGTCGCGCCGTCGACGAAGGTGTCGCGCTTCGGGGCGCCGGTCAGGTAGCGGCTGATCTTGGTCAGCACCATGTCCAGCGCCTCCTGCTCCTCGGGGCTGATAGCTCGCGCCAGGTGGGCGCGCACAACGCGCTTCAGTTCGCCCGCGCACGCCATGTTGATGCGAGGGTCGCCGTATTCCCTGTCGCGGTCGCCGGCCGTCAGCTTGGCGCCTTCGTGCAGGATGGCAACGCGCACCGGATCAGCCGAAGACATTGGACATCTCCTCTCGCACGCGGTCGGGCGTGACTTCCTGGGGGAAGGCGAGCGTCGTTCGCGCCCACTCGGCGATAAGCGCGGCCTCGGCCCGCCCATCGTCCTTGACCCGCTGGAACAGCGCCGCCTTCGCCGGCCACAGGCGCATCGCCAGGGCTCGGCTGTCGTCCTTGCCGCCCTTCAGGCGCATGGCGCGCTTCCAGGTGGCCGGGGCCACCGTCTCCACCCGCACGCCCAGCGTCTTCAAGCTGTACTCGACCGCGCCAGCCGCGCGCCCGAAGTTGAAACTCGCGCTCGGGCTCTGCCCCGTCATGCCGCCCACCTGTTCGACGAGGGCGATGTCGGGGGCCAGGTCGCGCAGCAGAGCGGCCAGCGAATACCCGTCAACCTCGGCCTTGTCGCTCTTGCCGCGCCGCACCTTGAGGATGGGCATGTCGGCCACGTCGGTCAGGCGTCCGTCGATTAGTAGGGCGAGCGCGCCGTAGGCTCCGGGGTCTACGCCAAGGATACGCAATTGCGGCCTCCCCCCGACAGACAATCAGCCGACGCGCCGAACGAGCACGGCGCGGTCTGGGCCTTCGCCGCCCGGCAGGCGGCACAGCGCATGCGCGGCCAGTCGGTGTGGATGGCGATGACCTCCAGGTCGTCGATGTTCTCGGACATGTTGTCAGTCGATTTCGCTTGGCTGGAAGCGCGCCAATAGGCCAACGCCTCCGCTTCCCGGACGCTGCGGTTCGTCACGATTACGCTCCCTTGAGGTATTTCGCCAGTCGAACAGGGCCGCCCTCCTCGATCTCCAAATAGGCGAGCAGGACGGCAAACCATTCGCTAGGAACGGTTTCGCGCTGAAACCACTTCATCACGGCAGCTTCTTGCGGTAGCTGCTTCGCATTGTATGCACGGAGCAGTTGGACCACCTCTTTGTGGTCCCGAAACTTGTCCCGCAGGAACTTTCCGAAGTTGAACATTCAGACACCGCCCATCAGGCTAACCCTTGATCTCCAATAGGCTAGGCGCGTTGTATGTCGGCCGTCAACCATTTTGTAGGACAAATTGTCTTTTGTGGTTGCCAAGCGGTTAAGAGTAACATACAACGTATGGCGCTGGATCGCTGATTTACCCCCCCCCTTACGCTATATGCGCGGTGGTTGCGTCCTTTTGTCTGGAAAGGTTGGACAAGTTGTCTTGACAATGCGCGCCACAGAGAATACACCTGACATACAGTCCAACCACGGGAGGCTGTCATGCCGCGCAAAGTCAGAACCCACGTCACCGGAGCGGAAGAGCTACAGGGCATTCCGCTCGCCCCGAGAAGTCTCACCAAGCAGGAGTTCGGAAAACGCCTATATCGGCTCATGCTGGCGAAGGGTTGGCACCAGAGCGAGCTTGCCCGTCAGGCTGGCATTCCGCGCGACGCGGTGTCGACCTACATCCGGGGCAAGGCGCTGCCCACCCCGACCAACCTTCAGAAACTGTCCGACGCCCTCGGCGTTCCGCCCGAGGAATTGCTGCCGAACCACACCGAAGTCGCCATCGACGAGGACGAGGTGCCGGCCTTCGAGATGAAGGTAAGCACGGGTGCCCCGAGCATGGCGTGGGTACGTGTCAACCGGCTGGTGAGCACGCAGACCGCCGTGAAAATAGCCGAACTCCTGGACAACGACGATGCTCTTAACCGAAGCGGAAGTAGCGAAAAGGCTCCGGTGCTCGCAAAGCAAGGTTAAGCGGCTGCGCCTGAGCGGTCGCTTGGCCTATGTGCCGGGGCGCCCTGTGCTCGTCGACGAAGCCGACCTCACCGAATACCTGGAGAAGCTGAAATGTCGATCCCCGAACTCAAGCAAGCCGACAACGGCGTCTGGTACGTCCACTGGACAGAAGAACGCCGCAGCAAGCGCGTCAGCACTCGCACGCGAGATATGGCTGCGGCGAAGGCTTTCCTCGGCCAATGGCTCTTGATGGAGCGTGAGGCCCCGTCGTCCGGCGGCGTCGAGTTCACGGTGGCCGACCTCTGGAAGGTCTACGACACGAAGCACATCGAGCCCAACGTGGCGTCGCCCGTGACCATGCGGAACGCCTGGAAGCGGCTTGAGCCGCACTTCGGCACCTTGACGCCGACCGCCATCAACCAGGACGTGGTGGACGACTACGTGAAGGCCCGGATGACCGGGCGCATCGGCGGCAAGTCCCAGTCGTCTACGATCCGCCGCGAGCTTGTCGCGTTGCGCGCATGTCTGAATTGGAGTGCCGCACCCAAGCGCAAAATCATACAAGCAGCCCACCTTCCGGCTTTCGATCTTCCGCCAGATGGGCAGCCGCGCGACCGCTGGCTGCGCACCGACGAAATTCAGCGCCTGCTTGATGCGGCCGCCGCCATGCGTGGCAAGGCCGAGCGCATGACGCGCGGCGAACGGTTCCTGTGGCTGGCGCTGGAGACGGCGGGCCGCAAGATGGCGATCCTGGAACTGACATGGGACCGGGTGGACTTCGAGACGGGCGTCATCCACCTGGCGGTGCCGGGCCGCAAGGTGACGAAAAAGCGTCGCGCCAGCGTACCGATCTCCAAGGCGCTGCTCCCGGTGCTGGAGCGCATGTACCGCGAGCGCATCAACGAGTTCGTCATGGACCACCAGGCCGACGTGTGGGCGACGGTCCAGTGCATCGCCGAGCGCGCCGGCTTCGGCGAGAAGCGCACCGCGCCCCGCCGGGACGGCATGAAGCCGAAGAAGACCGGGATCAGCCCCCACGTCCTGCGCCACACGGCCGCCACGCAGATGGCCCGCCGGGGCGTGCCGCTCTACGACATCGCTGGCGTGCTCGGCAACTCGCTCGCCATGGTCGAGAAGGTCTACGCGAAGCACTGCCCGGAACGGCTGCGCGCCGCTGTCGACAGCATCTCGGGCGACAGCCTGGACGCGGCGGAATGAGCGCGCAAATATGCGCGCAGGCTTGGGCGCAAGCGCCCCGTTTGGGCGCGGAAACTGACCTACACCGACCGACAACGACCTACACAGACCAGATTGCATCCCAAGTAAAGCGCCGTGTATGATAGGTATTCAGCCATCATACATAAGACAGACAACGGTCTTGGTAAGGGTAAGGTCGAAGGTTCGATTCCTTTCGGCAGCACCATCAGAACCCCTTGGGAAACCAAGGGGTTTTGTCCTTTCAGACACCCGCCATACTGCCAGACATACTATGGTTTGGGC
>Ga0172367_10008012_pt1 | contig 11919 bp, 8 predicted proteins | sample Lak10m_FD_114542 | JGI IMG/M metagenome (GOLD analysis project Ga0172367, IMG submission 114542) | Freshwater microbial communities from Kabuno Bay, South-Kivu, Congo - kab_022012_10m | ecosystem: Environmental > Aquatic > Freshwater > Lake | place: Democratic Republic of the Congo: South-Kivu...
AAGGATTTCCTTTTATCATTACTCCGCGCCTCCGCGCCTCAGCGTCTCAGCGCGAGGATGTTTGGGAAGGCTTGGGGTCTCGCAGTAGGGGAGGGGATTTTTAACGCAGAGGGCAAGAGAGGGAGGAGACGCAGAGAAGGAATTCCTTTTATCATTACTCCGCGCCTCCGCGCCTCAGCGCCTCAGCGTCTCAGCGCGAGGATATTTGGGAAGGCTTGAGGTCTCACAGTAGGGGAGGGGATTTTTAACGCAGAGGGCGAGGGAGGGAGGAGACGCAGAGAAGGAATTCCTTTTATCAATACTCCGCGCCTCCGCGCCTCAGCGTCTCAGCGCGAGGATGTTTGGGAAGGCTTGGGGTCTCACAGTAGGGGAGGGGATTTTTAACGCAGAGGGCGAGAGAGGGAGGAGACGCAGGGAAGGGTGTTCTTTCTTCTCAGCGAACCCTGCCCGTCCGCGCCTTGCGTCAAATCGGGAAGGCTGCGGCAATTTTAGGGATTGTCGCGATTGGGTTGGGTGGGCAATGTTCGCGGTCTCTATGGAATCGGTGACTTTGGGATTGATCGGTGGCGGGACCGTGGGCGGGGGCGTGTATCAAGCGCTCCAGCGCAACGGCGCTTTGATCGCGTCGCGCACGGGGTTTGAGTTTCGAGTGGCGGGCGTGGCGGTGCGGGATTTGGCGAAGCCACGACCGGTGGACATTCCGTCGAAGCTGCTGACGACTGATTGGAAGTCGGTGGTTGAGAATCCAGAGGTGAAGCTGGTGGTGGAGTTGATGGGGGGGACGACGACGGCGCGGCAGGTGGTTCGGAGGGCGCTGGAGCTGGGCAAGCCGGTGGTGACGGCAAACAAGGCGTTGCTATCCGCTTACGGCGAGGAACTGTTCGCGCTCGCGCGCAAGCATCGGTCGAATCTGTATTACGAAGCCAGCGTGGCGGGCGGGATACCGATCATCAAAGCGTTGCGCGAGGGGTTGGTAGGGAATCGGATTACGCATTTGTATGGGATCCTGAACGGGACGTGTAACTACATCCTGACGCGGATGAAGTTTGAGGGATTGGACTTTGACGATGTGTTGGCGGAGGCGCAGAAGCTGGGGTATGCGGAGGCGGATCCGTCGTTGGACGTGGACGGGCATGATGCGGCGCATAAGGTGGGGATATTGGCGTCGTTGGCGCATGGATTTTGGATTGGGCCGGAGCAGATTGCGGTGCGTGGGATTCGGGAGGTGACGAAGTTGGACATCCAGTTTGCGGGCCAGCTGGGTTACACGATCAAGCTATTGGCGAAGGTGAAGCGCGTGGAGAAAGGCGGTGGGTCGAAAGTGAAGTCTCGCATCCAGGTCTCGGTGAGCCCGACATTGGTTCCGAACGCGCATGTGTTGGCGAGCGTGAACCATGTTTTCAACGCGGTATTTGTGCGAGGCGACGTGGTTGGGGACACCCTTTTCTATGGCCGTGGAGCGGGTCAGGACGCGACGGCGAGCGCGGTGTTGAGCGATCTGGCGGATGCGGCATCGGACTTGCGCAGCGGTGTGGAGAGTCGGATTCCACCGTTTGTATCGCACGACCGCAACGGGGGGATCCAGCCGTTGGACGAGTCGGTTTCGCCTTACTACGTTCGATTAAGCGTCATTGACAAGCCCGGAACACTCGCCAAAATCGCCGCCATTTTGGGCCGGGCTAAGATTGGGATTTCGTCGGTGATCCAACCCGAGGGCCATGTGGGCGAGAGCGTTCCGTTGATTTTGATGATCCATGACGCGCCCCATTCGGCCATGACGAAGGCCCTGCAACGCATTGGTAAGCTGTCGGCGGTGAAGGCTCCGACGGTGATGATCCCTGTGGAAAGTTTTTGATGAGCGCATCTGAACAACGATTGAATCGGGCGGTGGCTTGGGGTGGTGTGATCAACACCTACGCCGAGTACCTGCCGGTCACGGCGGCAACGCCCGTGGTCACGCTGAACGAGGGCAACACGCCGTTGATTCGCGTGGATAACTTTGTGCGAGCGATCGGCGGCAAGTTTGAGTTGCACCTGAAGTATGAGGGCGTGAACCCGACCTGTTCGTTCAAAGACCGTGGCATGACGATGGCGGTGTCGAAGGCGAAGGAGCGCGGGGCGAAGGTGGTGATTTGTGCGAGCACGGGGAATACGTCGGCCTCGGCGGCGGCGTATGCGGCGCGAGCGGGGATGAAGTGCGTGGTGATTTTGCCGAACGGGAAGATCGCGATGGGCAAGCTGGCGCAGGCGTTGATGTATGGGGCGACGACGATTGCGATTGAGGGGAACTTTGACGAAGCGTTGCGGATTGTGCGGGAGCTGGGGGAGACGGGGAAGGTGGAGGTGGTGAACAGCGTGAACCCGGTGCGCATTGAGGGTCAGAAGACGGCGGCCTTTGAGATTTGCGACGTGTTAGGTCGGGCACCGGACTTCCATTTTCTGCCGGTGGGCAACGCGGGAAACATCACGGCGTATTGGCGCGGGTTTCGGGAGTATCACGTGGCGGGCAAGGCAGACCGGCTGCCGCGGATCTTTGGATTTCAAGCGGCGGGATCGGCACCGATTGTGGATGGCCATGTGATTGAATATCCCCAGACCGTGGCGACGGCGATTCGGATTGGGAATCCGGCGAGTTGGCAAGGGGCGACGAGTGCGGCGAAGGAGTCGAACGGTCATATCGGCAAGGTGACGGACGAGGAGATTTTGGATGCGTATCGATTGATTGCGCGTACGGACGGGATCTTTGTGGAGCCGGCGTGTGCGGCGCCGTTGGCGGGGTTGATTCGGTGCACGCGGGAGGGATTGATACCGGACGGCAGTTTGATTACGGCGACGATGACGGGGCACGGGCTGAAGGATCCGGATATTGCGATCAAGGGATCGGGATTTGAGCCAGTGGTGGTGCGAGCGGACAAAGACGAGGTGATGCGAGTGATGGGGCTTTGATTGGGGTTGAGTGGGCACGAGGTGTTGAGGATGCTTTCATGTTGATCGTTCAGAAATATGGCGGGACCTCCGTGGGCAACACGGAGCGCATTAAGAATGTGGCGCGTCGCGTGGCGGAATACCGTGCGAAGGGCGACCGGCTGGTCATCGTCGTCTCCGCGATGAGCGGTGTGACGGACGGCCTCATCAAGATGGCGAAAGATCTGATGCCCTTGCCGAGCGAGCGCGAGATGGACATGCTTTTGGCGACGGGCGAGCAGACGACGATTGCGTTGACCGCGATGGCGCTGCATGCGTTGGGCATACCGGCGGTTTCGATGACGGGCGCGCAGGCGGGCATTGTGACCGATGGGGTGCACACCAAGGCGAAGATCAAGAACATCACCCCGAAGCAGGTCCATGCGTTTTTGGATGCTGGGAACGTGGTGATTGTGGCGGGATTTCAGGGGCAGACTTCGGAGGGCAACATCACGACACTTGGACGTGGGGGATCGGATTTGACAGCCATCGCGTTGGCGGCGGCGCTGAAGGCGGATCTGTGCCAGATTTACACGGATGTGGATGGTGTTTATACGGCGGACCCGCGTTTGGTCCCTGGCGCGTTGAAGCTGCCGGAGATTTCGTATGACGAGATGCTGGAGTTAGCGAGTTCGGGTGCGAAGGTCATGCAATCGCGCTCGGTGGAGTTTGCCAAAAAATTCAAAGTCGTTTTCGAAGTGCGATCCAGCCTGAACGACAACCCTGGAACGATCGTGAAAGAAGAAACCGCGAACATGGAAGATGTGGTCATTCGAGGTGTGAGCCTCGACAAGAACCAAGCCAAAGTCAGTCTCATCGGCGTGCCGGATCGGCCGGGCGTAGCCGCGAAGGTATTTAAATCCTTGGCGGATGCGGCGATCAATGTGGACATGATCGTTCAGAACATCAGCCACGGGACTGGGGTGCCGTCGACAGACCTTTCATTCACGGTGGACAAGCCGGATTTGCTGAAAGCGAACCAAGTGATTGCGTGGTTGAAGGACGAGGTTGGGTTTGCGGAGGTCAGCTCGCAGGAGAAGATTGGAAAGCTTTCGATTGTGGGCGTGGGCATGCGCAGTCACTCGGGTGTGGCGGCGAAGATGTTTGAGACCTTGGCCCGTGAAGGGGTGAACATCGACATGATCTCGACGAGTGAGATTAAGATCTCAGTAGTGATCGACCTGGCAAAGGGCGAGCAAGCGACCCGTGCGGTGCACTTGGCCTTTTTAGGGCGCTGAGTGTGGTGTTCTCGGTGGCCGGGGGTGTGAGCGAGTGAGTCAGGCGGGAGCTGGGGTGTTTTGTTGGGTGGAGGACCACGAGAAGGCGGCGGCTAAGGCAGCGAGGATGAGGCTGAACACGCCGAGCGACGCGATGACCTGTTGGAAGGAGTGATGGAAGACGGTTAGCGAGGTGCCGTAGGCGGCGGCGGTGACCACGAGCCACGGTACGGCGCGGTAACGTTCGCGGGCGAGGAGATCGTTGATCAACACGATGGCGAGGGAGAGCGGCACCATGCACCAGACGAACCAGGGTATGAGACCGGCGACGCTGAGAATGGTGGGTTGATTCGCGAGGATTTTCGAGGCTAAGCCCGGAGGCAAAGGCACGGAGCCTTGCGCTACGTGCCGGAGCACCCATGGAGCGGCCCAGCACGCGATGCTGAGAGATGATCCTACGATTCCGGCGAGTGCGGCGGTGCCACCGAGCGCCTGCATGAGCACGCGTTGCCCTTCTGATTTACCGGCGCTGGCGACGACTTTAGGAAACATCACCCACACCAGAGGCGCTGTGAACATGACCAAGCCTCGACCGATCATTCCCGACCAGACGTAGAGCCCTGTCTGGCTCGGTTCGAACACCGTTCGGACGATGATCATGTCGGCAGCGAGCATGAATTGGCCGACCCCGAGGCCGAGGGTGAGCGGGGCCACGCGAGCGAGCCAGCTGCGGATCTCGAATCGGCTGGGGCGGGTTGTGAGGACCTGCCAGCCCCTGGAGGCGGCGATACCCAGAGCGACGAGTTGGCCGATGAATGCGCCGAGCATGCCACCGGCGGCTTGGCCGCCCAGGCCGAGGACGATCACGGCGATGGCGCACAGGCGGGTGAAACCGTTCATGATACCAATCCAGCCCATGCCGGCGAAGTCTTGTCGGCCTTGGAGCACGCCCTGGAAGACGGGCAACCAGAGTTGAGGCAGGCCGAAGGCGACGGTGATCCAGAGCGCGGCAGGGTTGGCAATTCGCAGGCTGGAGATCAGATCGTGGCGGAGCGTGAAGGCGAGGGCGGCCATCGTGAGCCAGAGCAGCGCGGTCCCGAGCAGGATCGCGCGCACGGTGGCGGCGAGCTGGCGTTGATGGGCCTCGGTGGACGCGGCAGCCGTTTGCTGAGCGAACACCGTCTGGAGACCGAGCGCGGGAATCATCATCAAGTTCAGCATCTGGAGCAGCGTACCGAACAAGCCATATTCGCCCTTGCCCATGATCGGGGCGAAGAAATGCACGCCAAACATGAACCCTCCACCGAGAGTTGAGGCGATCATCATCCAGCCGCTTTGCCGGAAGAACGACTTGGCGGAGGAACGGGCTTGGGGATCAGCAGACGGAGAAGTCGGGACGCTGGATAGGCGATCACTCATGGCTGGCGTTCCTCGATTTGGACGGCGATGGGGAGTCGATAGGTCGAGGGGCCGAGGCGGGTGACGAGGCCGCGCCAGAACCCGAGGCCGTAGCCTAGATGCGTGAGCACTATCAGTGGCGCGACCGACCACCACGGCGCGCGAGGCATCGGCGGGGTCGGTCGAGCAGCGACCCCGTTGGACGATGGGGTTGTCTTGGGCGGTGTGGAGGACTTAAACACTGAGCTGAGCACGGCGATCGCGTAGGCTGCGAGCCCGATTACACTCCAGCGGGGGAGCCAGGGCAGGGCGGCGAGGTAGAGGCAGAACAGGGAGGGGACGAGATTGATCAACGATCCGAGGGATGGATGACGCCTGACCTGTTCGGCGCGACCTCGGCCGTAGGTGAAGACCATTTTGGTAAACGCTTTGAGGGAGTGCCGCGGACGGCGCAGCACCCAGAGGTCGGGGTCGTAGACGAGCCTAGAGCCACTCTTGAGCAACGCGTCCATCAGCGCGTTTTCTTCGTTGGGATAAAGTGCCTCATCGAAACCGCCGTGGGCGAGGAATGCGTCGCGGCGGATGAAGAGGTTGCACAGGATGAGTTCTTTCTCGTTGGAATCGCGAACTGAGCCTTGGGCTTGGTAACGAGCGGCGCTGGGGCCGAAGGCGAGGGAGTTGGCGGTCGCGGCTGCGAAGGCGTGCTCGAGTCGGGGCGCATCCGGGGGGCAGAGGCTGGGGCCACCCACCACAACGACCCGCGGGTCGGAGGCGTGGGATCGGAACTGTTGCAGATTGTGCGATGGTGCGACGGAGTCGTCGTCGAGGAAATAGATCCATTCCCCACGGGCTTGGCGAGCGGCGGTATTGCGTTGAACGGAAGGTTGACGGCCGCGTGCGACGAGGATCTGGAGCTTTTCGGGCGGATAATCGAGTCGGCGAGCGGCATCGGCCGCGAGCACCTCGGCTTGGTCGGGCCGGGCGGCGATGATGACGCTGAGAGTTGGGAGGGGAGGTGTCACGGGGTGGGAGAATCGGGCAGTCGGCCTGGGGGACGAACACCGGATCCGGTCCGTTTGGTTAACGAATCGCCGAGGTCGGCTCGGAACTGCTCGGCATAGGATTCGAGTTGGCGCAGGACGTCGGGGTGTTGCTCGGCGACATTGCGGCTTTCGGTTGGGTCGGTATCGAGGTTGTAGAGTTCGGTGTCGACGCTGATCTTTTGGTAGGGACCGGGTTTACCGTCGCGGCCTGGGGGGGTACCGGCGAGGCCATTGGCCTTATGGGGAAGAAGCAGTTTCCAGGGGCCGCTGCGCAGGCCTTGAAGTTCGTTTTGGTTGTAATAGAACGCGTAGGCTGGGTGGGGGTTTGCGGCGTGCGGTTGACGGGAGAGCAGGGGCCAGACATCTCGGCCGTCGATGGGATGTTGGGGTAGGGAGCCACCGATGCGACCTGCGATGGTGGGGAGCAGATCGATGGACATGAGCGGGGATTTGGAGACTGTTTTTGAGGGAATTTGGCCGGGCCAACGCATGATGCAAGGCACGCGCACGCCGCCTTCGAACACGGAACCTTTGCCCTCGCGAAGGCCGCCGCTGGAGCCGGCGTGGTTGCCGTAGTTATGCCAGGGACCGTTATCGGAGAGGAAGATCACCCAGGTATTTTGGGCGAGGCGCAGTCGGTTCAGGGTTTGAAGCACGCGGCCGACGGAGTGGTCGATTTCTTCGATGACATCCCCGTAGAGCCCCTGTTTGGAATGCCCTTTGAAGCCATCGCTGACGTGGAGTGGAACGTGCGGCATGTTATGAGGAAGGTAGAGAAAGAAGGGCTGGGATTGGTTACGCTCGATGAATTGGACGGCACGATCGGTATAGAGGCGGGTGAGTTGACGTTGGTCGGGCATAGTTTGCACGACGTTTGTGCCATCGATCAGGGGGAGTGGAGGGTAGCTGCCGGGTTTGGCGGTGGGATGATGAGGCCACATGTCATTGGAGTAGGGCAGGCCCAAATATTCATCGAAGCCGTGGGCGGTGGGTAGGAACTGTGGGGCATCGCCGAGGTGCCATTTGCCGAAGATAGCGGTGCGATAACCTCGGTTGCGGAGCAATTCCGCGAGAGTGAGCTCGTTGGCGTTGATACCGGTTTTGGAGCGTGGTCCGAGAGCGCCGTGGATGCCGATGCGATTGGCGTAACAACCGGTGAGTAGGGAGGCGCGGGAGGCGGAGCAGACGGGTTGGGAGACGTAGAAACTGGTGAACCGTGTCCCTTCGCGGGCGAGACGATCGAGATGCGGGGTGCGAATTTTGGGGGCGCCGTAGCAGCTGAGATCACCCCAGCCGAGGTCATCGGCGAAGATCAGAACGACATTGGGCGGGCGCTGCGGGTTGGGGGCGGCGAGGGTGAGGCCGAGCGAGCAGGCCCAGAGCAGAAGAGCGATGGCAGAGAGCCGCGGGAGTGAGAGCGAGGTCGGGCGGCCGGGAGGGGTTGAGTTCGGAGCGTTCACGTATAGGCGCTGGGCGCGGAGCAAGTTTAGGCGTTAGCGCAGCAAAAGGCTTGTGTTTTGTTTTGCACAACGAGCGTAAGATTGAGCAGTTGGTTTGTGGCGGCGGGGTGTGGCGAGAGCTGGTGAGCGTTTGATCGCGAGAGAAAAAGCGGATGAAAACAATGCATGACCCTTCTTTCTCATGGTTTCGTGGCAGGTTGGCTTTAGTGTTGCTAAGCAAGTTAACTTAATGGCAGTGAGACAAGCGTAAGGCTAAGCCTTGTCGTCTTGGATCAACGTCGTTGTGAATCATCATGAACTTTAGCGGATACGATCGGGGCGGGTTTTTTGACGAGATGTTTGGGGAGGACGACCTCCCTCGGGCGATGGCGCGGACATTGGAGCGGAACGTTGAGTCGTTGCCGCCTGGAGAGATGGCGAACCGGCAGAGGGCGGCGGAGCGGGCGTTGGTGCAGATGGGGATTACGTTTAACGTCTATGGTGAGAGCGCGGGGGTGGAGAAAACGTTGCCGTTTGATTTGGTTCCGAGAATCGTACCGAGCCACGAGTGGGAGCGGATTGAGAGGGGGTTGAAGCAACGCATCCATGCGTTGAATCTATTTATCGATGACCTGTACCACGACCAAAAGATCGTGAAGGATGGCGTGGTGCCGGCGCATGTGATCGAGTCGTCGAAGGGGTTTCGCAAGCAATGCATTGGGATCAAGCCGCCGCGCGGGATTTGGTGTCACATTACGGGGACGGATTTGGTTCGCAGCGGGGACGGGGAGATCTACGTGCTGGAGGACAACCTCAGATGTCCGTCGGGAGTCTCGTATGTGCTGGAGAATCGGCACTTGATGAAGAGCCTATTTCCGGAGGTGTTTGCGGAGTCGAGGATTCGACCGGTGGCGAACTACCCATTGCGCTTGAGGGACATGCTGGAGTATTTGGGCCTGGAGGGGGGTGGAAGTCCTCGGATGGTGGTGTTGACGCCTGGGGTGTTTAACTCGGCCTACTTTGAGCACTCGTTTCTGGCGCAACAGATGGGCATCGAGTTGGTGGAGGGAGGGGATTTGGTGGTGGCGGACGATTACGTGTGGATGCGAACCACACATGGGTTTGAGCGAGTGGACGTGATTTACCGTCGGATCGATGACGATTTTTTGGATCCGAAAGCGTTTCGAGCGGACTCGATGTTGGGAGTGCCGGGTTTGATGGACGTGTATAAGGCAGGCAACGTGGCATTGGCCAACGCGCCGGGCACGGGGGTGGCGGACGACAAGGTGGTGTATGCGTATATCCCGCGCGTGGTGCAATACTATTTGGGCGAGGAGATCATTTTGCCGAACGTTCCGACCTATATCTGTTCGGAAGAAGCGGACCTGAAGTATGTGTTGGAGAATCTGAAACATCTGGTCGTTAAGGCGGCCAACGAATCGGGTGGGTATGGAATGCTTGTGGGGCCGCATTCGACGGCGGAGCAATGTGCGGACTTTGCGGATCGAGTGCGGTCGAACCCGAGGAATTACATTGCGCAGCCGACGCTGTCTTTATCGCGGGTGCCGACGATAGTGGGCGATCACTTTGAAGGGCGGCATGTCGATTTGAGGCCGTACATACTCTATGGAAAGGACATTTTCGTGCTACCTGGCGGGTTGACGCGGGTGGCGTTGAAGAAGGGGTCGCTGGTGGTGAACTCCTCGCAGGGGGGCGGCACCAAGGACACCTGGGTGTTGGCGGATGATTCCGTGGAGCAGACCGAAGAAGGAGCCTGATTCCCATGTTAAGCCGAGTTGCGGATTCGATTTATTGGATGAGCCGTTACATCGAGCGCGCCGAGAACGTGGCGCGATTTGTCGATGTGAACCTGAACCTGATGCTCGACACCCCGGGCGACGGGAGCGAGCAGTGGCAGCCTCTGATCAACACCACAGGGGATCACGAGGATTTTAAGGAACGTTATGGTGAAGCGACGCGCGAGACGGCGTTGAAATTTCTGACCTTCGACAAGGAGAACCCGAACTCGATCCTATCCTGTTTGCGGGCGGCCCGTGAGAATGCGCGGTCGGTGCGGGAGATCATTTCGTCGGAGATGTGGCTCCAGCTGAATAAGTTTTATCTGATGGTGAAGGATGCCTCGGAGGCCGGGGAGGAGATTCAATCGTCGCACGACTTTTTCTCGCAGGTGAAACTATCGAGCCACCTGTTCAACGGCGTCACGCATGCGACGATGACCCAGGGCGAGGCTTGGCATTTTTGTCGGTTGGGACGGAACCTGGAGTTGGCGGACAAGACCTCGCGCATTTTGGATGTGAAGTATTTCATCCTGCTGAGGTCGGTAGCCGATGTGGGGACCGCGTTCGACGACATCCAGTGGGCCTCGGTGTTGAGGTCGGCCAGTGCGTTCGAGATGTTCCGGAAGAAGCACGGGCGGATTTCGCCGAAGCGGATTGTGGATTTCTTGGTGTTGGACACGGAATTTCCGCGAGCGATCCGGCATTGCTTGGATATCGGGCGGGAATCGTTACATGCGATCTCGGGCACCCCGGTGGGTTCATTTCGGAACAGCGCTGAGAAGCTCTTGGGGCAGCTTTGCTCGGACCTTGCGTATGCGACTGTGGACGATGTGATTGGCGCAGGGTTACACGAATACTTGGATGGACTACAGAACCAGATGAATTTGGTTGGGGGCGGTATTTCGGAGACGTTCTTCGCGAAGAAACTGCCGACATTAGGTCGGGTTGTGTCGCATCAATTCCAAAGTCAGACTTAAGCACCCTTTCGCATCACTCGAATCGCATGTCCATACACGTCGCGCTGCATCATCGTTCCCATTATCTTTACGACCGACCTGTGGCGCATTCGCCGCATCTGATTCGGCTTCGGCCGGCACCGCACTGCCGCACGCCGATTCTGAGTTACTCGCAGCGGATCGTGCCTGCGAAGCACTTCATCAACTGGCAGCAGGATCCATTTAGTAATTATCTGGCGCGCGTCGTTTTTCCGGAGAAGACCACGGAGCTTTTAGTGGAGGTGGATTTAGTGGCGGAGATGGCTGTCTACAACCCGTTCGACTTCTTTCTGGAGCCCGGGGCCGAGCAGTTTCCATTTGAATACGAGCCGTTGCTTAAGAAGGAACTTGCTCCGTTCCTGGAGGTGAGCGAGTCGGGTCCGGTGACCGCGAGCTACCTCAAGGGGGTCGATCTCAAGCCGCGTCGGACGATCGACTTTTTGGTTGAGCTGAACCGGCGCCTATGGGGCGACATTAGCTATCTGATCCGGCTCGAGCCCGGGGTACAGGCACCAGAGGAGACTCTAAAGAAAAAATCGGGATCGTGCCGAGACTCGGCTTGGTTACTGGTGCATTTGTTTCGTCGACTCGGCCTCGCCGCACGGTTTGTCTCGGGCTACCTGATTCAGTTGAAGGCGGACGTGAAATCATTGGATGGACCGTCTGGGGTGGAATCCGATTTCACGGACCTGCATGCGTGGACGGAAGTGTATCTGCCGGGTGCGGGCTGGATTGGGCTGGACCCGACATCGGGGCTGTTGGCTGGCGAGGGGCACATTCCATTGGCCTGCACGCCGGACCCGATGGGAGCGGCTCCGATCTCGGGGTTGGTCGATGAGTGCAAATCGGAGTTCAAGCATGAGATGCGGGTGAGTCGCATTTATGAATCGCCGCGGGTGACGAAGCCGTATCGTGAGGACCAGTGGGCGGAGATTGAGGCGTTGGGCCATGCGATCGATGCGGATTTGAAGCGGATGGACGTGCGGTTGACGATGGGCGGGGAGCCGACCTTTGTATCGATCGACAACATGGAGGGGGCGGAGTGGAATTTTACGGCGGTGGGA
>Ga0172367_10008013_pt1 | contig 11919 bp, 17 predicted proteins | sample Lak10m_FD_114542 | JGI IMG/M metagenome (GOLD analysis project Ga0172367, IMG submission 114542) | Freshwater microbial communities from Kabuno Bay, South-Kivu, Congo - kab_022012_10m | ecosystem: Environmental > Aquatic > Freshwater > Lake | place: Democratic Republic of the Congo: South-Kivu...
CAAAATGGATGTCAAAAAAAATGATCTCGACAAAAATACTGACATTAATCAATGGTTATTATTTGAATGGGATTAGTTCAGAACTAATTTTTTAATCTACTGTGATTTGGCAAAAAACAGCAGTAAGGTACAATCCTGTTGCAGAGCTGCCCGATACCCTTCTAATTCAAACTTAATAAAAACAAAGGTATAACATGAAAAAAAATCTGTTTTTTATTGCTACTTTACTATTCTCAGCAAGCAGTTTCGCTACCACAGATCATTATCTTTTGCGTGACGGCAACCATGTTCAACATCTTAAAATTACAAAATTAAAAGACGAAATTACTGTCAGCGCTGACGTTGATTTTGAGCCTAATGTTGATGAAACTGGCAAACATGCATGTTCAGCAGAAGTATCAGGCGAAGCAAAACAAGTTGCTGAAAATGAATTGGTGATGAAAAAACGCATTGAAGGCGAAGCGAAAAATTGTTCATTGAAAATTCATTTAACACCAAATGGCGCCAAATTGGAGCAATCAGATGATTGCACTTATTACGCTGCAGGTATCTGCCATTTCACAAGCGATGGCAAAGAATTATTGAAAATCAAATAATCTCTCGAAAAAGTGAAATCTCGATTGAGGTTTCACTTTTCAAAATCACATTGATTCGGAGTTTTTACGCAAAACAATCTGATAGCAATCAACCCCAGAAGCAAAAAAACGCTCATCTATACCTAATTCAGGAACAAAAGCCAAGCAGCCATCAATGAATAATAACGGCTTGTTATTACGCTCCCAAGGTGGAATCCCACTTTCTTGATATAGTTTTTTTAGGCAATGTTTACCCTGCCTATTTGATAATTGAAGCGCCTCTCCACCCTGACGTTTATTTATAGTAATGACATGATTCAGCCAAAATAATTTAGGGATTCCTGCTTGCGCTTCGACAAGAGCCAATTCAAAACCATTACCTAAATCGTAAAAAAGCTCACCCTGCCTCCACTCCCCAACCGTAAAACAATCAAATAAACTCTGCTCATCAAAGCAATATAGCTTATCTCGGTACTTCCTAATCAGATGCTTTTGAATAACAAGTTTTGGGTTAGCATCTAATCTCGCTTCGATCACTTGATCTATAATTGATTGCAAAACCGCTTGGCTTGGAAACTTTAATCCGAAGCTTTGTAACCATTGCCTAAGCAAATACCGACGTTGAACTTGAGTAAATAATTGCCATTTATGTATTAATAAACAATGATCTACCGGATCAATAATTTGAGCAATAACACTATTAGCCCAATTATTAATTAGTTCAGCGCTATCAGCGCAATGTTGGGCGCTTCTAGCTATAGTTTTATCGAGTGATGGCCATCGTTGTTTTAATAATGGAATAATCTGATTACGCAAATAATTACGGTCAAATTCATTAACATCATTAGATGGATCTTCAATCCAAGATAATTGATGATAATCTGCATAGGACAAAATACTAGATTTAGGGATCTTTAAGAAAGGACGAACTAAAGCCCCCTTCCCAAATCTTGTATAAACTGGCATAGCAGCCAAACCATTTAGACCCGCACCTCTAAACATTTGCAACAATACTGTTTCAAGCTGATCTTCACGGTGCTGCGCAATCAATAAAAGGTCTTCATAATCAAGCAATTGCCGAAATGCGGTGTAGCGAGCATCACGAGCTACTTCTTCAGGACTTTCACCAATATCAGCTTTTGCATTGACTGACAGCAATTGAAAAGAAACCGATAGCTGCCGACATTGCTGCTCGCAATGTAACGCCCAGTCATCCGCTTCTGCTTGCAAACCATGGTGGACATAAAGAGCTACAATTCTGTTTCGTAAATGAATTTGACTAGATACTAAGTGCAATAAGACATGAGAATCTATTCCCCCACTGTAGCCTAGAAAAAGGGTTCCACTATTTATGGGAATTAGGTCAGAAATGGAATCAAAAGTAAGCATAATTAATGCTAAGTGTATAAAAAAGGCCGATAAATCGGCCTTTAAAGAATGAATTAAAATGCAATCATTTTACTGGCTCTTCAATAAAAGAACCAAAACGCATAATACGCTGATATCGTCTTTCTAAAAGCTGCTCCATGTTTTGAGCTTCGCTGGTCAATTCATCCAAATGTCTCAACAATGCTTCCCGCAAATTTAAAGCCACTTTATCAAAATCACGATGTCCTCCACCAATTGGCTCACGAACTACTTCATCAAGAAAGCCTTGCTCTCTTACTCTGTCCGAAGTAATCCCCATCGCTTCAGCAGCCAATTGTGCTTTATCGGCACTTTTCCATAAAATAGAAGCGCATCCTTCTGGAGAAATAACTGCATAAGTACTGTATTCAAGCATCAATAGGCGGTCACCAACACCAACGGCTAAAGCACCACCAGAACCGCCTTCACCAATTACAGTACAAATAATAGGTGTCTTTAGTTGGGCCATCTCGAACAAATTTCTAGCAATAGCTTCACTTTGACCACGCTCTTCAGCACCAATTCCAGGATAAGCACCCGGAGTATCAATTAAACAGATAATGGGCAATTGAAAACGCTCCGCAAGCTTCATAACGCGTAGGGCTTTACGATAACCTTCTGGACGAGGCATTCCAAAGTTACGATAAATTTTCTCTTTAGTATCACGACCTTTTTGATGACCAATAACAACAACCGGCTGACCTTCTAAACGAGCTAAACCACAAACGATAGCGGGATCATCAGCATAGGCACGATCACCATGCAATTCATGAAAATCACTAAAAATTAAAGAGATGTAGTCTAATGTGTAAGGTCGGCCAGGATGACGTGATAATTGAGATATTTGCCAATCAGAAAGATCTGAAAATATGGTTTCAGTCAAACTTTCACATTTTTGCTCTAATTGCTTTAGAGTTTCAGATATATCAAAGTTGTTATCAAATTCAACTTTACGCAACTCATCAATCTTAGCTTGCAACTCAGCAATAGGTTGTTCAAAATCTAAAAACTTTAAATCCATATCAATATTGGTTCGGGATTATTTAAATAATGCAATTTTAAAGAAAAACAGCTCAAATGCCTATCTATTTCGGTTAAGGTGGCGTTTCAAAAAACTAAAAAGTAAAAATTCCCCTATTGAATACATGCTCAACAATATACAAACTAAAAATACAGCGCCACTTGCAGCGCGAATGCGGCCAGATTCATTAGCCGACTTTATTGGTCAACAACATTTATTAGCAGACGGAAAATCATTAAAAGTTGCTATAGATGCAGGTTTAATTCATTCATTAGTATTTTGGGGGCCGCCTGGTGTTGGCAAAACAACTTTAGCTAAAATCATCGCTAAAAACACAAACTGCCATTTTATTGAACTTTCGGCAGTAATGGCCGGTGTGAAAGAAATCAGAGCAGCAGTTGCGGAAGCAGAACATTATCAAATGCAATCTAACAGGAGAACAATTGTATTTATTGATGAAATCCATCGATTTTCAAAAAACCAGCAGGACTCATTATTAGCGCCCATTGAAAATGGCACAATAGTTTTGTTTGGAGCCACCACAGAAAACCCTTCATTTGAATTGAATAACGCTTTGTTATCTCGAATGCGTGTTTATGTATTACGCAGCATTGAAGCGCACGAGCTAAGAAATCTAATTAATAGGGCAATTGGTGATAAAGAAAACGGTATAGGTGACAAACAACTAGAAATTAAACAAGATGCACTCGAATTAATTTGTAAAGCCGCAGATGGTGACGCTAGACGAAGCCTAAATTTATTACAAATAGCCACCGATCTTTGTAAAGTAATCAATGGTAAAAACACCATTGACATCGATGTTTTAAATGAGGCGTTACAAGGACAAACTAATCGCTATGACAAACAAGGTGATATTTTTTATGATCAAATATCGGCTTTACACAAATCAGTCAGAGGCACAGACCCTGATGCGGCTCTATATTGGTTTTCAAGAATGATAGATAGCGGTTGCGACCCATATTATATAGCTAGAAGATTAATTAGAATGGCATCTGAAGACATTGGCAACGCAGACCCAAGAGGTCTACAAATAGCGCTAGATGCTACACAAGCTTATGAGAGACTGGGAAGCCCTGAAGGTGAATTAGCATTAGCCCATGCCACGGTCTATTTGGCTTGCGCACCAAAAAGTAACGCAGTTTATATGGCATATAAATCATCTATGCATGAAGCAAAAAACAATGGCTCTCTTGAAGTACCAATACATCTGAGAAATGCACCAACAAAATTAATGTCTGAGCTTGGTTATGGGACTAATTACCGTTATCCTCATGACGAGGAATACGGATACGCAACAGGGGAAAATTATTTCCCTGAAAAAATGAGAGGTAGCCAGTATTACTTACCAACCGAAAGAGGATTAGAAAAGAAAATAAAGGAAAAGCTAGAATTCTTAAGAAGTTTGAAAAAATAAACCTGGAATTATAGAAATACCAGGTTTAAATCAATATTTATTCAGCGATTGTAGAATCTGCTCTGTCAACTAACTCAACATAAGCCATTGGTGCATCATCGCCAGGTCTAAAGCCACATTTTATAATACGCAAGTATCCACCATTTCTAGCTTGATAACGTGGACCTAGCTCATTAAATAATTTTGTAACGACATCACGATCACGTAACTTTGAAAATGCTTGACGACGCTTAGCAACAGAATCCACTTTAGAAAGTGTAATCAAAGGCTCGGCTATCATGCGAAGCTCTTTTGCTTTTGGAAGTGTTGTTTTAATCAATTCATGTTTAAACAAAGAAACTGTCATATTGCTAAACAAAGCTTTTCTATGACTACTATTTTTATTTAACTGTCTACCAGATTTACGGTGTCTCATTTCTAAAATGCCTTAATTTCAAATACCAACTTGCGACTGATCGACCAAATTCTCAGGTGGCCAATTTTCTAGTCTCATACCCAAAGATAAACCTTTGATTGCTAATATATCTTTTATTTCAGTAAGCGATTTTTTACCTAAATTTGGAGTCCGTAACAACTCGACTTCGGTACGTTGAATCAAATCACCAATATAAAAAATATTTTCAGCTTTCAGACAGTTTGCAGATCGCACAGTCAATTCAAGGTCATCAACTGGTCTTAGTAGAACAGGATCGAAAGATTGTTCTTCAATTACAACCTCTTCTAATACCTGATCTTTAACTTTTTCGAAATCAACAAAAACAGAAAGCTGATCATGCAAAATAGATGCAGCATGTTTTATTGCTTCTTCAGGATCTACTGTGCCGTTCGTTTCCAATTCAATAATTAATTTATCAAGATTAGTTCTTTGCTCAACACGCGTACTTTCAACATGATAAGCAACTTTAACAATCGGACTATACGCAGCGTCAACCATAAGTACACCAACCGGTGTATCTTCATACAATTCTTTTCTTACGCTTGACGGAACATAACCACGACCACGCTCAATACGAATTCTCATACTAAATGTGCGATCTTGAGTTATATTTGCGATCACTAAATCAGGATTAATGATTTCAACATTATGAGTAGTTTCAATATCTCGAGCAGTTACAACACCAACACCTGACTTAGTCAATGTTAATGTAATATCATCCTTTGAGTGCAAAACCACAGCTAATTTCTTAAGATTAAGAATAATATCGATAACATCTTCTTGAACACCATCAATGCTTGTGAATTCATGAAGTACACCATCAATAGCTATCTCCGTTACTGCACAACCAGGAATGGATGAAAGCATAACTCTACGTAATGCATTACCTAAAGAGTGTCCAAACCCTCTCTCTAAAGGCTCAATCACAATTCTCGAATGGTTAGCCGATTCATTAATAACCTCAACTAAACGAGGTTTTAAAAGGCCAACAATAGAACTCTGCATAATTTAAATCCTAAATTAATTACTTGGAGTAAAGCTCAACAACCAGCTGCTCATTAATTTCTGCACCTAGTTCAATACGATCAGGAACAGACTTAAATACTCCACTCATATCTTTTGAATTAACTTCAACCCAATTAGGAAAACCATATTGTTCAGCTACTGTCAAAGAATCTTTAATACGTTGCTGCGATTTTGATTTATCACGAATTTTGATCGAATCACCAGCGCTAACTTGATAAGAAGGAATATTGATTAATTGATCATTAACTACTATAGATTTATGAGAAACCAATTGTCTAGCCTCTGCCCTTGTAGAAGCATAACCCATTCTATAAACAACATTATCAAGACGAGATTCCAAATAGTTCAACAAATTTTGACCTGTAGCACCCTTTTGTAAATCAGCAGCTTTATAATAGTTTCTGAATTGTTTCTCAAGAACGCCGTAAATACGACGTAATCTTTGTTTTGCACGCAACTGCAAAGCATAATCAGAGTTTCTTGTGCGTTTAGCGCCATGTTGACCAGGTCTCTGATCTAACTTGCACTTACCCTCAAGTGATTTACCTCTACTTTTTAGAAATAAATCAGTTCCTTCCCTTCTACTTAACTTACAGGAAGGCCCAAGATATCTTGCCATTTGTTTACTCCAATTTCCTAAACACGACGTTTTTTAGGTGGGCGGCATCCATTGTGAGGAATGGGTGTTACATCCACAATATTTGAAATTTTAAAGCCCATGCTATTCAAAGAACGCACAGCAGATTCACGACCAGGGCCTGGACCTTTAATCATGACGTCTAAATTTTTAACACCATATTCCTGAGCAACTGCCCCAGCTTTCTCAGCCGCAACCTGAGCTGCAAATGGAGTACTCTTTCTTGAACCACGGAAACCTGACCCACCTGATGTAGCCCAAGATAAGGCATTACCTTTTCTATCAGTGATTGTAACTATGGTGTTATTAAAAGAAGCATGAACATGGACAATGCCATCGGATACTTCTTTTTTTATCCGTTTCTTTACTCTGTTTTGAGTAGCCATCACTTACCTTATTATTTCAATATTATTTAGTAACAGGCTTTCTAGGGCCTTTTCTAGTTCGCGCATTAGTTCTGGTTCTTTGGCCTCTTAATGGCAGACCTCTACGATGTCTAATGCCGCGATAGCAACCCAGATCCATTAATCGCTTTATATTCATAGAGACTTCTCTTCTAAGATCACCCTCTACGGTTATACCAGATACAACTTTACGAATCGACTCAACCTGCTCTTCTGAGAGGTCCTTAATCTTAACAGTTGGAAGAAAACCAACTTCATTACATATGTTAATTGCTGTTCTTCTACCAACCCCATAGATGGCAGTTAAAGCAATAGCAGCATGCTTATGATCAGGTACGTTAATACCGGCAATACGTGCCATTCAGATACTCCTAGATCGTACTATAAATATAAAGTAAAGCAGGACATCATATCAGCGCCCGCACAAAAATGCAAAAAATTAACCTTGACGTTGCTTATGTCTACCATCTTTGCAAATGACTCTTACAACACCATTTCTTTTGATGATTTTGCAACTTTTACAAATTGGCTTAATTGAGGCTCTTACTTTCATGATAAATCCACTACTAAATTAAATTATTTTTTTAAGTTTGCTTTCTTCATCAAACCTTCGTACTGCTGGGACATCAAATGTGTTTGCATTTGGGAGATAAAATCCATTACCACAACAACTATGATTAATAATGAAGTACCCCCAAATGAAAATGGGACATTCCAATATACAATCAAAAATTCGGGCAACAAACAAATCAAAGTAATGTACACAGCACCTATCAATGTTAATCGAGTCATAACTTTGTCGATATACATAGTAGTCTGTTGTCCAGGACGAATCCCAGGAAGATAAGCACCTGATTTTTTTAAATTTTCAGCTGTTTCTTTAGAATTGAAAACCAATGCAGTATAGAAAAAACAAAAGAAAATAATAGCTAACGCATAAAACAATACATAAATCGGTTGCCCAGGAGACAACAAGGTAGATACATCTTGCAACCAAGCAAAACCATCAACGTTTCCAAACCAGCCAGCAATTGTAGCAGGAAACAATATAATACTAGAAGCAAAAATTGGCGGAATAACACCTGCCATATTAAGCTTTAATGGCAGAAATGAACTTTGACCACCATAAACCTTGTTTCCTTGTTGGCGCTTAGGGTAGTTAATGATAATTCTGCGCTGCCCCCTTTCTACAAAAACGACAATACCTGTTACAAAAACTGATAATGCAAAGAGAACGACAATTAAAGCACCATTCATTTCACCAGTACGTGCTAACTCTAGGGTTCCGCCAATAGCATTTGGAAGACCGGAAACAATACCAGCAAAAATAAGCAATGAAATTCCATTTCCAATACCACGCTCTGTGATTTGCTCACCAAGCCACATTAAAAAGATCGTTCCAGTTACTAAAGTAATTGTGGTTACTACAACGAATGAAACACCTGGTTGAATAACAACTGGAAAGCCACCTGCAGTTTGATTTTGCAAAGCTATTGAAATACCAATAGACTGAAACATTGCAAGAACCACGGTCGCATAACGAGTGAACTGTGAAATTTTTCTTCTCCCAGATTCACCTTCTTTCTTTAACTGCTCCATTGCAGGTATCACAATGGTCATTAACTGCATAATAATAGAAGACGAAATATATGGCATTATGCCTAATGCGAATAAACTTAATCGCATTAAAGCTCCACCAGAAAACATATTAAACATATCAAGTATTGAACCTGATTGTTGTTCAAACATTGCTGATAAAGCTTTAGGATCAATACCTGGAACAGGAATATGAGCACCTATGCGATAAACCACAAACGCACCTAAAACAAAAAGCAATCTAGCTTTCAGCTCACCAAACCGAAACTTTCCGGCCGATACATCATATCCTTTAGCACTCACTTAGGCCTCAACTTTGCCGCCAGCAGCTTCAATTGCTTGTTTTGCACCAACTGTTACACCTAACCCTTTAAAGGTAATAGACTTAGTTAACGCACCACTAAGAATTACTTTAACTTTTTTAGAAAAAACAGGAATCACATTTTTTGCTATCAATAATTGCAAATCAACAACATCTGAACCTAAATTATCAACTTCATTCAATCGAACAACGGCTGTAAATTTTTTTATTCTCGATGTAAAACCAACTTTTGGCAATCTACGTTGCAAAGGCATCTGACCACCTTCAAAACCTACTTTATGATAACCGCCAGAACGTGCTTTTTGACCCTTGTGACCTCTTCCACATGTCTTACCATCAGTTGAACCGATACCACGACCAACTCGCTTTGCTTTTTTGCGAGCGCCACATGCAGATTGAATTGTATTCAAATACATTAAACTTCCTCAACTTTAAGCATATATGCAATTTTATTGATCATTCCACGATTTTCCGGTGTATCGATCACTTGTACAGTTTGACGAATGCGACTCAAACCCAAACCCTTAAGACATTGCTGATGACTTTTCAATCTACCATTCTTACTTTTTGTCATCATTACACTAATTTTTTTGCCTGACATATTCATTATCCTGTAATTTGCTCAACTGACAAACCACGTTTAGCAGCAATCTCTTTAGCATCGTGCATAGAAACCAAGCCATTAATAGTTGCTCTAACTACATTAATTGGATTATTTGTGCCGATACATTTAGCCAAAACGTTATGAACCCCAACAACTTCAAATACCGCACGCATTGCGCCACCAGCAATAATACCAGTACCGTCTGAAGCAGGCTGCATATAAACCTTAGCAGCACCTGTATTTGACATAATTGAATATTGGAGAGTACCGCCTTTCAACGCTACTTTTTTCATATTTTTTCTTGCTTGCTCTAATGACTTTTGAATTGCCACCGGTACTTCACGTGCTTTTGACACGCCATAACCAACACGACCATCGCCATCGCCGACAACTGTTAATGCCGCGAAACCAAATACACGTCCACCTTTAACAACTTTTGCCACACGTCTAACTGCAACCAATTTTTCTTGCAAACCGTCTGTACTACCTTGAGCTGGTGCTGTCGCCATACTATTCCCCTAAAACTTCAATCCAGCTTCGCGAGCAGCATCAGCTAATGCCTTAACGCGACCATGATATTTAAAACCTGAACGATCAAAAGCAACTTGAGTTACACCCGCTGCAATTGCTTTTTGTGCAATAGATTTACCAACTTCGATGGCTGCATTCACGTTACTTGTATTTTTTAAACCACTTTTTACGTCGGCCTGAACTGTAGATGCTGATGCTAAAGTTGATTTTCCATCTAGGCTAAGAACTTGCGCATAAATATGCTGAGAGGTTCTGTGTATTGTTAATCTATTAACTTCGAACTTTTTGATTTTACTGCGTAATCTCAAAGCTCTTTTTAATCTGGAAGATTTTTTATCCATTGATATTACCTATTTTTTCTTGGCTTCTTTTCTAGCGACATATTCATCAGCAAGGCGCACACCTTTACCTTTGTAAGGCTCTGGTGGACGAAAGCTACGTATTTCAGAAGCTACTTGACCAACTTTTTGTTTATCGCTACCTTTAACCAATAATTCGGTTTGCGAAGGAAGTTCAATTGTTATACCTTCAGGAATTAAATATTCAACTGGATTTGAATATCCTAAAGATAAAGTTAGCAAATTATCTTTAACCTGCGCTCTATAACCAACCCCAACCAAAAGCATTCTTTTAACGAAACCTTCAGAAACACCTTTCACAATGTTGTTAATTGATGCTCTAGTCGTACCTGCATGAGACTTTGCATTTTTAACTTCTGGGTTCCACTTGACTTTAATAGTTGTAGAGTCCAAATCTAATTCAATATTATCAGTTAAACCGAAAGACAATTCGCCTAATTTACCTGTTACAGTGACTTTGCTACCTTCCAGCCTTACATCTACGCCTGATGGAATTGATATAGGTGCGTTTGCTACTCTTGACATATTTATCTCCCTTCCATTAGCACACTGTACAAATAACTTCGCCGCCATGCCCAATAGCACGAGCAGCACGATCAGTCATAACACCGTTAGACGTAGAAACTATGGCAATACCCAAACCACCTAATACTTTAGGTAACTCGTCTTTTGATTTATAAATTCTTAAACCAGGCCTGCTAATTCTTTTAACATTTTCAATGACAGGAACGCCGTTGAAATATTTTAAATCCACGATCATCTCTTGATGATTACCGATTGACTCAACTTTATAATCTAAAATAAAGCCTTCTTCTTTCAATACTTTAGCAATTGAAAGCTTTAATTTTGATGATGGAATTTTTACACTTTTTTTGTTTGCAGCTTGACCGTTTCTAATCCTAGTCAACATATCTGCAATTGGATCACTCATACTCATTATTATTACTCCAAAAACACGGATCAGAATTACCAACTAGCTTTAGTCAAACCTGGAACATCACCACGCATTGTGGCTTCTCTAAGCTTATTACGACTTAGTCCAAATTTTCTATAGTAACCATGAGGTCTACCTGTAAGATTACATCTATTTCTTAATCTTGACTTGCTAGAATCACGGGGTAGTTTTTGAAGTTGTAACTGAGCATTATCTTTTTCTTCAAAAGATGAATTTGGTGAACTAATTACATCTTTTAATGCTCTTCTTTTAGCATCAAATTTTTTTATTAGCAATTCGCGTTTGTGCTCGCGAGCTATCATTGATTTCTTAGCCATATTGATACCTTTAGTTTTTAAATGGAAAATTGAATTGTTTCAACAAAGCCAAACCTTCTTTATCGTTGGTAGCTGTTGTTGTTATACAAATATCCATACCACGAAGAGCATCAATTTTATCGTAATCAATTTCAGGGAAAATAATTTGCTCTTTCACGCCCAATGTATAGTTGCCGCGACCATCAAAACTCTTAGGACTTAGGCCACGGAAATCACGAATTCTAGGAATTGAAATCGTTATCAATCTATCAAAGAATTCATACATTTTTTCGCCACGTAAAGTTACTTTACAAC
>Ga0172367_10008015_pt1 | contig 11918 bp, 19 predicted proteins | sample Lak10m_FD_114542 | JGI IMG/M metagenome (GOLD analysis project Ga0172367, IMG submission 114542) | Freshwater microbial communities from Kabuno Bay, South-Kivu, Congo - kab_022012_10m | ecosystem: Environmental > Aquatic > Freshwater > Lake | place: Democratic Republic of the Congo: South-Kivu...
CGCACCGCACCGTGCTGAGCGCCGACGACGTCCGTCGGGCGCTCACCCGTATCGCTCACGAGATCGTCGAGCGGAATCACGGCCTCGAGGGGGTGGTGCTGGTCGGGCTCCAACGCGGCGGCGTGTGGGTGGCCGAGGCACTCGGCGAGGTGCTCCACGGCATCGACCCCGAGCATCCGGTCGCCATCGGGTCGCTCGACGTCAGCTTCCACCGCGACGACGTCGGCCTTCGCCCCATCGTGCCCGGCAGTGTCACCGACATCCCGGTCTCGCTCGACGGCACCACCGTGGTGCTCACCGACGACGTGCTCTTCACGGGTCGCACCGTACGAGCAGCGCTCGAGGCACTCAACGAGTACGGCCGACCCCGGGCGGTGCAACTCGCCGTCATCGTCGACCGCGGCCACCGCGAGCTGCCCATCCGACCCGACTATGTCGGCAAGAACCTGCCCACCTCGCGCGACGAGAACGTCGCCGCCACGGCCGACGGGGTGACCATCGCATGAAGCACCTGCTCTCCATCGAGGACCTCGGCGCCGACGACATCCACCGACTGCTCGAACTCACCGACCACATGGTCGAAGTGAGCAGCCGCCCCATCCCGAAGGTGCCCGCGCTGCGCGGCAAGAACGTGGTGAGCCTGTTCTTCGAGGACTCCACCCGCACCCGCACCAGCTTCGACACGGCCGCCAAGCGTCTCAGCGCCGACACGATGAACTTCGCCGTGTCGAGCAGCAGCGTCAACAAGGGCGAGAGCCTGCGCGACACCATCGAGACCATCAGCGCGATGGGCGTCGACGCATTCGTCGTCCGCCACAAGAGCAGCGGCGCACCGCAGATGATCACCCGCTGGACCAACGCCAGCATCGTCAATGCCGGCGACGGCTGGCACCAGCACCCCACCCAGGCGCTGCTCGACAGCTACACCATCCGCACCGGGCTCAACCGTCGCGACGGGTTCGACGGGTTGCACATCGCCATCGTCGGCGACATCAAGCACAGCCGCGTGGCGCGCAGCGACGTGCAGGCGTTCACCAAGCTCGGCGCACACGTCACGCTGGTGGCGCCGCCCACGCTGCTGCCGCCGTCGCTCGACGGATGGCCGGTCGACGTGAGCCACGACCTCGACCAGCTCGTCGGTGACATCGACGTGCTCTACCTGCTTCGCGTCCAGCGCGAGCGAATGGACGACGCGCTGCTGCCGTCGCTCGAGGAGTACTCGGCGCTGTACGGCCTCACGCCCGCACGCGCTGCGCGACTCGCCCCGCACGCGCTGGTCATGCACCCCGGGCCGATGAACCGCGGCGTCGAGATGGTGGTCGACCCGTCCGAGCTGCCCGGCTCGGTGATCCTGCAACAGGTCACGAACGGTGTCGCCGTCCGCATGGCCGTCCTCTTCACGCTGCTCGGCTCGGGCAGCGCCGCCTCGATCGGAGACTCGCAATGACCCGCCTCGTCATCACCGGCGGCACCGTCGTCGACCAGCAGGGCGAACGTCGCGCCGACGTCGCGGTGCAGGACGGCCGCATCGTCGAGGTCGGCCCCGACCTCATCGGCGACGACACGCTCGACGCTGCTGGCTGCATCGTCAGCCCCGGCTTCGTCGACCTCCACGTGCACCTGCGCGAGCCCGGCAAGGAAGAGGCGGAGACCATCGAGACCGGCAGTCGCGCCGCGGCGCTCGGAGGGTTCACGGCGGTCGTCGCGATGCCGAACACCGACCCCGCACAGGACAGCGTGGCCGTGGTGGAGTTCGTGCGCGAACAGGGCCGGCGCGCCGGGCTGTGCGAGGTGCTGCCATCGGGCTGCATCACCGTCGGTCGCAACGGCGAACAACTCGCCCCGTACGGCGAGCTCGCCGGTGCCGGCGTGCACCTGTTCACCGACGACGGCAACGGTGTGCAGGATGCGCAGCTGATGCGCCGAGCGCTCGAGTACGCGAAGCCGCTCGGCATCGTGCTGGCCCAGCACTGTGAGGTGGCCTCGCTCACCAAGGGCGCCGTGATGCACGAAGGTTCGTGCTGCAGCCGCCTCGGACTGCCCGGCTGGCCGGCACTCGCCGAGGAGCTGATGCTGTTCCGCGACATCGAGCTGGTTCGGTTGACCGGTGTGCCGATGCACTTCCTCCATCTCAGCACCGCCCGTTCCGTCGAGTTGGTGCGCCAGGCGAAGGCCGAGGGTCTGCCCGTCACCGCCGAGGCGACGCCGCACCACTTCACCCTCACCGACGAACTGCTCGAGAGCTACGACGCGGTGTACAAGGTGAACCCGCCGCTGCGCACCGCCGCCGACATCGCCGCCCTGAAGGCCGGTCTCGCCGACGGCACCATCGACGCGATCGCCACCGACCACGCACCCCATGCGCCGCACACCAAGGAGGCGCCGCTCGACCAGGCACCCCCTGGAATGCTCGGTCTGGAGACGGCATTGGCGCTGGCCATCAGCGAACTCGGGCTGCCCCTCCAGCGCGTGCTGGCGCTGCTGAGCTGGAACCCGGCCGCGATCGCCGGAGTCGCCGACCGTCACGGGCGTCCGGTGCGGGCGGGTGAGCCGGCGAACCTCGCCGTGTTCGACCCCGCCGCGGAATGGACCGTCGTGCCGGCGAACCTGGCCAGCAAGAGTCGCAACACGCCGTATGCCGGGCGCACCGTGCGCGGCAAGGTGCGGCACACCGTGTTCGACGGCGCCGTCGTGGTACGCGACGGCGCCGCCACGCGCTGATCCGCACCGACGCTACGGGAGCGTGAGGATCTCGGGGCCGTGCTCACCGACGAGCACGGTGTGCTCGGCGTGCGCAGCGAGCGACCCGTCGGCGGTGACCACCGTCCAACCGTCGCGCAACTGGCGGACGCCGTCGTCGCCTCCGGCGATGAGCATCGGTTCGATGGCCAGCACCACACCCTGCTGCAGGGCGAGGCCACGACCGGGCCGGCCGCGGTTCTCGACATCGGGATCCTCGTGCATCGCGGTACCGATGCCGTGACCGCAGAAGTCGCGAGGGCTGCCGTACCCGGCCTTCGCGACCACGGTCTGGATGGCATGGCCCAGGTCGCCGAGCGTGCGCATCGGGCGCATCTGCTCGATGGCGGCATCGAGCGCTGACTCGGCGGTGTCGATCAACCGCTGCGCCTCGGTGCTGATGGTGCCGACGCCCATCGTGAACGCTGCGTCACCGTGCCAACCGTTGACGATGGCACCGCAGTCGACCGACAGGACGTCGCCGTCGAGCAGCACTCGGTCGGAGGGGATGCCGTGGACGACCTCGTCGTTGACTGACGTGCAGATGGTTGCGGGGAACCCGTGGTACCCGAAGAAGTTCGACGTCGCGTTGCGCCGTTCGATGACATCGCGAGCAAGCCGGTCGAGGTGCAACGTGGTGACACCTGGCCGGGCTGCGGCGCGGATGACGGAGTGCATCTCGGCGACCACGCGCCCCGCGGCGCGCATGTGGCGGAGTTCGTCGGCCGTGCGTCGCGGGATGCCGCTGCGACCGAAGCGTGCCATCAGATCACTCGGCGAGCGGCGTCGACCGCCTGGGTGAGCCGGCGGAACACCTCGTCGGGGTGGCCGACACCGTCGATGACCGCGAGGCGGCCGTTGCGGCTGTAGTACTCGATGAGCGGCGAGGTCTGCTGCTCGTAGAGGTCGAGGCGGTGATCGATGGCCTCGGGGGTGTCGTCGTCGCGGTGCATCACGTCGCCACCGCACACCTCGCAGATCCACGGCAGATGCTCACCGCCACGAGCGACATAGTTGGTGCCGCAGTCGCGACAGACCCGACGTGCCGAGAGCCGCTCCAGCACCAGTTCGCGCGGTACATCGAGGTCGAGCACGACGTCGATGGGCAGTTCGGCGGTGATGTCGTCGAGCGCCTCGGCCTGCGGCACGGTGCGCGGGAACCCGTCGAGGATGTACCCACGGCCGAGCGCGTCGGGCTGCAGCAGCCGCTCGCGGACGATGCCCACCATGATCTCGTCGCTGACCAGACCGCCTTCGTCCATCACCCGCTTGGCCATCGCGCCGAGCTCGGTGCCCTCACGCACCGCCGCGCGCAGGGTGTCGCCGGTGCTGATGTGCGGGACGACGAAGTGGCGCGACAGTCGCACGCACTGTGTGCCCTTGCCAGCGCCTTGGCGCCCGAGCAGGATCAGCCGGGCGCCCGGGATCACTTCAGGAAGCCCTCGTAGTTGCGCAGCATCAGCTGGCTGTCGATCTGGCGCATCAACTCGAGCGCCACACCCACGGCGATGAGCACGGTGGTGCCGGCGAACGGGAAGTTCTGCACACCGAAGGCCCACAGCAGGATGTACGGCAGGATGGCGATGACGGCCACGAACACTGCACCCGGCAGGGTGATGCGGTTGACCGCCTTCGCCAGATAGCGCTCGGTCTGCGGACCGGGGCGCACACCGGGGATGAAGCCACCCTGGCGCCGGATCTGGTCGGCCTGGCGGATGGGGTCGAAGGCGATGCTGTTGTAGAAGTAGGCGAACGCCACGATCATCAGCGCGAAGAGCGAGATGTACACCCAGTTCTGGCTGTTCACCAGATAGGTGTCGACCCACTGCTGGACCTCGTAGCGCCACGAACCCTCGCTGGAACTGCCGAGCAGGTTGCTGAGCAGCACCGGCAACAACAGGATGGAGCTGGCGAAGATGATGGGCACCACACCGCTCTGGTTCACCTTCAGCGGGATGTAGGTGCTCTGGCCGCCGTACATCCGCCGACCGACCACGCGCTTCGCGAACTGCACGGGGATGCGCCGTTGCGCCAACTCCACCCTGACCACGGCGATGACGATGCCGATGCTCATGATGAGCAACAGGGTGAAGGGCAGCCAGCCCTCCTCGAGGAAGATCGCGTAGTAGCCGAACGGCAGGCCGCTGACGACCGAGGCGAAGATGATCATCGACATGCCGTTGCCGATGCCGCGCTGGCTGATGAGCTCGCCGATCCACATCAGCGCGGCGGTACCACCCACGAGCGTGAGGATGACCAGGTAGCCACGCGGCCACATGCCGTCGGGCAGCAGCTTGATGTTCTGCGGCAGGCGCTGCGCCGCGCCGAAGAAGGCGTTGCCGTTGCCGTTGCCGAAGATGAACGTGAGAGCCGTGGCCTGCAACGTGGCGATGCCGATGGCGAGATAACGCGTGTACTGCGTGATCTTGCGCTGACCGACCGCGCCCTCCTGCTGCAACTTCTCGAGCTTCGGGATGACCACACCGAGGACCTGCATGATGATGCTGGCCGTGATGTACGGCATGATGCCGAGCGCGAAGATGCTGAAACTGCCGAAGGCACCACCCGAGAACATGTCGAGGAAGCCGAGCGCGCCCTGCGACTGCACGCCTTCCTTGAACTGCGCCACGGCGTCGCGGTCGATGCCCGGCACGCGGACAGCGTTACCGAGACGGTAGAGCGCCACCATCGCCATCAGGAACAGAATCTTGTTCCGCAGGTCGGGTACCCGGAAGACGTTCTTCAGGTTGGAGAACACAGGCTGGCTCCCAGCAGGGGTCGAGGTCGGGCTCCGAGGAGCTCGAGGTCAGATCAGCGGTTGGTGAACTGGTTGCCCTTGACAGGCGGACGGCCCTGCTTGAACGGCAGCGGCAGGAGCGTGACGCTACCGCCTGCGGCGGTGATGGCTGCGTCAGCGGCCTTCGACACGGCGTGCGCCGTGACGTGCACGGCCGTGGTGATCTCGCCGCGGGCGAGCACCTTCACGAACGTGTTCTTGCGCACCAGACCCGTGGCGACGAGCACCTCGGGGTTCACCTCGGCCTGACCGATGGCCTCGATCTGGTCGAGGTTCACGGGGCTGTACTCCACGCGGAACGGGTTGTTGAAGCCCTTCAGCTTCGGCACGCGCTGCTTGAGGGGCATCTGGCCACCTTCGAAACCGCGAGCGACCTTGCCGCGACCACGCGAGTGCTGGCCCTTGGTACCGGCGCCGGCGGTCTTGCCGCCCTTGCCGCCGATGCCGCGACCGACGCGCTTCTTGGCCTTGTTGGACCCCGGTGCGGGGGAAAGTTCGTCGACGCGCATGTCAGCTCTCCGTGTTTTCCGACACCTCGATGAGGTGCGGGATGCGGGCGATCATCCCGCGGATCTCGGGACGGTCGGGAAGGGTGTTGGTGTCACCGATCTTGCGCAGGCCGAGGGCGCGCAGGGTGCCACGGTTCTTCGGCTTGTTGCCGATGGCCGAACGCACCTGGGTGACGGTGAGGGTCTTCTCGGAAGTCATCAGTGGGTCTCCCCTGCTGCGATCTGCTTCTTGCGATCCTCGTAGGCCTTGAGCATGCCCTTGGGCACGAACTCGTCGGCCGGGAGGCCACGGCGGGCCGCCACCTCGTCGGGACGCTGGAGCGACTTGAGGCCGTTGATGGTGGCGCGAGCCACGTTGATGGCGTTGGCCGAGCCGAGCGACTTGCAGAGCACGTCGTGGACGCCGGCCTCTTCCAGGATGATGCGAGCGGCACCACCGGCGATGACACCCGTACCGGGGGCAGCGGGCTTCATGAGCACGCGGCCGGCCGAGTTGATGCCGATGATCGGGTGGGTGATGGTGCTGCCGGCCAGCGGGACCTCGAAGAGGTTCTTCTTCGCCTCTTCGGTGCCCTTCTGGATGGCCAGCGGCACTTCCTTCGCCTTGCCGTAGCCGAGGCCGACGCGACCGTTGCCGTCGCCGACCACCACGAGGGCGGTGAACGAGAAGCGACGACCGCCCTTGACGACCTTGGCGACGCGGTTGATGGTGATGACGCGCGACTCGCGCAGCCCCATCGGATCGGGTGCCCGCTCTTCGTTGCGGTTGTTGCCGTAATTCGAGGGACCGGCCATCAGAACTCCAAACCTGCTTCACGGGCCGCAGTGGCAACTGCGGCGATACGGCCGTGGTAGGCGTAGCCACCACGATCGAACACGACCTTGTCGATACCGGCGGCCTTGGCGCGCTCGGCGACGAGCTGACCGAGGCGGGTGGCTGCAGCCACGTTGCCACCGGCGGAATCGCTGCGGAACGACGCTTCGTTGGTGGTGGCCGACACCAGGGTGCGGCCGCTCTCGTCGTCGATGACCTGCAGGATGAGGTGCTTGTTGGACCGGTACACGGCCAGGCGCGGGCGGGCCGCGGTGCCGTGGATCTTCTTGCGGACCCGGCGGTGGCGGATGATGCGACCGTTGCGGCGCTTCTGTGCGACGTTGCTCATGAGTTCTCTCCGCTCACTTCTTACCGGTCTTGCCGGCCTTGCGCAGGACCTTCTCGCCGAGGTACCGCACACCCTTGCCCTTGTAGGGCTCGGGCTTGCGGACGGCGCGAATGTTGGCGGCCACCTGGCCGACGACTTCCTTGTCGATGCCCTTGACGATGACACGGGTCTGCGTCGGCACTTCGAAGGTGATGCCCTCGGGGGCATCCATCACCACGGGGTGGCTGAAACCCAGCGCGAGGCGCAGCTGCGTGGGGCTGAGGGCCTCGGCGCGGTAACCGACGCCGATGATCTCGAGCTCCTTCGAGAAGCCGTCGGTGACACCGACGACCATGTTGCTGACGAGGGTGCGGGTGAGGCCGTGCAGCGAGCGGTTCTGCCGCCCGTCGTTCGGGCGCTCGACGATGAGCTGCGACTCCTCCTGGCGGACCGTGATGGCGCCGGGGATGCCACGCGAGAGGGTGCCCTTCGGGCCCTTGACGGTGACCTGTGCGCCGTCGATGGCGATGTCGACGCCGCCGGGCACGGCGATGGGTGCCTTACCGATACGAGACATGACGAATCCTCTTTCTCACCACACGTAGCAGAGGACTTCGCCGCCCACGTTGCGCTTGCGCGCTTCGCGGTCGGTCATCAGCCCCTGGCTGGTGGACAGGACGGCCACACCCAGGCCACCGAGGACGCGCGGGACCTCGGTGCTCTTGCGGTAGATCCGCAGGCCGGGGGTGGAGATGCGGCGCAGACCGGAGATGGTGCGGCGACGATCGTTCGAGTACTTCATCGAGATGGTGAGCACCTCGCCGGGACCCGAGGTGGCGGGCGCCACGGAGTACCCCGAGATGTAGCCCTCCTTCTCGAGGATGGCGGCCAGTGCGACCTTCTGCTTGGAAGCGGGCATGCGCACCTCGTCGTGCATCGCCGTATTGGCGTTGCGGACTCGGGTGAGCATGTCGGCGATGGGATCAGTGAGCATCTTCTCTCCTCACCAACTGGCCTTGGTGACGCCAGGGATTTCGCCGGCGTGGGCCATCTCACGGAGGCACACGCGGCACAGGCCGAACTTACGGAACACCGAGCGAGCACGCCCGCAGCGGCGGCAACGCGTATACCCGCGCACCTTGTACTTCGGGGTGGCGTTCGCCTTGTTGATCAACGACTTCTTTGCCATTGCGGTGCCCTCTCCTACTTCTTCTTCTTCGCCGGGGCCTTGGCGCCCTTACCACCGCGGACCGGTCCGCGACGCTTCTTCTTCGGAGCGGCCTCGCCGTCGGCACCCTTCTTGAAGGGGAAACCGAAGGCGTCGAGCAGGGCCTTGCCCTGTTCGTTGGTGGTGGCCGTGGTGACGATGGTGATGTCCATGCCGCGGTTCGCGTCGATCTTGTCGTAATCGATCTCGGGGAACACCGTCTGGTCGGTGAGACCGAACGTGTAGTTGCCCCGGCCGTCCCAGCTCTGCGCCGGCAGGCCGCGGAAGTCGCGGATACGCGGGATGGCGACGGCGATGAGGCGGTCGAGGAACTCCCACATGCGATCGCCGCGCAACGTGACCTTGCAGCCGATGCTCTGACCCTCACGCAGCTTGAACGACGCGATGGACGTGCCGGCCTTGGTGATGATGGGCTTCTGGCCGCTGATCTTGGTGAGGTCGGCGACGGCACCCTCGAGCAGCGACGGCTGCTGAGTGGCCTTGCCGACTCCCATGTTGATGACGATCTTCTCGAGACGCGGGACCTGCATCACGTTGCCGAGCTCGAGCTGCTCCTTGAGCGCCGCTGCGATCTCGTCGTTGTAACGGGTCTTGAGACGGGGGACCGTGGTGGTGTCCGTGCTCATGCGATCACCTCACCGGTGCGCTTGGCGACGCGCACCTTGGTGCCGTCGGCGTTGGTCTGGTACCCCACGCGAGTGGGCTTGCCCTTGTGCACGAGCATCACGTTCGACGCATCGACCGGCATGTCGCGGTCGATGATGCCGCCCTGCTGGTTGCCACGGCTGGGCTTGCTGTGCTTCTTGGCGGTGTTGACGCCGTTGACGATGACCTTGTTCGTCTTCGGGAAGACCTGTACGACCTCACCCTCGACGCCCTTGTCCTTGCCGGCGATGACGACGACGGTGTCGCCCTTCTTGAGCTTCATGGTCACAGCACCTCCGGGGCCAGCGACACGATGCGCATGAACTTCTTGTCGCGCAGCTCACGGCCGACTGGGCCGAAGATGCGCGTGCCACGCGGCGTGAGGTCGTCCTTGATGATGACGGCGGCGTTCTCGTCGAAGCGGATGTAGCTGCCGTCCGGGCGGCGCTTCTCCTTCTTCGTGCGCACGACCACGCACTTGACGACGTCGCCCTTCTTCACGGCGGCGCCGGGGATGGCGTCCTTCACCGTGGCGACGAAGATGTCACCGATCGAGGCGTACCGACGGCGCGTGCCGCCGAGCACCTTGATGCAGAGCACTTCCTTGGCGCCGCTGTTGTCGGCGACGCGGAGACGGGATTCCTGTTGGATCACTTGGCACGCTCCAGCACTTCCACGACGCGCCAGCGCTTGTTCTTGCTGAGCGGGCGGGTCTCCATGACGCGGACCTTGTCGCCCACGTTCACGTCGTTGGTCTCGTCGTGCGCGTACAGCTTCTTGGTGCGCAGCACGAACTTCGCGTACTTCGGGTGACGCACGCGCTCGATGACGGCCACGACCGCGGTCTTGTCCATCTTGTTCGACACCACGAGGCCCTCGCGGACCTTGCGGGTGTTGCGCTCGTTGATTGTCTCGGCCATCACTTGCCTGCCTCTGCCAGCGCGATCTCACGTGCGCGGATGTGGGTGTTGATACGGGCGATCTGGCGCTTCACCTTGCGGATCTCGGCGTTGTTGTCGAGCTGGCCGGTGGCGTTGCGGAAGCGGAGGTTGAGCGCCTCCTGCTTGGTGGCGCGCAGTTCCTCGACGAGGGCGCCCAGATCCATTTCCTTGAGTTCGGTGTTGGAACGTGCCATCAGAACGTCTCCTCACGGGTGATGATGCGCGCCTTGATCGGCAGCTTCTGGATCGCCTTGTTGAGGGCGACCTTGGCGGTCTCCTCGTTGGGGAACGAGAGCTCGAAGAGCACGCGGCCCGGCTTCACGACGGCCACCCAGAACTCGGGGTTGCCCTTGCCGGAACCCATGCGGGTCTCGGCCGGCTTCTTCGTGACGGGCTTGTCGGGGAAGATGTTGATCCACACCTTGCCACCACGCTTGATGGCTCGGGTCATGGCGATACGTGCGGCTTCGATCTGGCGGGCGGTGAGCCAACCCGGCTCGAGCGCCTGGATGCCGTACTCACCGAAGGCCAGCTCGTTGCCGCCCTTCGACATGCCGGTCATGCGGCCGCGGTGGTGCTTGCGGTGTGCGACTTTACGGGGCATCAACATGGTGAATCAGTCCTCCCCACGGAAGTGCGGGGCCTCGTGCGCCGCACCGTGGGTGCGACGGGCGATCTCTTCTTCCTCGTCGAGCAGCTTCTCCAGCTCGGGATCGGCTTCCTTGACGAGCGGTGCGGCCTCGAGCTCGGGCTCGTCGCTCTTCTTGCGAGCGCCCGACGACACGACCTTGCGAGCGGCCGGCATGCCGGCGGTCTCGCCGACGGCCATCGCGGCCTCACGGGTGACCTTGTCCTCGGTCTGGGCCTTGTAGGGGACGATGTCGCCCTTGTAGATCCACACCTTCACACCGACGCGACCGCTGGAGGTGCGAGCCTCGCGCATGCCGTAGTCGATGTCGGCGCGGAGCGTGTGCAGCGGCACACGGCCTTCGCGGTACCACTCGGTACGGCTCATCTCGGCGCCGCCGAGACGGCCCGAGCACTGCACGCGGATGCCGAGGGCGCCCGCCTTCTGTGCGTTCTGCACGGCGCGCTTCATGGCACGACGGAAGGCGATGCGGTTGACCAGCTGGTCGGCCACACCCTGGGCGATCAGCGCAGCGTCGAGCTCGGGGCTCTTGATCTCGACGATGTTGAGCTGCACCTTCGGGTTGCCGGTGATCTGGGTGAGCAGCGCACGGAGCTCGTCGGCCTGGGCGCCACGACGACCGATGACGATGCCGGGGCGGGCCGTGTGGATGTCGACGCGGACCTTGTCGCGGGTGCGCTCGATCTCGATGCGGCTCACGGCAGCGGACTCCAGCTTGGCCATCAGGGCCTTGCGGATCTTCCAGTCCTCGGTGAGGTAGTTCTTGTAGTCGCGCTCGCTGAACCAGCGGCTCTTCCACTCGGTGGTGACACCGAGGCGGAAACCATAGGGGTTGATCTTCTGACCCATGATCAGTTGCTCTCCTCGGCCTCGGTGGCCTCGTCGGTGGCGTCGGCGGCCTCGACGGCCTCCACTTCGTCGGCCTCGACCTCGGTGGCCTCGACCTGGTCGACCAACTCCTCGGCCTCGGTGGCCTCGGTGACGGTGGACTCGGTGGCCTCGCTGGTCTCGCCCGCCTTCAGGCCCTGAGCCTTCGTACGGCTGCGCTCGACGCGCGCCTTGCGGCTGCTGGCGGTGCCACCGGCGGCGGCACGGCGACGGCCGGCGGCGGTGCGGCGAGCCTCACGTGCCTGCACGACCTCGATGCGATCGTCGTCGAGACGGTCGACCACGACGGTGATGTGCGCAGTGCGCTTGTTGATGCGGCCGGCGCGGCCACGGGCGCGGGGCGTGAAGCGCTTGAGGGTGGGACCCTCGTCGGCGAACGC
>Ga0172367_10008016_pt1 | contig 11918 bp, 8 predicted proteins | sample Lak10m_FD_114542 | JGI IMG/M metagenome (GOLD analysis project Ga0172367, IMG submission 114542) | Freshwater microbial communities from Kabuno Bay, South-Kivu, Congo - kab_022012_10m | ecosystem: Environmental > Aquatic > Freshwater > Lake | place: Democratic Republic of the Congo: South-Kivu...
GACAGGCGAGAGCACTCGCCTTGCTGGACGCTATCCGGGTGTAGCCAGAACGCTGCACGGCGATATCAAACCAACCTGCCGACATCACAGGGGATTTATACGCGCAAGCCGGAGGAACTTCGGTTTAAAATTGATCATACGAAAATGCCCATAAATAAAAACACGTTTTAATTATTCACGATGTTCCCTGGTTCCACAAGCGGATTTCTTCAGGAGATTTAGTCAGCGGAATTCGTCACGCGGGAGGTGTTTCAGTGAAGCGAAAGCTCATGTTCCGTATGCTGGTTTCGACCGTTGCGGTCCTCCCGCTGCTGGCCGTCGCCTGCTCCGGCGCAAAACCCCGTCCCACGTCCGAGTCGAAAGCGACGTACAAGGGGGTGATGCTGGGCCGTCCGGACTTCGCGGTGGTCGGGAAGGGCTCGGTGAAGGGCGTCCTCGATCCGGAGGGGGTGTTCCTCACAAGCGACGATTCGATCGCGGCGCAGCTGGAGTTCGAGAACCTCCGGGAAGAAATCCTGGTTCGGTGGGACTGGTTCTCCCCCGGGGAGAAGCTGTACGTATCGGCGAGCCGGAAGGTAGGCCCGGGTTCGGGGCTGTACTACCCGAAGGCGGGGGCGGTGCACGCGATCAACGTGGACGGGGAGCCGGCGTCTTCGCGACCGGGTCTGTGGTCGGTGGAGGTGTACGTCGACGGCGTGCTGAAGGAGTCGAAGAAGTTCTACGTGGAGCCGGGGCTTTCGTCCTTCAAGACCCCCGTGGCGCTTACGGATCCGCGGAAGTGGGCGCTGGTGGTCGGGATCGAAAAGTATTCGCACCTTCCTTCCGTGGAATTCGCGGCGTCGGACGCCCGGAAGGTGGCGAACTACTTCGTGAATCTTCTGGGGGTTCCGGAGAGGAACGTGATTCTTCTGGAGAACGACAAGGCGACGCGCTCGGCGGTGGTGTCCAGGGTGAAGGATTACCTGGCGAGCAACACGGACGGGGAGTCGACGCTGTACGTGTACTTTGCGGGCCACGGAATGCCGGACGTCGCGACGGGGGAGCCGTACCTGATGATGTACGACAGCGAGTCGACGAACGTGTCGCGCACCGGGTACCGTCTTCGGGAGGCGCTGTCGGACATCGGGTCTCTGAACGTGAAGAAGGCGTTCGTGTTCACGGACGCGTGCTTCAGCGGGATGGCGGCCCGGGGGAGCAAAATGCTGGTCAGCGGCGCGCGTCCCGCGGTGATCCAGGTGGACGACGTGAACCTCGCGGAGGGGAAGGTGGTGGCGTTCAGCGCGTCGACGGGGAGCCAGCTTTCGCACTCGTACCGGGAGAAGCGGCAGGGTCTGTTCACGTACTACCTCCTGTCGGGTCTCGCCGGTCAGGCGGACACGAAAAAGGACGGGTCGGTGAACCTCGGGGAGTTGTACGGGTACGTTAAGGAGAATGTTGTTCGTGTGTCCAGGAAGACGACGATGGAGCAGGTTCCGTCGGTGACGCCGCGGATCGAGAACGTCGGGGGCGAGCCGCTGACGGGCCCCGGCGCGACGAAGCGGTGAGGGGGGTAGGCATGGGCACGTCGATGCGTCTGACAAGCGTCCTGCTGGCGGTGTTCTTCATCAACGCGTTCGTTCTTCCCGGCGGAGTGTTCGGGCAGGAACCGTCCCCCGCGTTGGCGGAGGGGAAGATCACGACGGTGGACCCGCAGTTCGTCCCCTTGTCGGAGCCGAAGAGCATCGAGAAGCCGGGGTTGAAGTGGTACTGGTACGCGATCGGGCTGGCGGTGATCGGCGGCGCGATTGCGGCGGCGGCGAGCGGCGGCGGCTCGAACACCGCGGCGGCTCCGTCGTCGGGCTCCGTGACGGGGACGTGGTGAGGACGCCATGAAGAAGAAACCGGAATCGAGGGGTCTTGCGATGAAGAACCGGCGGGTCGGTGTTTCCGCGGGATGGGTCGTGGCGGTGGCGGCGCTTCTCCCCGCGCTGTTGTGTTCGTGCGGCGGTTCGGGGGGCGGTGTCCAGGGCGGCGCGCCGTCGGGCGCGGTGTCGGCGAGCCTCGTGTGGGAGCGGCCGTCGCCGGGCGTCGCTACGCGAAGGGCCGCGAGGACCCTCGCGCTGTCTACTGACGCGTGCACCGAGTACGGGATCGACAACGTCCGGATGACGGTCCTGAACGGTTCCCAGACGCTGGCGACCGGGACGTTCGCCTGCTCCGCGCACGGCGGAACCCTCAACGCCGTTCCCGCGGGGAGCGGATACACGCTCCTGTTCGAGGGGCTGAACGCGGGCGGGCAGGCTGCCTGGACCGCCCTGTACAACGGGGTCTCCGTGGGCGGAGGGCAGACGGTACGATACGACAACGTCATCATGCGGTACGTCGGCTCCGATCGCACGGCGCCCTCGGTGCTCGGCATGACTCCGGCGGAGGGAAGCCAGACCGCTCCCCGTCTCGACACCATCTCCATCGCCTTCGACGAGATGCTCCGCCCCTCCACCGTGAACGACAACACGATCGGCCTGCTGGAGTTCGCGACCGACAACGCGGTCTCTGGTACCGTCGGGTACGACGCGGCGACCTTCACGGCCACCTTCCTGCCGACCGTCCCGCTGAAGCCGCTGACGCTCTATTACGTGAAGGCCGGCAAGGGGATCATGGACCTCGCGGGGAATCACCTCGGGTCCTCGCCCCCCGTGGACAACGTCGGCGCCGACTTCGTCTCTGAGTCGTTCCTGACCCAGGCCGCCGGTCCCTCCGTCACCGTCCTGCCGGCGGCGTCCGTGACCTCCGCGGGCGCGGTCCTGAACGGGCGCGTGAACCCGCTGGGAACCGGCACGACGGCGTACTTCGAGTATGGGACGGATGTGACGTTCCCATCATGGAGGACGTTGCAGACCGCCAACCAATCCCTCGGGTCCGGGTCCGCTCCCGTGCCCATTTCCGCCGCCGTGACGGGGCTGCAGAACAACACGACGTACTTCTTCCGGCTCGTCGCCAACGCAACGACGAGCAACGCGTGGAAATTCACGACGACGTCCGGCTGGACCGCACCGGCGCTGGCGGAGCGGCTCGCGACCGTCCGGTCGCTGTACCCGAAGATCGCGGTCGACAATGGCGGAAACATCCTGAACATCTTCGTGACGGACCCCGACATCGCGGATGCTTCCGAAAACAGCCCTCGGCTCTACACCAACCGGTACTTCGCGAGCTCGGGGAGCTGGAGCTCCGCCCGGAACCTCGAGACCGATTTCTCCAAGATGGTCCCGGGGCTGGATTATCAGCTCGCCCTCGACGCCGCGGGGAACGGGTTCGCCGCGTGGCGCCACGGTATGCCCCCTTATAGACTGCCCGGCGTATCCGTCGCGCGGTTCGACGCTTCGACGGGCACCTGGAGCGCGCCCGTCCGGTTGTCGGCGGGTATTCCCAACCTCTTTAGGATCGGCACCCCGTTCCTCAAGGTCACCCCCGAGGGAAAGGCGCTCCTGGCGTTCGAATACAGCGACGAGCCGAACTACGGGTATAAATACACCTTCTACGAGCCCGGGACGGGGTGGCTTCCTCTCTCCGACCTCATCCCGCTGGCGCCGGGGAACAGTTCGATCCTGAACGACCTTGCGTACGACGCAAAAAACGGCCGTTTCGTGGCGCTATGGGCGATTACCAGCGGAACGGTTCCCCCTGATGTAAGCGTCGCCTCCAGGAACATTCCGCTGCCCGTCGGGGGAGTGATCCAACCCATGGAGGCGCCCGTTGTCATCCAGGTGGACAACGGCGTCATGTCCGGCGGAAACGGCAGGATCGGGTTCGACAACAACGGATGGGCCTTCGCGGTCTGGGCGAAGTCGTACGATCCGGGCGGTGGCGGGGCGTTCGTCGAGAGGGTCTACATCGACCAGTACCCCGGTTCCTGGTCCACGTACATCCAGGAGATACCCGCCATCTATATTGGGGGCCCCGTTGAGTCGATCCGGCTGGAGGTAAATCCGTCCGGCGACGCGATGATCCTCCTGAAGGATTTCTTCGACTTTGCGTCCGCTCTGGAAGTTCACACCTATTATTACGATTCTTCCGCCTTCGTGTGGGATTTTACCGGCTACGCCCTCAATGGGGGCAACCCCCTCTGCTCGCCGTTCCCGATATACGGCGCGCAGACTTCGTTCGCGTTCGACGAGAACCGGAACGGGATGTTTGTCTACAAAGCCAGCGGATCGGGCGGCGTCAATATCTGCGCCAGCCGGTTCGTCCGCGGCGCGGGATGGGGGACGGCTTCGGTTCTTAACACCGCCGACCGGGTGGACGTGCACTACCCGTTCGTCGCTCCGACGGGGAGCGGTGGCGGGTTCGTCACGATCTGGTCCCAGAGCGACGGGACGTGGGAGCACCTCTTCGAGAGCCGGTTCCGGCAGTGATCGTGAGCGTGGCGTCCCGTCACCGGAGCGGTAGCTTGGCGAGAAATGCGGGTAAGGGGGGATGCGCATGAACGGAAGCGCGTCAAGAAAGGTCGTGCTGCTCACCGCGATCGCGGCGCTCTTCTTCGCGACCGCCGTTCCCGCCGCGGAGACCGTCCTCAGGACGGAGCCATTCCTCCTGGTGCCCCCGGAGGGGTCGACGGCGGCGGTGCGGTTCGTGGTCAAGGAACCGGGGACGGTGATCCTGGAAATCGCGACGGCGCAACCGGTGCCGATGATCGGCATCATGGCGCGATCGGCCGTCGGCAAGGCGCCCCCGTTCCGTAGAGACGGACGCACCCCCCTGCGGATGGAGTTCCAGTTGACCCGGCAGGACCTGGAGCGGGGGGACACGTGGTACGCCTTCCCCACCTTGGTGTCTCCCGGCAAGAAGATCTACGCGGTTCCGGGCGGTTCGGCGGCGGGCAGGATCAAGGTGAGTTTCGTCCCATCGCAGTCCGGGTCTGTCACAGCCCGGCAGGTTCCCCCGGGGACGGCAACGCTCGCTTCCCCTCCGGCGGGGACGAAATCTCCGCCTCCTCCAAAAGGGACAACCACCGCGTTCCTTCCGCCGCCCGCGACGACGGCGCCGCCACCCCCGCCGCCCAAGGGGATGACGACCACGCTGCTTCCGCCGGCAGTGACTGTGGGGACGCTTGCGCCGCCACCCCCGCCGCCCAAGGGGATGACGACCACGCTGCTTCCGCCGGCAGTGACTGTGGGGACGCTTGCGCCGCCACCGCGGGCGAGGACGGGCTTTCAACCCCCCCCGGGTGGAAAGGCGCCTCCGCCGGGGTACCGGCCTCCTCCTCCTCCCGGAGGAGGTAGCGTTCCCCCGCCTCCTCCGCCGGGAGCCGCTCCGCCGCCGCCCGCATCCGGAAGATACCGGGTCACCGTCAACGGGATCCACGTGAACCGCGAAACGTGGGACACCGCCCTCCAGACCGACGGGAAAGGGGACGAGGTCTTCGTCGCGGTCGATGTCCGGGACTTGGTGAATGGCACGAACCCGGTGGGTCCCCCGAACACGGTCAATACTCTGGTCTACGGCGACACCAACGGATTTCCCTGGCGAATCAGGGCCGGCTCCCGCAGCCCGCAAGGGGGAATCCGGTCGGGGGATAACATTCCCGACGGCCCCGCGCCGTGGGCCTACGCCGGCATGGCACAGCAGAACAGCCTCCCGCTCTTCGTCTGGGAGGGAACCCTCGTGGACGGAAGGGACAGCGTCCTGATCGTACCGTCGATCTGGGAGCAGGACCGGACCGACAAGTTCGTCGCCGTCTACAACCAGGTGTCGAGCGACGTGGGATCGGTGGCCGACGTCGCCGGCTCGACCCTGAAACCGCTGTGGGACCTGTGGAACTCCGGGGCCATCGACACGAGCCTGTTCAACGGCGTTGTCTTCGGGATGGCGTGGATTCCCGGCCTCCCTCCGCGGATGAGCCAGCTGATCGACCAGGTGATGAAGGACGTCAACCGCCAGGCGCTGAACGGGTTGGCCTCCATCGCGAACTGGCTCGGCGCTGAGGTCACGCGGGTCGTCGGGGAGTCGAAGGATCGCCCGATCGGAATGGTCGAGAGCGGGGGGAAGTACGTGTTCGATCCTCCGGTCATCACCCTCAATTACCGGTACGCCGAGGCGAAGTCGAGCGTGACGCCGTCGCAGCCGGGCCGCGGGGTCGTCGAGCTGCGGTACGTCGACGCGCCGCGGCTGGCGGGGGATTACACGCTGTACCTCCAGATCGAAAAGCTCCAATAGTCCGGAGACGGCAGAAGGAGGAACACGGAGATGTCGGGTCGAAGAACCGGGTGGGTCGTGGTACGTTCCGTTGCAGCGCCAACTGTCCTTCTGCTCCTGTGGTTCGTCCTATCCCCCGCGCATTCCGTCGCTGCGGGGCCAGCACTCATCGGGGGGGGCGTCTCCTCACCTCCCATCGGGGCGGGCACGGCGAAGCCGGCACAACCCAACGTGCTCCCGGCGCTGCCGGGCAAGGGCGTCGCGCCGGTCGTTGGGCCGGTGCGTAAAAGCGGTCCTCCGACTCCGGGGGCGGCATCGGCTGCCGTGCCCGCCGAGCCGAAGTGGCCGCAGGCCTTCGAATTGGGCGTCGGGGAGCGGAACGGGTTCGGGTTCGTCGTGGGCCGGCCGGGCCCGATCGTCGTCACCGTGAGGTGGCAGGGGGGGCCGTTGGCGGTGACCCTCACGAAACCTGGCCGGGGTGCCGCGGCGGAGCAGCGGGGGAGCGGTGTCGTGACGATCAAGTACATGGCCACGGCGCTCGACGTGAGAAATGGGGTGCTGTGGGGAGTCGGTCTCCGTGGCGCGCAGGAGGGGACGAACCCGTCGACGGCCGCCGGGAGGCGCTACCAGGTGGCGGCGAAGGGAACGGTGACCGTTCAGCACCCTCCCGGTGATGTGAAACGGGCGCAGGCGGAACTGAAAGCCCGGGCGGAGCGGACCGGAGTCGCGAAACCCGGGCAACCGGCCGCGGCACCCCAGGTGAATCAGGCGGCGCAGAAAGCGGCGGTGCTGCAGAAGCAGCAGGCGGCGCGGCAGGCGCGAATGCTCGAGCAGATCCGTCCGAAGATCCCGGCCGAGGCGTACCGGAAGATGTCCGGGACGATCTCCGGCACGATGGGGAAAGGTGTCCCGTACGACTCCTTGAAGACGCAATCCGGTGCAACGGGGCAAACACAGTCGGGCCAATCGACCACTACCGGACCCGCGTCGAAATCCTTTGTTCCGCCGAAAGGGCCGCGCACGGCGGTCGAAGTGCCGGGTAGGACCATCGGTGCCGTGGTCCCGGGGGTTTCATCGACCCAGAGCGGCCAGACCGGCGCGGTGGGCTCCACCCAGCCGAACACGGTTGCCTCCCCGGCGATCACGTCGCTGAGCGTTTCCGAAGGACAGAAGGGCGACCCCGTGCTCGTCTCCGGCACGGGGTTCGGGAACGCGCAGGGCGAGGTCCGATTCGCGAGCGCGTCCAACGCGCAGCAGGACCTTCCCGCCCAGGTCCTGTACTGGAACGACCAGGAGGTGCTGGTCACGGTTCCCGACGTATCCCAGGTGACCGGATCCCACGGGGTGGTTTACGTCCGAAGCGCAAACATGCCGAGCAACAAGTTTCCCATCCGCTTCACGGAAACGCGTGTTCTCGACCACGCGACCACCGACCGCTACCTCGCGACTCCCTGGACGGCCGGGACCACCGTCGACCACCCGGCATCCTCCTACGGGGTAAACCTGGAGTATCTGATGTTCGGGAACTCGAAGAATGACGAGTATTACCGGAACACCACGCTCCGGAACGGCTGGGTCGTCGACTCCGCCTATCTGGCGCACGTGGATTGGCAGTTGCCGATGGTGAACGGGCGTTTGACACCGGTGGAGGTCGTCGGCCCGTCCGGGACGGCGAACGCGAATTCGTACATCATCGATTCGCGGCCCGGGACCGCTTCCCCATACGTGAAGGTTCACTGGTGGTACGACGCCGGGAACTCCACCGGATACGCGCTGCGCGTCGTGATCCGGGGCCCCAAGGGCGTGCCCCACCAATAGGCCGATCACGGAACCGCGAATCCGCCGACGACAGTCGAAAGACCAGGAGGAAACTTGATGAAACGCAGCAAGGCGAAAATATCCCTCGTCGCTTTTTTGTTCTCCGCCATATCGTTTGTTCCCACGGTCGTCTCCGCCCTTGGGCCCGATCCGGCGAAAGGGGGCGTGGCCACGCCCATCGGCTTCGACGCGGCGAAGCCTGCACAACCCAACATACTCCCGGCGCCGCCGGGGAAGGGCGTCGCACCGGTCGCCGGGCAGGTGCGTAAAAGCGGTCCTCCGACTCCGGGGGCGGCATCGGCTGCCGTGCCCGCCGAGCCGAAGTGGCCGCAGGCCTTCGAATTGGGCGTCGGGGAGCGGAACGGGTTCGGGTTCGTCGTAGGCCGGCCGGGCCCGATCGTCGTCACCGTGAGGTGGCAGGGGGGGCCGCTGGCGGTGACCCTTGGGAAGCCGGGGGGCGGCGCGGTCGAACGGTCTGGGAGCGGCGTCGTGACGATCCTGTACGCGGCCACGGCGGACGATGTGAAAAATGGCGTCCTCTGGCGCATCGGTCTCCGTCCCGCGCGGGGCGCGGCGAATCCGGCGATGGGCGCAGGGGGGAAGAAGCGCTACCAGGTGGAGGCGAAGGGAACGGTGGCTGTTCAGCATCCCCCGGGAGACGCGAAACGGGCGCAGTCGGAATGGAACGCCCTTGCGGCGAAGGCGAAGGCGGAACAGTCCAGGCCTCTGCCGCCGGCGCCGCCGCAGCCGGATGCGCTGGCGCAGGCGAAGGCGGGTCTGCAGAAGCAGCAGGCGGCGCGGCGGGCCCAATTGCTCGAGCGGATCCGCCCGAAGATCCCGGCGGAGGCATACCGGAAGATGTCCGCGAGGATCTCCGGCCTGAAGAGGGGAGGCATCGCTGACGACTCCATAAAGCCGCAGCCCGGAGCAACGGGACAGGCGCCGTCAGGCCAGTCTGCCGCCACGGCCGCCGCGTCGAAATCCGTTGTTCCGCCGAAAGGGCCGCGCACGTCGGTCGAAGTGCCGGGTAGGACCATCGGTGCCGTGGTCCCGGGGGTCTCGTCGACCCAGAGCGGGCAGGTGGGCGCCGCGGGTTCCACACAACCGAACACGGTCGCCTCCCCGGTGGTCGCATCGCTGAGCGTCGCCTCCGGGCAGCCGGGCGATCCGGTGACGGTCTCCGGCAGCGGATTCGGCGGTACGCCGGGCGAGGTGCATTTTATCGTCGCCAATCAACGCGACCTGGTTGCGCCGATAACGTACTGGAGCGGAAGCCAGATCGTGACGGAAGTGCCCTACACAGACGGCGTGCCGTCGTACCCCGGCTCCGTCTATGTCAAACGCGCCGACGGCGCGAAGACCGGCCTGCTCCCGTTCCGGTTCAACCCCATAACGGACGTCGCGACATTGGGGATGACACCCGACAGGATGATCAAGGCTCCGTACGATTTCCGTTATCTCCCAGGGATCGCATGGCACGATGGCGCAGGGGATCTGTTCGGAGCGAGAGGGGATGACGAGTTTTTCCTGAGCACTCGCCTGCAGAACGGGTGGGTCGTCGATCGCGTCTACCTTACGATGACCGCCTCAGACACCACCGCAATCCACATTTGGGGCAATGCGAACGCGTACATTACCGAATCCCGCGAGGGAACGAACTCTCCTTACGTCAAAGTCCATTGGTGGAGGGACGGCCTTTCGACCGTCGCATACTCCCCGCGCGTCGTGATCCTGGGTCCCAAGGGGGTTCCTTATCGGTAGGTTGGCAGGGAACCGGTGACCGCGTTCGGGGAATCGTACGCCCGGCTACCAGTCCGCCTCCCCGCGGGTCACTTTCCGGCGACGATCACCTTGGCGTCGGAGAGGTAGTCGTTGCCGAACCGGGTCGTCTCCCGGACCGCCCGGGCGCCGTCGGGGCGCATCACGAGCATGTTCTCCTTCGTCACCTCGTGGACGGTGACGACGAGCGGGTTGTCTCCCAGGAGAGGGTTCCCCTTCGCCTGCTCCAGCGTGTCCGCGAAGCGGGCCACCCCGTGGGTGCGCACGACCTCCGGTTTCACGCTCCGCGCGGAGTAGACGGTCTGGAACTTCCCTCCCTCGCCGCGGGTGACCACCACGGGGAACAGCTCCCGCTCGAAGCGGACGCCGTCGACGCGCAGCAGGAGCCCCGTCACGGGGCGCGAGGCGTCGTACGCCACTACCGGGGAACGGGGTGGGGTCGACGCGCGGGGAGCCGCCGACGGTCCGTCCGCCACCGCTCCGAAATCCTCCTCCGGCACGTGCGCCGGCTCCGCCTTCCGTCCGGTCGACAGGATTTCGACGAGGGAGGAGCCGGGACGGCAGTCGGGGGAGCCGGACACGAGACATATGCGAAGTTCCACCGTCGCCGACGGGACGTCCCCGTCCCAGGCGACCTCCGACTTCACCTTCCGCGCGCCGCGGACGACCCCCTGCACGCGGCTCTCCAGCAGGAACTCCTTCACCGCGTCCCGTACGCGCGTCGCCCCGTCCACCCGCACGCCGTGGATCGTCTCGGCGAGCGCCCGTTGCGCCATCACCTCCGCGGCGCGCAGCGCCATCATCCGGTCCCGGCTCCGGTTGCCGGTCGGCTTCGCGGTCCCGTACCCGATCCCCTGCACGTAACCGCCGACCCAGTCGACCGCGCCTTTCGGCTCCTCGACCGCGATCGCCGCGGCCGGTAGCAGGCCCGCCAGCAGGAACGCCATCGCCACGACGGTTTTTCGCATGACACCAGAATATCCGAACCGGTTCCGGAGAGAAGAGGTTTTTTTGGGACGCGTGCCCCGGACCCGGCGTTGGCCCCGTCGATCTGGTATATTTTCAGAATGCGGGTATCGTCGTTCTTCCTGTGCGTCCTTCTGGTCGCCGGCGTGGCCGCGGCCGCCGATCCGGCGGCGGGCCACGTCGTCCGAGGCGTTTCCGCGGAAGGGGCGTGCGCCGTCTTCGGGATGAGCGCCGAGCAGTCGCAGCTCCTCGCCCTGCAGAAGGCGCGCGCGTCGGCCATCGAGCAGGCGGCAGGGGTGCGCGTCGCCTCGGCCACCCTGGTCCGCGACGGCGCCGTGGCGGTCGACCTCATCCATACCTACTCCCGGGGCTACGTCGTCCGGGAGAAGGTCCAGTGGCTCCCCCTCGCGCAGTACCAGGACTCCCCAGACCGGCCCCCGATCCCCGAATACCGGGTCCGGATCACCGCGGACATCGCGATCCCGGAGCGTCTCGGGCGGCCGGTGGGGCTGGAGGCGAAGCTCGACAACAAGGTGTTCCGCGCCGGCGAAACGGCTCGCATCGAAATTGCGGCGGAGCGGGAGGCGCAGGTCGCGGTCTTCAACATCACCGCGGACGACCGGGTCGTCATGCTCTTTCCCCACAAGTTCGAGAAGGGAAACGTCGTCGGCCCGGGGAAACCGGTTTCCTTTCCCGGGGAAGGGTCCCGGATCCGGCTCGTGATGCGGAACCTGCCCGGGCACGAGCGGGACGCGGAGGCGTTCTTCGTCGTGGCCGTGGACCGTCGGGAGGAGGTCGATTTCCTCGCGACTTTCGGTGGGTCCGCGCCGCTTCCGTTGATCGTCTTCTTCGACCGGTACACCGACATTGCCTCGCGCGCCGACGAGGTCATTCTTCCGTACAGCGTCGAGGGGAACCGGTAGTCGCCGGTTCCCGAAATCCACCAAGGAGGATTCCCTTTGGGTTCAGATCGGCAGATGAAGCGGTTGGCGGAAACGCTGGTCCGGCATTCGGTGAAGGCGAAAAAAGGGGAGATCGTCCGGATTTCCACGAGCGAGCTGGGCCGTCCCCTCGCGCTGGAGGTCTACCGGGAGGTGCTGCGGGCCGGAGCGCACCCGCTGCTCTCGGTGGGGTTCGAGGACGCTGGCGCGATCTTCTACGAGGAGGCGTCCGCGGAGCAGATC
>Ga0172367_10008020_pt1 | contig 11913 bp, 30 predicted proteins | sample Lak10m_FD_114542 | JGI IMG/M metagenome (GOLD analysis project Ga0172367, IMG submission 114542) | Freshwater microbial communities from Kabuno Bay, South-Kivu, Congo - kab_022012_10m | ecosystem: Environmental > Aquatic > Freshwater > Lake | place: Democratic Republic of the Congo: South-Kivu...
ACTACCAATGATGTAACATACAGCCATTACACACTCCAAAAACGTTTGGCGGAGCTTAATTTCGTATTGGGTCATTTGATTTGATTTTACTTCCTTAACCTTATACCCTAAATATAACAATCAATTACTAACTAACAAAACTCTAAATTAATCAATCAAATCTTTCTCAACAATAAACAACTTAAAATCCTCAATATCTTCAATTTCTTCAAACCTTCCTTCAAAATTATCAATAAACTTATTTACAAACTCCTCCTCACTATCACTAATCAAACCCATATCAAAATGCATTTCCCACAAATACTTCAAAACTTCTTCTTTAGCCTTCCTAATATTAGTGTGAACATTTAAAATATTAGTTGACCCATCCACTTCAATTGTAACTACAAATACTTTCATTTTTCCTTAATTATTTAATTAATTATTAATTTTTAAATCTTATACCTAAATATAACAATCAACTATTAATTAACAAAAACCTACAACACAAGCGTTTATATTAAAAAATATCCACCCATCCTTATTTTCAATTTTAAAATCTTCCCATAACTTATTTTCCCAAACCTCTTCCATCATTTTTTCAATATCCCCCCCACCATTTGACTTTATATTTTCTAAACTTAATTCATAATCATAATCAACAACCCCATTTACTATCAATCCTTTTCTACTTACAGCAGTCTGGAATGTACTATTCAAAATAAAATCAACAACCTTCAAATCTCCTCTTTTAAAACTTTTCATTTTTTTTAAATCTTATACCTAAATATAACATCAGTTCCCAAGGTTATCAAATCTCTAAGTTGATTTGTTTAGTTAAACAAGTAAATTAGGAGGCTTGTTTTATGTACCCTTTTTACTTATATTTAGTACATGTTTTTTAAAACGAGATTAAGAAATTTAGTTGGTGTTAGAGCTAAGGTATGAGCTCAATCAACCATCTATCTGGACTCCAAATATCTAAAGTAGGGTGTATCCATTACATGACATTTAGAGTTTTGAAACAGTATAAAAAATTATTAGCTTTATTGGCTTTCAAATCATTTGAACCGGTGCACTATTGACATTCATATACACACTTCGGTGGGTCTGGCTGTGGTATTCATTAAAAGCTTATTGGTTAATAACGTTTTATTACGGGTATAAATATATCATCTCCTAGGAAAAACGCCAAGTTATTTCCTAAAGGGGGGTGGGGGCCCCCCGCTCCCCCCGCGAAATTTGTTTAGAAAACATATATATTTTTTTGAGAGGAAGTTTGGAGGTGTGGGTGAATGCAAGCACCGGGCCACCTGTTTACCAAACCCTATCACCTCTTCATTTGTCACCTACCCCCCATCCCATTACCCTACCATTACCCCCTTACCATCCTGCTTGTCACCCTTTCATGTTAGAACTAATGTTAGAATCTATGTTAGTCTAATGTTAGAAGGGATGTTAGAAGAGTGATGTTAGAAAATAGATGTTAGAAGAGTGATGTTAGTTCCTATGTTAGAACTTATGTTAGAACTTATGTTAGGAGGGATGTTAGAAGGAGGACAGTCACCCATCCTCCCCCCAACCACATCCCATTTCCTATTCGTCCTGGGATTATTATTATTGCGACTCTTCTTTTACCCTACTACCTCTACCTCTACAGTCTCGGTTTTGGCTTTTACTCCACTACCCTTTGGGCGGCCAACTTTCAAAGTACCAGCGGCTCGTTTTTCATTCAACTCATTGATCCGCTGTTGACGCTTGGATTCAGGATTCACAGTTCCAACAGGCCGGCCACGTTTCACTTCTCCATTAACTCGCTTCTCATTCAATTCAGCGATCCGGCGTTGACGCTTGGACTCAACATTAATTGGACGACCTGTTGAACGCTTGGCCTTACCAAATTCAACATTACCTACTTGTTCAACCAACTTGTTGGACGGGGTGAAATTTACATTTTCCATTTTGAAATGTGTTTTTGGGTTTTTGATTTTTTTTTCTTTTTTAACCTTATACCTAAATATAACAAACTATTTTTAGTTACTAAAACTCTAAGTTAATTTGTTTTTTTATTATTTGTTAATTACTTCCTTAACCTTATACCCTAAATATACGATCTATTTTTGCGGGATCAAAGTCCTAAGCTAGCTCGTTCTTTCTCGTGTTTGAGGACACTTTTAACCACCTCTACACTGGTCATAACCCCTTCTACAAAACCTTCCTTCTTATTCTCATTAAAACCCTTAAAATCTACAGCCATATCAGCTAAAGCTTCTAATCTAACAATCAAATCTTCAAGCGTTGTCACAGTTCGGGGTGGGGTGTTATTAGACATCTCTGTTTGGTTTGTTTTTTACTTCCTTAACCTTATACCCTAAATATACGATCTATTTTCTGTGAAACAAAACTCTGAGTTAACTTGTTTTTAGTCTTCATATTCATTGCTGTACCACAGATCACAAGCTGCTCCGCTTAGTTCTTTACGGTCAATAAAATAATTTTTCGTTGAACCAAGTTAGCCAAGTTCCCTCGAATTGACTTTGGATCCATTTTAGTTTCCTCAATGAGTTCAGCAAGTGAAGCTCCAATCCCCCCACCGTACTCTTGAATTTTGAGAACCGCTGCTGCTACTGTTGCGCTGGTTGGAGTTAAGTTTTCTTTATTCATAATTCTGGGTTTTGTTTTATCTTTACTTCCTTAACCTTATAATCTAAATATACAATCAAATCTGAGTTGAACCAAATCTCTGAGTTAACTTATCGATCACTATTCATAATAATCAACCCGATAACTACCCAAACCAAAACCGGAATCCAAAGTGGTGAAGTAACCCACCACCATGACCAATCAATAGCCCCAGACAATTTGAGGGTTAAGAAAACTACAAACAAAATCATTTCGAGGCTTATGTTCAAAACCATAACTTCAGAAGAGTGAGCTTTCATTTCTTTTAAATCTTATACCCTAAATATAACATCTAATTTAGGCGGAACAAGGTTCTAAGTTAACCTTTTTAATTACACAACCCCTACTCCATATAAAGCCAATAAAAGGATAACCAAGATGCTAATAACAAAATGTTCAATTAGTGCTTTATAGTTTCTGTTACTTTCCATTTTGAGTATGTTAAAGTTCTAAGTTACTTTAGTTATTCCAACATATCTTTAATAAATTTCAAAGTTCCACGAGCGTACCCTAAGGTATAAGCCGTTCCCATTTCTTTATCCATTTGACTTTCTTGATTAAGGAAATCATTGATCACCTTAATAAGTGCTTTTTTCTCTGTTTTAGTCATCTTTTTAAATCTTATACTGTAAATATAAGTAACTTTTTAACCTAAACCAAGTTTCTAAAAATAAGGGGTGGACTTTTACAGCCCACCCCTCTAGGTATAAGTTAAAAGATAATCAAAGATTCTTATTAGAAAATGATTCAATAATCATTTTGAATACACCAGTTGCTATCACTCCAATCAAACTTAATACAGCCAAACTCCCCATCACAGTCATTATTTGTTGGGCCATCATTCAAAGTTTAGTGAGATGTTTCTTACCCAATTGAGTCAGGAAAGCCACTGTTAACATCATCCCCACAGTTGCCAAACTAAAAGCGACACTAATCATTAAAATATCGCTTATAGCACCAGCTAACTCAGCAATTGTAATATTCATTGTTAGTTGAGTTGCTTATAAATACCACAAAGTTCTTCCATCAGTTGGTTCTCACTAAGTTGGAGAAGGAAACTATCATCTCCAAGCAATTGGTATAGTCGTTTTTCCTCCTCATCCATGTTCAAAACATTGAGTATATTCTTAATAATACTCCTAGCGTTAGTTTCACCCATAAGACTGACACTAAAAAACCGATCGTAACCAACCAAATTTTCAAGTACGTTCATAACCTTTATTTTTTATTATTGGGTAACAATAACACGGCCCGGGTAACAAACCAACTTACCCTTGGTTGGGTGAACAATAAAATCATCCTTGTCAAAGGCTTGGATGTTTTTGTTGCTCCGCTTTTCAAACAAAGTGGCTACTTTATGGAATGGAACATAAACCTTACTTCCAATCTTAAAACAATCTACTTTTGCAACTCGAATTGAACCTGAAAGTGAACTCATCTTTTTTATCTTTTAAATCTTATAACCTAAATATACGAACCTTTTTTACGGGGTCAAAACTCTAAGACCTGGTGTTAAAAATTATGTTCAATAAACATCATCAAATCCTCTTCACTTTCACACATCTCAACCATTTGAACCAAAACATCAATCATACGTTTCCGAAACCGTTCATCCCGATCATTAGTTTCTTCAGTAATGTTTTGAAGACAATCAAGCAGGTCGTGGTAAGTGTTTTCAAACCTGCAGTAACTCATGTTGGCCATATCTTTTATTTTTAAATCTTATAACCTAAGTATATGAATTCTTTTTACGGGGTCAAAGTTCTAAGTTTAAGTCTTTTCTCTCTGTGTTAGCCATCTTTTTAAGCTTGTTCATTGATATGCTTCACAATCTCATAGAAGTTGACATCCGCAACAAACTCCCTAATCCAAGCGTTCACAAAGACATTGCTTGTATTCTCGTCAATGAAATCAAGTAGTGAATTTTGCGCTACTTCAACTTGTTCTTGTAAAGAAATGCGTTCCCAATTGGAGGCAAGTTCTGTTCCTTCACAGTCATGAAAAAACTCGAGGTTGATGCGCCACGTGGCGTAATTAGTCCAGCCATTGTACTCACTCATATCTCTTTATTTTTTTAACTTATACCCTAAATATACTAAAGAGTTTTTAGGAGCAAAAGTTCTAAGTTGTTATTAATATACTCCTTAATAATTGGAGCCATTGGGTCATTTGTTTTACCCAAACTTTTAAGAATATCTTGAGTCATTCTTTTAGCCAACTCTTCAATTTCAGGATTCATTTTATCAAAATTTAGGGTTAGTATTGTTTGGAATTTGAAAACCAATCACTCGGGTTTGAGGTTCAATTTGGTCTTGTCTTGACTCAATCAACTGACGGGTGAACTCAAGTGTTTCAATATCATTTTCATTATGAACCCATTCCACAAACCACTTAGTCAACAAATGGGATTTAACTTGCTTAAACATAATTTCAGGGTTCAATTGTTACAATAGCATAATCAACAGTTTCTTCTAACTCATCAACATTAATAAGGATTCCACCTGTATTTGAAATATGAGTAGCTGCTTGGTATCCAAAATTGTCTTTAGGATTCCTAACAGCCATAAAATCATTCAAATACCAAGTAGTGTCACCATGGTAGAAATAATATTCTCCCTCTTGATCAGCTGACAAATTGGATTGACCTTCAAATACAATTTTCATCTTTTTTAACTTATAACCTAAATATAAGAAACTTTTTTATGAGGACAAAACTCTAGGAAATTAAGCTAATCCCTGTTCATATAAAATGAACTCCAATTCCTCCCAAGTCTCTCCTAAATCATCACTCACAGTAATGAACACTCCATCTCCATTATCATACTCAGTTACTTCATAGAGATAATCTTCTCCAACATTACCAAAATCCTTTTCAGAATAAAGATAAACATTACCTGGGGCTGTTTTCAACATTGCAACAACTGATGCTACCAAGCATCCCATCCCATTGAAATGTTCACCCAACACATTCATACTTCCACCCAACCCATTAACCATATTCCCTTCAGTGAGTTCAAGTAATTTGGTTCCTAAATATTGAGGATAACCGTCATAATGATGATACACATTAGCAAGAAAATTACCTTCCTTGTCCAAAAACTTAATTGAAGCTCGAGTAGCCATTTTTTATTTATTAGGAATTGATAATACCAAGCTTTGAGTTGATAGACTCAATAGTAGATGGGATAAAATTATCACCAAACAAAGGCACCTTTCCCTCATCTTTCAAACGTTGAATATCAGCTTCAAACAATGATTTCATTTGAATCAACCCTTCTGAGATGAGTTGCTTTTCAAAAGACGTTAACTTCTTCATAATCTTTTATTTTTTAAACTTATAACCTAAATATATGAATCCTCTTTACAGGGTCAAAACTCTGGGTTTTTTAGTTTGAACCTGGGTCTGGGATATAAAATGAGATGTAAAGTGTCTTTCCATTAACTTCAAATGGTTTAAGTTGCTTTGACATATTAACAACAGAACCAAAGAATACATAATCAGCACCTACAATAACATTACCAAACTCCCTAGGCAAATCTTGGTCAGTGATAAACATAGTGTCAAGTTCATCACCCACCATAACAAAAGTTGGCTTAAACTTATTCCAATCATTCACAAACAATTCATGAGTGTAATGTTCATAAGCTGTTGGACCAAAATCAACCTCATCAAAACCAAATTGTTCAAAATTACTAATGTCCAAAACATCAGTTTGATCAATCATACTTTCAACTGTTTCCTTATATTCCCCATAACCAATCTGCTTCAAATAATCATCCTTCAAGGTACGGATAGTTTCCATGTTATCCTTAACAAACTCCAATAAATTATTCTCCATTATTTTTACATTTTTAAATTTTATAACCTAAATATACGAATCCTCTTTACGAGGACAAAACTCTTCTTGTTAGTGTTAAATTGTTTTCAAGCAACGGACGGAGAAGCCTTGTTGTAGGCTGCCGCCGTCCCGAAAGACATTGTCCTTGTGGGCGTCGATGTAGCGGATCCAAGCGTAGCTTGAGCCATAGGCTGAAGAAGACCACCAAATGCCGTAGTAGACCGCACCACTGAAGTGGCCATCATCATGACTTCGTGCCCCATTAGGCAACGCGGAAAACCCGCTGCTATTCGTCCCATCCCATGGGGGAGTATCAGAAGGGGATGACTTCATCTTCGTTCCTGCAACCTCATCCCCACCCAAGTAATTCTCTAATTCCGTCCACTCCTCATCCGTGGGAACATGAAAGCCTTCGGGAGCAAGTCCGCGTGGGTCGTTGACTGCGTACCAATTATAGAGGTATTGGCCGTTAGGAGTGACGCAGTAAGCAGCGGTCGTTAGTTCCGTCCACTCCTTGTTATCTGTTACGAGCGGGATGTCTTCCCCGTTGCGGAATTTGGTGACCTTAAGGTCCTCTGTTGCCCATTCTTGCAAGCCAATTTTTACTGTATTCATTTCTCGTTGATGTTCAAGGTTTTCAATCTCTTGTTTTACCTCAGTCAAATAGTCAATCTCACTTTGAGCTGTGAGTAAAGCAATCTTCTTGGCAATCGTTGTGCATAGAACTTCATTCCCGCAATCTGTGTCTTCATCCATTAAAACCATTTTGGTTTGAAGAACCAGCATCTCTGCTTTTGTTTTTGGAGTCATGAGCTTTTTGTAATCTTTCATTGGTTCTTCAGTTGTGCGAGTTCTTGTTCGAGTTCTGCGATTTTTGCTCGTCTTGTCATTTCAGCGTCATCAACAACCTCGTGCCTGCATTGGGCGTAACTCAATGCGTACCCCCCACCCTCCGATATCACAAGATACTGACATTTGAGTTCCACATAGCTTATAAATACCCGCAACTTCCACTCACAATGGTCGCTGTCGCGCACTTCTACGCGATCCCCAGCTTTAAATTCTGTCATTATTTAACTTGATTTATTTTTTTAACTTATACCTTAAATATATGAATCCTTTTTATGGAATCAAAAGTCTAAGAAAGAGTATGCAAAACTTTCCTTATAATCCATATTATCAATCATGGATTGCATTTTCTCGGCTGTAATGGTGTTATAAAATTCTTCACCATTAGCCACTATTTGATAACGAACATCACTCCAAGTATCGTCACTGATACACCTTACTATTCCTGAGAATCTAGTGTGGAGTTCATCCACTTTAGAGCCAACAAATTCCTTAAGAATACTAATATCGCGTTTACTCAAACCTGAATCGGTTTTGAGCCATTCACGGCATCCATCATAGCCACGTTCATTGTAATTCATGGCTTCAATAAAGCCCCATTTAGTTGCGTCGAATTTCATCTTTTTAATTTAATAACCTAAATATAAGTAACCTTTTATCCTAAGCCAAAATTCTAAGGCTCAGAGTCCCATTTCAACTGCCCACTTATTCTTAGTGATAAACACTAATCGGTCAGCTTCCCATTTATATTTTGTAATATAAATTGTAAAATCCGCTTGATATTGGTACTTAGTTGTGTACCACCATCCTCTCATTCTCTGTGACTCATAATATGAAGTTACAGGGAATATTTGCCAATCCGCTTCCCATTCATTATCAGTTATATAAATCTTATAGTCAGATAAGTACTTATTATTAGTCAAGAAGATGGCCTGACCTTTTGATAGTGCAGCAAGTGATAAAAATAGAGTTAAGAATAAATATTTCATTTGTTTTGTTTCCAATCTAACCAAAAACCAATAGCGACTAACACATTCATACCTATTGAGGAAACTAATTCCACAACATCATGATAGACATTCATAGTCAAATGAACATGACCTATCATCCAAAATGGTATAGCCATATTTTGTGACATCCAAATCAGTAGAAATTTAATAAACTTCATACTATAAAGATAAAAAGAGGTTTGGCGTTGGCCAAACCTCTCTTAATAATTTCTATAAATTTAGTTCAAAACCCCTCCAACAAATGCCCAAGTCCAATCTAAATTACTAATATTAGCTTGAGGAATATCACCTACAAATACTCCAGTTGGAATAGGTCCATTAACATGAGCTTGAAGATCAGTTACATTAAGTAATATATTGTCAAAATTAACAATACCAACATTATGTTCTACCCTATTAATTTGTTGTCCTGTAGATATATTAGTTATAAAAATATTTTTTAAATCAACAATAGAATTATCATCAGTGTTAATTAAGTCCATTGATGTAATAGCATCATTTGAGGCGAAGACATTACCATTTTTAATAGTGTGGCCTACTATTAAAGTTCCTTCAGGACCATCAAGTTCAAAGCAATGACCTAATGGAGTCACTATTGCAAAATTATCTAAAGTACCACTCCATCCTTGATCTGTATCAATAGCATCGTCACCAACATTCCAAACAACAATATTAGTAGCGTTAACAGTACCACCAAAAAATTCAACACCATCATCTTGGTTAGCCACAATTTCAATATTGTCAATAACAGTACCAGAACCAACACCTCCTAATGTTAAACCATTTATTTCATTGCCTGATCCTATATTAGCACCACCATGTCTAATTGAAACATAACGTAGAATACCTGAGTTATCATTAGGGTCATTACCTCCATATAGACCATTTTGGTCTGAGGTTGGAATACCTTCAATCTGGGCTTCAGTTGTTGAAGCTGAAATGGGAGCATATCCTAATATAATAACTCCACCCCATAATCCATTTACAGTTGGGTCTAGATTGGGGCTAGAAAATATTCCTACTTCAATATCTTCTGGGTTGATTTCATCAGCAACTGAAGTAAATATAATGGGTTTGTTAGGAGTACCTTCAGCTATTAATTTAGAGCCTCTAGCTACTAAAAGAGCAGTCGCATTAGGTCCAGTACCAGCTTGGCCTTTAATAATAGTTCCAGGTTCAATTGTAAGTGTAGCTCCATTTGCTACAGTTATTCTTCCTCCTAATTCATAAATTTTATCACTAGTCCAAGTGGTATTAGTTGTTATATTCTCACTCACAACAACATTAGTTGTTTTTGTATCAGGAATGTCTATTATATCATCCTTCCCACATGAAGTAATAAATAAGGCAGAAAATAAGCCTAAAATTAAATAAAAATGTCTCATGATTGTTTACTTGGTTTTCAAAATATACCAGGGTGGTATTTCTTTAGTTTTTTTAGGTAACGTTTTTAATATTTGAGTATTTGGATATGTGTAACCATCAAACTGTATATTAACTGTTTTATTTTCATTTATTTGGGAAACGGTACCTTTTTCCTTAACACCGAATAAATAAAACTCAATAGTTTGACCTGTTTTCATAAGATAAATATAAAAGAGGGTCTGGCAGAAGCCAAACCCTCTATTATGCTGATTTTACTCTAATATTACCTTAATATTACCTTTGGGAGGTTGGAGCCCATGATGGGTCAAAGTTATACACTTTGTGGGCGTAATCGTTTACAACAGGTCTTCCGGTGTTGTAGCAACCAAAAACTACTTTCCAATCACCGTACTTATTCTTGAGTCTCCTTAGAAGTTTCATTGAGGTCTTTACATTCAACTCAATGTCTGTCTTTAGAGTTTGGTTAGGGATTGATCGGCCATTGATCAATTTAGCAGTTGCTGGCATAATTTGCATCGGACCCAATGCTCCAGCATAACTAGTTTGGGCGTGATTGTAGTTCCAATCAAATGGTCCTTCATAACGAGTCTCAATATAAGCTACCCCATAAGCATATTTTCGGGGTATTGAATACTCTCGAGAATACTTTTCTATATAATAATACATTTGAAGACAAGGTGGATCATCTTCACTAATAACAGGCAAGTTGCCTAAATCAACATCAGTACCAGGAGCGGTGATGGTAGCACTAAGTCCAAAAGTAAGGACAATAATGGCTATAGTTACAAATTTAATTTTAGCCATGATTATTATGGTTGAGTGCTATAAATTCTGTTGGCATACATTTTAAAAATAGTAATACCAACGGAATCAGAAAAGATTTGATATTCACCAGTTTCCCGATTAATAATCAAAATCTGATTGCTCTCATCAACCGCAATAGATACTTGGTCTACATTTTGAACAGACAAATGAGTCTTTTCTTCAGGTTTAAGTTCAACATAAGTTTTGCCTACAAAGAAACCTGCAGCCAGAACTAGGAGAAGGAAAACATAATTTACAACTTTTCTCATAAACGAGACAAAGTTTTGGACTGATGTTTTAGAAACATCTACTAATTTGGGATTACTCATAATTAATAATTTTTTTTATTTACTTGTTAAATATAACTATCTTTTTTAAGGGAACAAGCTTCCCTAAAAAGTGTGTCCTCGGGACATAGGTTTGTTATAAATATTAGCCATTATGTTTTTCAATATTAGAGTTCTTAAAAGTCACAACAATGGTACCAATAAGATAAACAAACCCAATAAAACTAACTAAATAACCCGTTTTATCCGCGAATAATTGAACTAAATTAATCACACCCAATGCAATCATCAAATACTCAACATACTCAGGATAGAGTGCTTTAAACCGCTTATACCAAGTAGCAAAGTTAAAAACAACACTAACTGACATCATAAAAGCAAATAATAGGACCCATTTATAGTCTTCTAAGGCCATAAAGTACCCCATACCAAAAGCAAACAACGAAATAGTAGCTACACCTAAAATGTAACGTAGGATGAAATTTGTACCATTAATGGTGTCTTTAAATTGGAAATATTTAAACATTTTTTAGTTAAGTTTTGTCGGGATGGCAAGACTCGAACTCGCGGCCTCTCGGTCCCAAACCGAGCGTTCTACCAACTGAACTACATCCCGATATAAAATCATTTAGAATAAAACACAATCACATAAATCATAATAATCCAAAACCAAATATAAATTGGTATACGAAAGACCCAACCAATAACTCTACTTACTCCAGCAAGTACCAAGGTAAAGAGGAATACTTTGTCCAAAAAAGTCAACTTATTATCCTCTTTATTGTAACTCATTACTCTTAATTTATACTCTAAATATAAAAAAATATTCCCTATAATCCAAACTTCTTAAAGCTCTTCTTTTTCTTTCCTTTCTCCCTCAGTGTAAGTGTACAATTCAATAGCTTGGGCTAAATCCTGTAAATGTTCAGGCCCCACAATTGAAATTCTCAAGTCGTAATCAGTCCATTTAGTTTTGTAATCCCAAATCCTAATACCTTTTGTCAGTTTCATAAACAAGTGGTAAGCATGTTTGTTACGGACCCTAACAAGTGAATTGTCACATCCCAACAAATTCAA
>Ga0172367_10008023_pt1 | contig 11910 bp, 16 predicted proteins | sample Lak10m_FD_114542 | JGI IMG/M metagenome (GOLD analysis project Ga0172367, IMG submission 114542) | Freshwater microbial communities from Kabuno Bay, South-Kivu, Congo - kab_022012_10m | ecosystem: Environmental > Aquatic > Freshwater > Lake | place: Democratic Republic of the Congo: South-Kivu...
AAGAACAAGTATCTAAGTGACAAGTGAACATAGTATCACTTTCCCCAATTTTGATAAAGTAATTTCCGAAGTTATCCTCTTGAAATCCTATAGGCAAATAGGGCTTCAACTTACTTTCAGTTCCGTGAGGATAAGTCCACTGTGTTAACTTTAAAAATGTTTCTCTTATATTCATAATGCAAATATACAACATTTATTCATCATCTCCAAGTAAATCTCTAAGATTTTTATCTCGAATATATTGAATTTTCAATTCCTTTAAATTTGATTTCCATTCGTCCTTAACAGACTCAACAAGATAATCTTCTAACTTATCAGAAAAAGTTAATGATGTTATAGTCAATTGACTGGTAGGTATACCAGAAGATTTAGATAAAATATAAGCCGTATCAAAGTTTTTAATCTTAATTGAACCTTTAGAATTCTTTAAATCCAAATTATCATTTCTAATATCAATCAAAAATATAACTGGCAAATCTGTAATCTGACGAATTATTCGATAATTTGATTCTATATCGTTATTACTATCCACAACAATTAAATCTAGTCGGAATAAATGTTCCGGTAAAATATACTTCAAACTTGAAGGAGAGAATTCTTGTTTGTTAAATTTGATCCAAGAAGCCATAGAGGATTCCTTATAGTGAAGAAGTAAAATGTTTTTTCCGATTAAGTCATAAAAATCTAAAACCTTGGAAATCACATTGTGACTTCCATTACCACTTTTAATGAAAAGATTTTTTGATTTTAACTCTAACATTCAAACAAAGGTTTAATTAACTAATATAATTAAAAAATAATAAAATGTTGTGAATAATAATGGATATGTTTTTACCCTCATCATAGCTTATCGTCATAAACTCGATAGATTACAAAACCTAAGAAGAGTCATTGACTGGGCACTCGGATTCCAAGCTATAGAATTAATAATAGTTGAACAAGATAAATCCCCAAAGTTACCGGCTTATACTCTAAAGGGATTCAAATATATCTTCACAAAATCTGATTTACCATTTAATAAATCTTGGGCATTCAATGTTGGAACTAAACAAGCGTCAACAAATGCTATTGTTTTCGGTGATTCAGATTTAATAATGGATCCTCAAGAATTTATAAATTCTATAAAATTGTTAGAACAATATGAATCTGTTAATCCTTACAGTAGAGTAATAGATTTAAATCCTAATGAAAATTCATTGCCTATTGAATCTCTAAAAATAATAAACCGACCAGGTAGAGGAGAAACCGATATTCAAAAAATTCCTTTTGCTGGTGGTATAATCATGTTTAGAAAAGACTCTCTTTTCAAAGTCGGTGGATGGTCTGAGGACTACATTGGATGGGGAGGTGAAGATGACTATCAATCCTTCAAAATTAAACAATTACTAACACATATAGAAGTTCCTAACAGATGTTACCACTTATACCACGAAAAGGTAAAACCGGATATGATGTTTTATCAAAGAAACCTACAACTTCTTAATAAATTAGTTACCTACACACCTCAAGATACTATGAAATATATTCAAAATTCAGCTCCTAAGAATGGCCTCAAAAATAAATACGCCGACAAATAATCTCTCTAATTTTGTAGGAAACACCCCATTGATTAGAATAACAGATAAAATTTGGGTAAAAGCGGAATTAATGAATCCATCTGGATCTATTAAAGATAGAATGGCTATTAATATAATAAATGATGCTGAAAAATCTGGAAAAATTAAAATTGGAGACACAATAATTGAAGCAACATCAGGAAATGCTGGAATTTCGTTTGCATGGCTAGCAGCAGAAAGAGGATACAAAATTAAAATTGTAATGCCCTCAAATATGTCCCAAGAAAGAAAAAATATTTTGAAATTCTACGGAGCCGAATTAATTGAGGTCGAACCAGGTGACTTTGAAGGTGCGATAAATTTAAGAAATAAATTATCAAAAGAAAATGGATGGTTTAACACCAATCAATTCTCAAATCATTTGAATATTGAAGCTCATTTTAACTCAACAGCTCAAGAAATATTAAATCAAGTTGAGGATGACGAAATATCAGCTTTGATTTCTGGAACCGGAACCGGTGGAACTATAATGGGATGTCACAAACGACTAATTCAAAAATTTAAAAACATGAGAACTATTGCAGTGGAACCTGAAGAATCACCTGTCATGTCAGGAGGTCAACCAGGACTACATGGAATTCAAGGAATTGGAGATGGTTCTAAATTTTTAGTAGATCTATCAGTAGTTGATAAAATCTACACCGTAAAAACTGAAGAAGCCAAAAGGAAAGCTCTTCAATTAACTAAAGAATTAGGATTATTTGTTGGAATATCAGCAGGTGCAAATGTAGTAGCCTCTGAAAAGTTTGTAAACGATTTCCTTCCGAAAGGAAGGGTTATAACTTTTCTTTGTGATAGAGGTGATAGATATTTAAGTTGTTTCTAAACTGGAATTCTAATCTTATTATATTTCATCATTAAATTGTAAATCTTGTTGAATTCTTCTTCGGAATTTACAATTTTCTTTTCTATCCACTTATTGTTTGAAAACATCTCAACAATCAAACCTTCTTTGAAATCTTCTTTCTTTTTAGGAAAATAATATAATTGTTGTTCTACAAATGAAAACGAAAGTCCATCATAGATATAAGATTTATTTTCACTATCCGTGTTGTAAAGTAAAATGCCAAGAGGTTTTTCTTGACCATCTTCAAATATTTTCTTAGCTCCTTGTTCATCTTTATATTTGACTATCAAACAATCTTGCTCAAAATGTTTCATAATATGTAAAGCATCTTTTCTTAATTCATCATTATCTAAATTAGTGAAAGCAATAACTGAATTTTCAAACTTACCTTGATAATAACCCTTGATGTACAAGAGCTGATACTCTCTTGAATAAAGATAAGAGATGAGAGTGTTGATATTATCAGCCGATGCTAATAAATAGGATATTTTTGGATCTTTTAGATTTAACATATGGGTATATATTAAATCGAAACTTCCACAACTTTAAAGATTTTTAACAAAGAAGAAACTTCTAATTTCTTTATAATTGAGAAGTATTTAACCGCGCCTTATCATAATCATTTGACTCAACTGCTAAAATTGGTATGTTGTAAAGGTCTTTAAGAACAAATTTTTTATTTACACTTGGTGTAAAATTTTTCATATATAATTTTTATTTTTTGTCGAAATTTTCAAATATTTTTGAATTGAAAACACTGGTCACAAAATCTCTATGTTTTTGTTGAACGATAATTGAGTCATGAACCGTAATAACTTTAATATTAGAATTAACAATCATTATAGTTTTTATTATCTCACTAAAAATCAAGTTTGATTCCATTCTTTGTAGTGTCCAAGCTAAAACTTTATAATCGTTATGTTCTTTTTTATACAATCTAATAAAATGATGAATAGTTGGAAACAACTTTTGAAACTTTATATCCCATTTTGAATTCTTTAGATTTTTTCCAAAAAGAACTTTATAAGTCAATTCTTTAGCTTCGCCTTTACCACTCAATTTCAAATTATCAATTAAATATTGATAATAATTACCATTTCTTACTAAAGTTGAAAATATATTTAATTCATCTGAATTTACCCATCTTGATTCAGAATCCTTTATCAACTTAGATAAAAAGAGTGGTTGTGAGTTAGGTAAATCAATTTCACAAGTTTCTTCTCCATCAATTAAGAGACAATTCTTTCTAATGAAAGTTTTTAAAATAGTAAAGTTAGAATGAACTCTACCATAATGGTCAAAATGATAGAAAATGTGTTTATCATTAATCGACTCTACTGAATAACGATTTCGATTATAAACAGAGATATCATCATTTTTGATATGCTCTAAGAAATAAATTGATTTATCATATTGTATCTTGACAGAATAAAGATCATTGATTAGTTTATCTTTGATATCTTTTGGAATAAAATCAGTACTGTCAATTTCAAACTGATAATAACGATTGATATACTTCTTTAAGAGTATTTTATCAACATTCTTATATCTATGGATTTCATCAGTCAAAATATCATCACAGATAGAGTAAACTCTCGAATTTTGACCTTTTAGATAATTCTTTTGCAATTGTATAATATTATTATCAATTAAATATTGGATATAGTAGTTATAAAGATGTCCATACTTTTCTTTTAATATAGTAGCATTTAGATTGAATGAATTCTCCTTTTTAAAAAAATATTTAAGAATCAAGTTATGAATAAGGTCGATTAAATAAGAAGGCTTAAGGTTTTTGTTCTTGAATTGTATTTTTTTACTCTTAGCAATAAACTTCATTTTTTCAGGCAGAAATTGCAGTGAAAATCGCTTGTTTTTTAAAGTAGATTGAAGCATCAAATGATAAGGTAAAGTTTTTTCTATTATCATATTTATTATAGAAAAAAAACAAAATTTGGATGAGGTGGATTAAATAAAAAAGTCCGAAAAATTTCGGACTTTTACAAAAATAAGGGACTAACAATATACTAATATATACAAGTATATGAAGGCAAAAGAAGTAATGGAAAAATATGGAATAAGTAGAAATACACTCTGTACCTGGGTTAAAAAAGGATGGATTGAAATAGAGATTATTCCATCTGGTAGATATAGATATAAAATAATTGAGAGAAAAGATGGAAAACAATGAAAAACTGAAGCAATATAGAAAGGATTATTACGAAAAGAATAAGGAAAAAATTAAAGAAACTTCTAAAAAAAATAGCGCCAAAAAGTATAAGAGAGATCCTGAGAAAACAAAAGCAAATAAAAAAAGATGGTACGAGAAAAATAAGGAAAAAATTAATCAGGAATCGCAGAAAAAATATAAGGAAAATCCAGAAAAAATTCAACAAAAGAATAAAAAATGGCGAGATGAAAATAAGGAAAAACTAAAAACATATCAAAAAAAACACTTGGAAGAAAATAAAGAATACTATAAAGAGTATCATAAGAATTATTATTTAGAAAACAAAGATAAAATAAAGGAAAAACAATCTGAAAATAAAGAAATGATAAGGGAAAATAAAAAAAACTACTCTAAAAATAGAAGAGATACCGATCCACTATATAAAATAACTGGAAACCTGAGAAGAATGATATCAAGAGCCTTCAACAGAAATGGTTATAAAAAAGAGTCAAAAACTTTTGAAATATTGGGATGTAACTTTGAAGATTTTAAAAATCATATAGAATCAAAATTCGAAAACTGGATGAATTGGGATAATTATGGAAAATATAATGGTGAAATGTATTACGGATGGGACATAGATCATATAATACCTCTATCAAAAGCTTCTACAATTGAAGAGTTGATACAACTCAATCATTTTAGCAATCTACAACCACTCTGTAGCAAAATTAATAGAGATATAAAGATTGATAATATTACTTTTTCTGAACAGATGTAATATCGGACTTTTCATCGCCTTTTCCTTTTTTCTTAGGTTGTGAAGCTTTCTGAATCTCATCATAAATGTCCGGATAAACTTGCTGATCAGCATCTTTATCATATTGAATTTCAAAAAATTGCCCAAAATCAACCAACCCAGCCTGTGTAATCTGCACTTCTCTCATTTTCTTTAACTGATTATCCAGAAGAGTATTAATTCTATCAACAAAATTGTTGAAAAGTATAACAGTATTATCTGTAAATACTCCAATCGGCCTCTTTCTTTTTTTGGAAAAGCTAGATAAAATGCACTTGAAAATATATTCTAATTTATCGGACTCATCAATTATCTCACGAGTTAATTTATTACCAATCAATTCACGATTGATTTTGAATTTCTCTTTATCAAAAAATTGAGGTATTACAAATTCAAATGCCTCTAAATCTTCTCTCACATCAGCCACATAAATATTAAATAATTTACAAATAAGATAGATATAAAGTAAATCTCTTCTTTCACCTTTTAATTTGATGTCCTCTAAATTAACCGATTGACAGAATGTTAAAAAATTCAAAAGAATAAGAGTATATACATCTGTGAATTCCGTGGAATTTTCAGAAGATATTCTAGTATAAAGTGGATTTAGAATCTCAAATGAAACATCTTTTCCTTTAACTCTAACCACAATCTTTTCTAGATTATCCTGAAACTTATCATCCATTAAAAACGAAGAATCTGAATTAGGATTTAAAATTTTATAGAAAAAGAAAGCAAACGATTGCTCACCAAACACGTACTCTAAATCTTTCTCAGATGTGTTGATGAAATATTTAATTGCTTCTTTCATTGTATCGGATAACTTTCCCTCAAAAATGATAGGAAGTGAATCTACATTAAAAAGTCGAGCATATTCTTGAAGTTCATCAGTTGATGATCCATATTTACCACCTTTATTGATTTCAGTTAAAACTAAACCATTTTTAGGCAACTTTTCATATTGTATGTTAGCTGGAGTTTCATCTGGAAAGTATTCGAATATGAACCACCAATTTCTAGGCATTAATCCTCTAATTCTACCATCAAATGTATTAAAATAATTAATAGCAGGATTGTAATATTTTTGCAAAGATAGATCTACAAAATTCAAAGGATCACTATTAATACTTTTAGGTTTGATGGTAAATTCTTTACCATCCCAATTTACAAGTATTTTAGATCCTTGTATATCCTCTATTACTTGAATTTCATTATTGAATATATCATCAATTATTGAATTGTCTTTTGCATTATTTAGTTTTATAAGTGACATAGAGTTTTATTTGATTTTATATAACGATTTGTAAAACTACACAATGGTTGAAAGTTTGTATAATGGTTCAATTTTAATATTTCATCCTCTGATTTAGCTGTCGAAATTGGAATGATATGGTCTAAGTCCCAACCATAGTTAATCTGACCATTATATAATCCATGATTGTCCCAATTCATCCAAGTTTCAAATTTTGATTCTATATAGATTTTAAATTCTTCGAATGAACATCCAAGTATATCAAATGCTTTCGATTTTTTTACATATCCTTTACTCTTTATCGAATTTCGTATCAAGTCACTTATCAAAATCCTAATTCTATATATTGGATCTGTAGATTTTCTATTTTTTTTATAATTAGGCATATAACTCCTATTATATTCATTTAATTTATCTCTGTTTGTTTTATCATATTCCTTTTTATACGATTTGTAAGTTTCGGATTTTGATTTCTCAATCCAACGGATTCTATCATATTCCTTTCTTGTCTCTTTTGTTTTGTCACGATAATCTTGTAAATATTGTTGTCTATTCTCATTTTTCTGATATTCAATAGATTTATCTTTATTATTTTCTCTGTATTCTTTTTGATACTTCTTTATTTTCTCTTTATTATTTTCTGAATATTGTTTTCTTGTTCTCTTTCCTTTATCACTATTCCTATACTTTTTCCAATATTTATCTTTCCCATCAGATTTTACTGAGACAGGCAATGTTTCATAGTCAAATTCAACTTTTTTATCTTCAAATTCCATATTATTATTATAATCCACTTTCTTCTTTTTGTTTTTATAAATCACAATTGAAATCAACTTCCAAATGGTCATCAAAATCTTCAATCTCTAAATCATCGTTTGAATTATGAAGCCAATTCATAAAGACTGCCTTAAATTTATCATAATCCAATCTATGAACCTCAGCTCTAACAATTGCATGCCTGACGTTTTCATAAAAATGTTCAAAATAGATAGTCAATATTCCATCTTTCCAATCAATCAGTCCTCTATACTCTTCTAATTCTTGATAAATATCTTTTAAATATGCACTTTCTACACAACCAGTATCTTGAATAAAAATCTTCAAAATATTTTTGGCGTATTTTTCGATAAAATTCTCGACACTTCCCCAATATCTCTTTAGGAAGATTCGACCATAAGTAGTTTGATGATAACCATATCTATATTTGACTACAATTTCGTCAAAGTCAGATTCAACATCAACACTCCAACCACCAACATTATAGTTATTATCTAAATTATATAGTAAAATATCAACATAAGCATTAAGTGATGAATAACTATCCATATTATCTAAAATAACTTCTTTGTTATCCTTAACTTCTTTCCAAGTCAATCCTACACTATTCAATTCACTATGAATATCATTCCAAGCTTCTTCAGAATCAAGAGCTCTTCTACCAGATTTAGCAATATCAGTCCAAGAAGGACTTGGAAGTTCTTCTAAAGCTTCATGAAATTTATGAAGAAATTCCTTATTCTTTTCCCAAGATTCGGGGTTGTCGGATTCGACCTCACTATCCAATTTAGATTGCTTAGGTGAATTACCTTCCAACATTAAAATAAAATCTTCAAAAGTTTTTTTAATCATTCTTGATTCCAAGTTTTAATATATATATTAAAATCTTTACACTATAAATGAAGCTTCAAAAGTTCCTGGAATTCAACAAATCTGACTTAGATCCAGTTAAATCATTTCGAATTCAAGATGAGTTAAATCCAAAAGTTTGGAAAGAAGGTGAGTTAGATCGTGAAATACGTGAGAGTTTACTTACAATTGGTGAGGATTTTTTCAATGGCACTGACTTAGAAGCAGATGTTATAGATATTGTTCTTTGTGGTTCACTTTCAAATTACAATTGGTCAGAAAAATACTCTGATTATGATTTACACATTATTATCAACTACAAAGATATAGATGATAATTTAGTACTTGTAGAAAAACTATGTGATTTATCAAAGAAACAATGGAATCAAGCGCATGATATTCAAATTAAAGGATATGATGTTGAAGTTGCTATTCAAGATGAAAATGATTTAAGAGCGGGTATAAAAGGTGGTAGAATGGGAGGTGTTTACTCACTTATGGATGATAAGTGGATTAAGAAACCAGAAAAAGTAGATTTTGAACCAGATGAGAAATTGATTGCTGAAAAAGGCAAAACAATTATGATGGAGGTTGATGATATTGAAGAAATGGTTGATGAATTATCTTATGAAGAGGTTAAAGATAGAATCAAAAAGGTTTGGGAAAAGATTAAAAAATTGAGAGAAAGAGCTCTTGAAGAAGAAGGTGAGTTTGGTATAGGCAATCTTCTTTTTAAACTTTTGCGTCGTTCAAACTATATCGGAAAAATCATGAAAATGAAACAAAAAGCTTATGATAAACAATTCAAATAATATATGATTAGAATAGCAGAAATAGAACAAACATTCAAAGATATCTTCGAAGAAGAAGAGGGTTTAGTACATTCAGTTGATACGGTTTATGAATTATCTGGTGATGAGGAATTTTATCGGTTGGTTATCTCGATTCACGGACTTTCTATCGAAGATACTTCAATAATACACACTAAATTTATCTTTAAAACAGATTTAGAGAAAAGAAATGTTATTGATAATTCATTCATTTATTTATATGATATTAACTGCATTTATCACAAGATAGAGTTTAAAAATGTAATGGATTTAAAAAGAAAAATTGAGGATATTTTAGAATCTGGTAACTTTGGAGAATCAATTAAAATCTTATCTGACTTTATTGAAGCTCCTGCTATGTTCCTTAATTATTATATGAGAAGATATAATATCACAGATTATTCTGTTTTTGACGTGAAATATGATCCAAAATTCAAAACTCAAGCTTGTGATAAAACAACATTTGATTTTGAAATTGACATTAATAACAATTACAAAATTGAACTTTCAATTTACAAAATCGATAAAAAGAGTGATGATGATGATAACACAGATTTGTACAAATTCTCATTTAAGTTTATGGATGAGATACTTACAACCGAAACCGATACACTTGATAATATACATTATTTTATTGGACAAAATATTGCTCACTTATTAGATAAAAAACTGAAATCATAAATGAAAAACATTTTAAAATTTAGTCAATTATTTGAAGGACTCGAATTAGATGATGAATTAATTCAAGATTTAACTCTCGACTTAAAGGATGAGTTAAACTTAGAATTTGAAATAAGAAAAGGTTACTTCAATGAGAAATCTGATAATTCGAGGTGGTTGAATGATAAACCAACATCAAGTGAAGATAAATTAGCTTATTTATTAGTTTTAAATCTGAAAGATATGGGATTGAATAAAATAACAAGAAATCTATCCACTCTCTATAATGATGATAGATTTTTTGAACTCTTTCATCAACTAAGATTGATATCTAAAAGATGTAAAACTTACATAGAAATATTAAATTCAGGATCACTCAGAGTTTTAATCGTTTCTGATGAACAATTAGAATTAGAAGAAGATCCAGAATTATATAAACTATACACCGAAATAAGAGATAGATTTGATAAAATGAAATCTGATTTTAGTTATTCTACGATAGTTAAATTTGAAGATAATAAAATTATCATTAAAAGTGATTACTATTTCTATACTGATAGAAAACTTAGTTTAGCTCTTAGAGGTTTATCAATTTTGCCAAATTTTAAAATGACTAAAAGAATCGAAGGAGAATCATACGGAAAAGAAGTATTTAATATAATTGAGAAAAAATAAGAATATATAAACTATGAGATTGAAGATATTTGAAAACTTCAATATCAAGCACCAAATCAGTGCTAAAATACGGTTTTTATTTCTTAATATATAATAAAAATTAAACTTTGTTATGACTTACAAGGATTCAACTCCCACATTTAATGTAAATAGAAAGATTGTCAATTATAAAGATTTTATTCAACACGAACCACAAGAAGAAGCCGAATTGAAAAAAATGAAAAGACAATTCAAAAAGGCGGATCAAGTAAAAGCTGTTAATCAAGATCATCAATCTAAATATAATAAAGTGACTCACAAAAATGACGATTTAGTTAAAGCTGAAGTCCAAGATAAATTAGATGGTTTAGAGGAATCAATTGAAAATGAATCAACTTTCACTCTTCGTGAATTAGAAGATGCTTTCAATGCTGGAAGACTTATGGATAAACCCTATAAATTTCATTTTGAAGATTTTAAGGACTGGTATAGATCAGAATTACAAAGTCATGTTGAATTGACTGGCAGGGGATATAGTTCAGATAATGAGTATTAAAAATCATATTCTTCATTCAACAAATCATCAATTCTTAACTGACGATTTATTTTATTACTTATATCACCAAGTGAAATGATTCTATTCCTGATAGAATCATTTTTCGTATCTAACCATTCCTCTAATAATTTGTGATTTTGGGAATACCAAGAATTAAATTCATCTACAACCACATCTAAAGCCTCAGAAAAAGTATATTGAGCTGTTAAGGGATAAGTGAAGACAAGAACAAATATATCTTGACCAATTGAAAATTCATCCGAAGAAAAATCTTCATACATAATCGTTACATCACGATTCCAATTTATTGTTAAGGTGAAACCCAAACTGACTATTCGATCTAGATTCTTTGTTTTCATCTAGTATATAGTCAATTTTCTTGTCTCTATCCTCTTGTTTAACAATAGATTGAATATTCCAATTTTTCATAAAATTATCTTCAAATATGAAAAATACCTCTGGATTTATCACCTCAAATCTTAAATCCAACGAAATTAAAACTTGAGGCACAAAAGTGGAAAAGTTTTTTGTTGAAAACGAAAAGTTACTTACATCAATTTTAACACTATCAAAACATAAAACATAGTTTTCATCCCATCTCATAGAAGGATCAAGCCAAACTTCTCTTTTTGTTCCTAATTGAATATTACCAATAGGGTAAATCAATCCACTAGAAACTTTATTAGTAAAAGGCAAATTGATAAAAGCTGAAGAATCCATAAAATAATCAGAACTGATTCTACCATTAGTAACTAAATACTTTTGAGGAATATCATGATAAATTTTAGCAATTGTTTTGAGAGTTCTTGAAGAAGCACTTTCAAATTGAGTAGCTGGTATACCAAATCGATTTATTAAATCTATGAAAGATTTTTTACCACTATTGAAAATATATTTTAA
>Ga0172367_10008024_pt1 | contig 11909 bp, 17 predicted proteins | sample Lak10m_FD_114542 | JGI IMG/M metagenome (GOLD analysis project Ga0172367, IMG submission 114542) | Freshwater microbial communities from Kabuno Bay, South-Kivu, Congo - kab_022012_10m | ecosystem: Environmental > Aquatic > Freshwater > Lake | place: Democratic Republic of the Congo: South-Kivu...
ATGCGGTGGCTCGTGCGCCTCGTGACGCGCCCCGGCGACGTCGTGCTGGACCCCTTCGGCGGCAGCGGCACCACCGCCGTCGCAGCCATCGCGGAGGGGCGTCGCGTGGTCCTCGTCGAGCGGGAGCCGCGCTTCGCGGAGATCGCCCGGCAGCGGTGCGAGCACGTCACGCCCGACTTCGGGACGCCCGTGCGCGTCGCCGCGAAGCCCGCGCCTGCGGCTGACCCGCGGCAGCTCGGACTGTTCGGGGGCGACCGATGAGCCAACCCGACGCCTTCGCGCTGCGAGACTATCAGCGCCGCGCGATAGAGGACGTGCGCGCGGCCTACCGCACAGGCGCGCGATCCGTGCTCCTCGTGATGCCTACCGGCGCCGGCAAGACCGCGACGGCGGCGCAGCTCCTCGCGTGGGCCGTGGCGCGCGGGCGGCGATGCCTCTTCGTGGTCCACCGGCGCGAGATCGTGCTCGACACCGCGCGGCGGCTGCGAGCGGCTGAGGTGCCGTGCGGCGTCGTGATGGCCGATGAGCCCGTCACCGACGCGCCCGTGCAGGTGTGCTCCGTGGCGACGCTCACGGCGCGCGCGCAGCACCCGCCCGCGGACCTCATCGTGTGGGACGAGGCCCACCACTGCGCCGCGGAGACGTACCGCGAGATCCGCGCGCAGTACCCGACCGCGTGGCATCTCGGGCTCACCGCCACGCCGGAGCGATCCGACGGCGCACCGCTCGGCGATGCCTTCGAGCGGCTCATCGCGCCCATCACCGTCGCCGAGCTCGTCGAGGCCGGACACCTCGCACCCATCGACGTCGTCGCGCCCTCGACGCGCCTGCAAAGCGCGATCTGCGCCACGCCCGCCGACGCGTGGCGTACGCACGGCGGCGGGCGACCTGCGGTGATTTTCACCGGCACCATCGCGGAGTCGCGCGAGTGCGTCGAGGCGCTCGGAGAGCGCGCGGCGCACCTCGACGGGTCGACGCCCAGGCGCGAGCGCGACGAGATCCTGCGGCGCTTCGAGGCGGGCGAGCTCGACGTGGTGAGCAACTGCGCGGTGCTCACCGAGGGTTGGGACTCCGCGCGCGCCGAGGTGTGTGTGCTCGCGCGAGGCTGCGGCTCGCTGCCGGTGTACCTCCAGACCATCGGGCGCGTGCGGCGCACGGGCGGGCGCACCAACAAGCGGTGTCTCCTGCTCGACCTCGCAGGCGCCGTCCACGAGCACGGGATGCCCGACGAGGACCGCGAGTGGTCGCTCGACGAGGGGCAGGCGGCGAGGAAGAAGGGCGACCGCGAGGCGCTGTCGACGTGCCTCTACTGCGGCGCCGTCGTGCGCTACGCCGCGCGAGGTCAGCGGTGCGCGCGCTGCGGGCACGATTGGCCACCGCCCGAGCGCGTCGAGGTCCGCGCGCAGACGCTCGGCGCAGTCACGATCACGGCGACGCGACGCGAGCGCGAAGATGAGCTCACGCGGCTTGAGCGCATCGCCCGCGAGCGCGGATACAAACCGGGATGGGTCGGCGTGCGATTCAAGGAGAAGTTCGGCTTCTGGCCGAGGAGGACAGCATGAGCGAGGGTCACATCCAAGACGCGATCCGCCTCGCGCTCTCCGACGAGCCGGGGCTGGTTATGTGGCGCAACAACACGGGCGTCGCCGAGCATCGCGGCGCGCGCGTGCGCTACGGGCTCGCGGTCGGGAGCGCGGACTTGATCGGCTGCCTCGACGGGCGCTTCATCGCCCTCGAGGTGAAGACCGCCACGGGCCGCGCGTCGCAGGAGCAACGGATGTGGCTCGACCTCGTGCGGCGCCACGGAGGCTTCGCCGCCGTCGTGCGCAGCGTCGAGGACGCGCGCGCTGCCATCGTCCGCGCGCGCCAGGGAGAGCACGAGTGAGCGCGCAGTTGCAGTGGGCGATGGTCGATGGCGCGCCCGTGTCGGTGTTCGCGCTGCTCGACGTGAGGCCCGATGACAGGCCGAAGGGCACGTGTCCCGGCTGCGGGCGCGGCACCGTCTGGAAGATCGGCGAGGGCAAGGTCACGCATCACGTCGCGCACGATGCCGATGCCTCGTGCGGAGAGTCGGGCGTGACCGCAACAGAAACAGCCGAGCACCTCAACGCGAAGCGCCACGTCGGTGATCTCCTCGACGCCGTGCGCGGCGTTCAGATCGTCACGCGATGCCGGGCCGGGCACGATCACCGTCGCGCGTGGGACGTGCGCGCGTGGGACACCGTCGCAGTCGAGTACACCATCGGAAGCGTGCGGCCTGACATCGTGCTCATCGCGCAGGGTCGCGCAGTCGCCGCCGTCGAGATCCTGCACTCTCACGCGGTCGACGGTGCGAAGGCGCGAAAGCTCGCCGCGCTCGACATTCCGTGGGTCGAGGTGCGGTCAGAGTTCGCGCTCGCGTGGACCGGCAAGGGAGCGCTGCGCGTCCACGCCGCCGACGCGCAGACGCACCCGGCGGGCTGCGCGCAGTGCGACGCGCTCGCGGCTAGAGTCGCGGAGGAGCAAGCGCAGCGCGAGGCGCGATGGGCGGCGCAGCGCGAGAAAGCGCAGCGTGAGCACGAGGCTACGTGCGCGCGCGGCGCCGCCGAGGAGGAACGGCAACGCGTCGAGAGAGCGCAGCGATACGCTCAGTGGGCGCGCGAAGAGCAGGCGCGCCGCGAGCGCGAGGCCGTCGAACTCGCGGCGCGCGAGGAGCGCGAGGAGCGCGAGCGCGAAGAGGCAAACGCCCGAGCGCAGCAAGCCTACGCCGCCTCGCGAGCGCACTGGAACCGCGTCTGGGATGAGGCTCTCGAGGCGCAGCGAAAAGCATGGGCCGCACAGGGGAAAGGGACGCTGTGATTGACTAGCAGTTGGCCAGGTGTTAGCCATGCCGAATGACCCCTTGCCATCTCGTTCTCGACGCGTCTGACATCGGCCTTCTCGACGCTGAGGCCGCGCGCCTCGGCACCTCTCGCAGCGCGATCCTCCGTCGCCTGATCCGCGAGCATCTCGCCGCCGAGCGATCGCACGCCACGACTCTGCCGCGCGCTCGTCAGGTGGCGCGGTGAGCAGCGCACCGGCACCCAAGCTGTCGCGCCTCGGACGCTCCGCGCTCGCCTACGCAACGCAGTTTGGCTGGCGCGTGTTCCCGCTGCACAGCGTCGACGACGCCGGGATGTGCTCCTGCGGCAGCGCGGCCTGCACCGGCACGAAGCCCGGCAAGCACCCGCGCACCCAGCGCGGATGCCTCGACGCCACCACCGACGCCGAACTGATTCGCCTCTGGTGGCAGCAGTGGCCTGACGCGAACGTGGGCGTCGCGACCGGCGGCGGTCTCATCGTCGTCGACATCGACCCGCGCCACGGTGGCGACGACGGGTTCGACGATCTCACCCAGCGGCTTGGCAAGCTCCCCGACACCGTCGAGGCGATCACCGGATCGAAGGGCCGACACATCTACCTCGCAGTCCCGCAAGGCGTCGAGATCCGCAACAGCGCAGGCATCCTCGCGCCGGGCGTCGACGTGCGCGGAGAGGGCGGCTACGTCGTCGCCGCGCCGTCGACGCACGTCAGCGGCAAGGTCTACAGCTGGGAGCTGTCGTCGCGCCCCGACGAGGTCGACGTAGCCGAAGCGCCGCGCGCGTGGATTGACGCGATGGCGCGTCGACCAAAGCTCCGCGTGATCCCGGGCGGGAGTGGCGAGGTCATCACTGAGGGATCGCGCAACGACACGCTGTTCAAGCGAGCGTGCTCAATGCGCGCGGCGGGCTTCGAAGAGCCTGCGATTCTTGCCGCGATCCAGGCCGAGAACGAGACGCGATGCGTGCCGCCTCTCGACCCCGCGGAGGTCAAGAGCCTCGTGGTCAGCGCGACGCGCTATCCCGCCGGGCTCTCGCCTGAGTACCAAGCCAAGGTCGACGCGAAGCGCACGAGCGCCACCACTGAGGCGGCGACGCCGTCGCCTGCTCATGCTCCCGACGACGCCGAGTGGTCGTCGAAGCTCTACACGACGGCGAAGGGCGCGGTGAAAAACACCTTCGCGAACATCTGCACCATCATCCGCAGTGACCCCGCGACAAAGGCGCTGCGCCACAACGAGATGACCGCATCTCCAGAACTCGACGGCGTGCCTGTCAGCGACGCGAGGCTGGCGCTGCTGCGCGAGGACATCGAGCGGCGATTCGGATTCTCACCGGCCACCGACTCACTCGCCCAGGCGATCATCGGCGTCGCATCGGAGCGCACCTATCACCCCGTGCGCGAGTACCTCGAAGGCCTCACGTGGGATCACGCGTCACGTCTCGCCTCAATCACCACCACGATGCTCGAAGCCGAGCCGAGCGCCATCAACAACGCGATGGTGCGTGCGTGGTTCGTCAGCGCCGTCGCGCGCGCCTACAAACCGGGCTGCAAGGTCGACACGTCGCTTGTGCTCGTGGGCGCGCAGGGCGCCCGCAAGAGCTCGTTCTTCCGCGCTCTCGGCGGCGAGTGGTTCGCCGACACGGCCATCGATCTAGAGTCGAAGGACGCGATGCAGCAAGTCAACGCCGCGTGGATCTACGAGCTCGGCGAGATCGATCACGTCACGTCACGCGCACACGCGGGCCGCATCAAGTCGTTCATGACCTCGCAGCAGGATAAGTACCGGCTGCCGTTCGGGCGATCCATCTCCACCGTCCTGCGCTCGAACGTGATCGTCGGCACAACGAACGAAGCGCAGTTCCTCATGGACCCCACGGGCGCGCGGCGCTTCTGGTGCGTCACGGTCGGGCGTATCGATGTCGACGCCGTGCAGTCCGCGCGCGACCAGCTCTGGGCCGAGGCGGTCGCCGCGTACAAGGCCGGAGAGCAGTGGTGGCTCGACGAGTCTCTCGAGGTCGACCATCGCGAAGCCGCCGAGACCTTCGCCGTCGTTGACCCGTGGGAGGAGATCGTGCGCGCCGCGATTGCCGCAGACACGGAGCCGATCACAGCTCGCAGCGTCCTTGTGGACATCCTCAAGATCGAACCGGGGCGCATCCGCAAGGCTGATGAGATGCGGCTCGGGAACGTGCTTAGGCGCCTCGGCTACGAGCGTCAGGTCGTCCGATCGCCCGACGGTGTCGGGCGTGTCTGGGTGCCCACCGGCGCGTAACCGCCAACCACCTGTTGCCACCTTTTCCCTTGTGGGGGGGACACATTTTCAGAGACCACCCAACGACCCTCTGCGGTCACACGTATAGAGATAGGTGGCAACGGAGGTAACGCCCTATAAACAAGGCATATCCAGTGGTAACATAGGTGGTAACAAGGTGGTAACAGTGGTAACAGCGGGGATTTCTGCGTCGCCGCACGTCGCAGCCCCGCCCGCGATGGACTGCAGCGACACGGGAGACGACACATGGTGACGGGAGGAGAGCCGATGGACGAAGCGACGCTGCAGGAGATCCTCGACGACGCGGGCGAGCCGCCGGGTGCGTTCGCCGAGCACTATCGCGTGCCCGCCCTCGTCGCCGAGGTGCGCCGCCTGCGCGCCCTCATCGAGCGGGCGAAGGTCGAGGCGCCGCTGTGACCGCGCGCATCCTCGGCGTGGACCCCGGACTCGCCGCGTGCGGGTGGGCCGTCCTCGAGCGCGCCGCGGATCGGTGGCGCCTCTACGCGCACGGGTGCGTCAGGACGACGCCCGCGGACGGCGACGCGCTCACCCGCGCGACGATGGTCCACCGCGCGCTTCGGGACGTGATCGACTCGCACCGCCCCTCGCGCGTGGTGTCCGAGGCGTGGCGCTTCTACGAGGGCGCGGCGACGACGCAGGCGCACGAGCTCGGGCTGGTCGTCGCGTCGGTGCACCTCGCGGCAGTGGTGTCGGACCTCGAGCACGTCGAGGGCGGGCGCGCGCAGGATTGGCGGCACGCCCTCGGGCTCCCGGTCGACGCCCCGAAGGCCGCGTGCCAGCAGCGCGTGGCGGCGGCGCTCGGGCTGCCCGGGGTGATCAGCCCGCAGCACGCGAGCGACGCCGCCGCGGTCGCCCTGGTCTACGCCTCCGGGGCGAGGGTGCCCGCTGCCGCCCCGCTGGAGGCCCTTGCGGGCGCGCGGGCGGGGGCGGACGGGGCGAAGGTCGTCCCGACCCGCGAGCGGGCTCAGAACGGGCAGTGGAGGGCAGGGCGATGACGTGCGCGGAGGTGGCGGAGGTCGCGGTCCTCGGCGCGACCCTCGACGGCGGTCCCGTCGTGTGCGGGTCGTGCGTCACGGCATGGCGCGGCGATCTCACGCGATGCCCCGCGTGCTGCTGCGCGCTCACGGGCGAGCGTGGCACTGAGCGTGCGCGGCTGATCTACGCGGCGCAGCGACGCGACGACGCGCCCGCGCCGCACGCTGCGGAGTGGCCCGCGTGGATCGCGGAAGTGCTGGCAGACGACGCGCGGAGCATGGTGCGCCGCGCAGGAGGGTGACGATGCGCAAGGTGTTTCAGGCTGACGACCTCGACGCGGTGGCGGCTCCCCCGCTCGCACGCGCGCAGCACGCGGCGACCGCGGCCACCTCCGACGACGCCGAGGCGCAGCGAATCCGCACGCTCCTCTGTGCGCTGCGGCCGGACCACCCCGACCCCTACGAGCCGATGCCCGCTGCGGGCGAGACGACGGGCATCATGCGCGTCGCGCCGTCACGCGCGCCGTGGGACCTCGATGCGCCACGGGGCTTCGGCGCGCCGACGGGAGCGATGCTCGATGCTGCTGCGGCGTCGCGCGGAGCGGGCGCTGCGGAGGTGCTCGCGCGCATCGCCACGCTGCCCGCTGACGCGGCGGCTGTGCTGCGGTGGGTACGTCGGGAAGCGTCGCTTGCGAAGGGGCTCCGCGGGCTCTGGCACGACGCAGGGATGGCCTTCGCCAGCGCGGAGCAGGAGCGCGCGTGGTCGGACCTCACGCTGCGCCGAGGGTTCGCCCCGGCGCATGGGCGCAGGCTCGTCCTCGCCGCAGCGTCAGCGTGGGAGGCGTCACGATGACTGGCACGATCGCAATCGGCGACATGGTGCGCATCCTCCACGACAAGGGCGGCGAGCTCGGCGCAGTGCTCGTGTCTGTCGGGCGCGACTGGATCGTCTGCGGGCGCATCCAGTACGGTGCCGATTCGGGCGTCGTGCGCGCGCTTCGCGACAGTCGAATCCATCCTGACGACATGGCACGGCTGCGCCGCAGCTTCCCGAGGGTGCTCCGATGATCAACCCCTTCCGACTCAACGGGCCGACGATCATCAACGTCAGCGGCGGGCGCACGTCGATGCTCATGCTGTGGCGCGTCCTCGACGCGCACGACGGGCAGCTCCCTGCGGACGCGCACGCGGTGTTCACCAACACCGGCAAGGAGCGAGAGGAGACGCTGCTATTCCTGCATCGCGCCGCGATGCATTGGAGCGTGGTGATCCGCTGGATCGAGCGCGACCCCGACGTGCCGTTGAAGTTTCGCGAAGTGAACTTCGGCACGGCAGCGCGCAACGGGGAGCCGTTCGACCGCTTGATCATCGACAAGAGCTTTCTCCCCAACGCGGTCATGAGGTTCTGCACGCAAGAGCTCAAGATCGTGCCAGCGCAACGCTTCATGCGCGCACGTGAGTATAACGAGTGGGTCAGTGTCGTCGGGCTGCGCGCCGACGAGCCATCGCGCGTGTCGAAGATCCGTGCTCGGGATCACGGTCGCTTCGTGGTGGACTGCCCTCTCGCTGCCGCTGGTATCACGCGCGAGACGGTCGACACGTTCTGGAGGTCGCAGCCGTTCGACCTCGGGCTGCGCGCGTGGGAATCCAACTGCGCGGGGTGCTACATCCGAAGCGCGAAGGTTCTTGAGCGCGTCGAGCGCGACCGCCCTGGCACGCTCGATTGGTGGGTTGAGTGGGAACGTCGCATGGGCGCGACATTCTACAACGGTAAGCCCTTCGCTCCGATCCAGGCGAAGGCGCGGTTGCCCATGCTGCCGCTTGATCTCGACGACGACGCGCCCGATGCATCGGGCATCCCCTGCAACTGCACAGACTGAGGCGCACCATGAGCTTTCAACTATCGCTGTTCGGCGCCAAGCCTACGGAGAACTCCACCGCGCGGCGCGCATGTTTTTTCTCGCTTCACCCGCGGCGCAAAGAGCAGAAGTTCTCAGCCTACGCGCCGAAGGCGATGACGCACTTCGCAACGAAGTACGACCTGCCGATCATCGAGGACGTGAAAGACCTCGACGGGTTCGGCGTCGTGTTCTTCTCGTTGCACTGCTTCCGAGACTTCTACCTCATCGCGCGCATGGCACAACACAAGCGCAAGGGGCAGGAGTGGATCGCAGGTGGCAACGCTTGCGCAACGCCGGGTCCGATGTCGTGGATCATGGATTGGATCTACGTCGGCGACTGCAAGGCGTCGTTCGGCCACATCCTCGCAGGCGCGCGAGACCTTCCTGGTCTCGTCGACTGCCGCCATCCCGATCGCCCCGTGCGCTACGTCGATGAGGACCTCAACACTGAGCTCATCACCCCGTCGAATTTCGAGATGTCCAAGGGGTGCCCGCGCCGCTGTCTGTTCTGCATCCATCCGTGGCGCCATCGCTACCAGGAGGCGCCGAAAGAGGAGGTACTCGACTACATCGAGAAGTACCCGAAGATGCGCCTCGGGCTCATCTCCAACAGCAGTGACGATGTGAGCTATTACGCCGAGGTCGCGGCGGCGCTCGACAAGCACGGCAAACAGGACATGACCGTGAGCAACGCGGTGCAGAGCTTCACGGAGGACATCGCAGCGAAGCGCAAAGCGGACATGCTGTTCGGCGTCGAGGGAATGAGCGATCGTCTCCGATGGGTGGTCAACAAGCCCATCGCGCAAGCGACGCTACGCGACAAGGTGAGCCTCTGTCTTCGGACCATCGGCGCAACGAGGCTGATCTATCAGTTCAACCTCCCCGGCGAGGAGCTTCACGACTTCGACGAGTTCGAGAGCGACGCGCGGTATTGGGCGAAGCACCACGACAAGGGCAAGGTCGCGCTGACGTTCATTCCGAATCAGCCGAGCGCACACACCCCGTTCCAGTGGGTCGTGCCGCGCTACTCGCTCGACATGCTCGCGCGGCTCGAAGAGATGCGTGCGAGCCTCTTCGGGTCGGGCAAGTCGGGACTCGGGCTGTACCTGCCGACGCCGCTCGGGCCGCGCCGCTGGTTCTCGCAAGTCATCGCGGAGTGGATCCCGATCACGCCGAAGGTGGCCGATGCCGTCGATAAACTACCAGCGCGCGCCGAGGTGCCCGAGATGATTCAGGCGCTCGACGCGCAGGGCATCACGCTGCCGCGCGAGTTCCTGCACCGCAACGAGCACACAGTGTTCCCGTGGTCGAACATCGTCACGACCGGCGACGATCCCGACAAATGGCGGCGCTATCAGGGGATGCTGAAGAAGATTGCGAGCGCGCGTTACCGCGGCGATGCGGGGCTGGGCTCGACGGCCGCGCTCCAGGCGTAGACGCTGCGGTCGGGGTCGAAGCGCACGACTGCGGCGGCTGCAACCACGTCGCCCGTGTCGCGCGTGACGAACCGCGGCCCGGTGCGCGGGTTGTACCGCACCCGCGCTGGCTCGCCTTCGCGGGCGGCGATGTGCGCGCAGAGCGTCCCGACGGCCCACGCGTGGACGTTTTTGACGCCCTCGCGCAGCACCCGTTGCCTCCCTGCCTCCGACACGTAGAAGGTCACGCCGGAGAGCGTCACGTCGGCGCAGTGCGCCACCACGCGGCGGGTGCGAGCACACCGTACGGACCACACCTTACGGTGGATGTTCCAGTAGACGTGTACCTGATCGTTCATCGCCTTCACACTGCGTAGGCGTCGGCCACCGCTGAAGCGCAAGAGGGGCCATGCACTTTTCTGCTACCACGCGAGAAAACTAGGCGTTTCCGCGTGTCGATTCCTGCGGCGGGCTAGGAGCACACCGCGACGGCGAGGCGGATCACCTCTTCGTCAGCGACGCGGCGCAGCGACGGCGCCACGATGCGCGCGCGGCCGAGCAGGATCACCCGGCGCATCAGCGATGTCGTGGCGGTCGGATGGTCGCGCGTGGCGATGTACTCGCACACGGCGCGGCGCAGGGCCGGAGTCGGGCGCAGGGCGCTCACGCTGACACCTCAGCAGATCCGAGCACGCGGGCGCAGACCAGTGCGTGCGGGCCGTCAGGCGCGTCGTAGGAGCACGCGGCCTGCGGCGCGGTGAAGCCTGCGCGCGGCCATGCCTCGTGCGCCCACCGTTCGCGCGTGGCGCCGTCCGCGAGGCGCGTGACCTTGACGCGGAACCCGTACCCCGCGCGGTCGCAGGCGCGGCCCGCGGCGTTGCACGCGGCCTGATCTGAGCGTGCGGCGAGAGGGTGCGACTCCCACCGTCCAGCGTCGTCGGTGAGTTCGACGCGGTGCGTGGGCGCGGCGTTGCGGGGGGTGCCTCGGGCGGGTCGTAGTGCGATCATGGCGGTGTCTCCCTGGCGTGCTTGCGGTCGCTCGTCGCGCCGCCCCGGATGCTCCTCGCGGGAGCGCCCGGGGCGAGGCCCGTGCGGGCCGTCGGGGTCACGCGGCGGCGCTTTCCTCCGCCGCCATCAGCAGGTCATATTTGGCGTCGCACGCCGCGCCCACGAAGAAGGCCGCAGCGGGGTAGCAGAGCGCGTCGGCGCAGACTTCGTTGCCTTCGCGGTCGCAGGGGATCGTGTAGAGGTTGCTGTAGTACAGGCCCTCGAAGCCGCGCCCGTTGACGGGGTAGGAGCGGCGCAGGTCGCAGGGGAGACGGCGCATCTCCCACTGAAAGCCCTTCGCGCGGAGCTTGTCGCAGGCGTCCTGGTCGCCCTCGCGCGAGGCCAGCAGCAGCTCGCCGGGGATGAAGTCGAGACCGCGCTTCCCGTTCACCTTCGGGGTGCCCCACGAGTCGGCGCGGCCGCGCCACTTCGACGCGATCCACCGACCGCGCGCCGGGGTGCCGTCGAGGCGACACAGGCCGACGAAGCCGCAGCGCCAGCCCTGCGCGGCGAGGTCCGCAGCGAGGCTCATATCAGAGCGGTCCTGACGCTCACACTGCTCGGACACGAAGCAGTCATCCTCGATGCCCGCGTCCCAGCGGCGGCGCGAACGCTCGCCCGCCTCGACGCGCTCCGCCGCCACGATCTCCGCCATCTCCGCCGCCGACTTCCCGAAGTACTTGCTCGCCATGGTCATGGTCCTTTCGTCAGCGCTCCGTTGCGCTGACTCCCTATATCTAAACCGGCCGCCAGCAGAACGCAAGGGGGGCGCTGCACTTTTATGCGCGGAGCTGGAATTCTAGGCGTTTTCGCGTGGAGGGAGGTAGCCCGCGCCGAGAGCGCGCAGCCCCTCGACGGCCGCAGCCTCGGCGCGCTCTGCCGGGGTCATAGCGCTCACGCTGACACCGCTACGACCTCGGCGTCGCAGCCGACGACGCGCACGGCGTGGGCCACCATGCGCGCGGTGCTCTCGCGCGAGGGCAGCCCCGCGAGCGCGTCGCGCACCTCGGCGTGCACCGCGTCGAAGGCCGCCCCGCGGGCGACGACGGAGGCGATGGCGCCGCAGAGCAGGGTGAACACCAGCGCGACCTGCGCGTCGGTGGGGGCGGTCGTGGCGATCATGCGGTGCGTCTTCGTGGTGCTCACTTGGATACCTCGACCGCCACGATCCCGGTGCCCTTGCATGTCGGGCAACGACGCTCGCCGCGGTCGGTCTCGACGTAGCAATCGCCGTGGCAGGTGCGGCACATGCACTCCACGATGCGGGGCGCAGGGGCGACGTAGCGCGGGCGGCTGAGGATGATGCGGTCGGTGGTCATGGTCGGTGGTCCTTTCAACGGTCTCGTCAGTGCCCGCGTCACGGGCAGACACCCCGCAGGGTGTTTCGACCTGATCAGGTAAAGCAGAACCGCGCCGCGTGCGCCGCAGCGGCGGCAAA
>Ga0172367_10008028_pt1 | contig 11906 bp, 10 predicted proteins | sample Lak10m_FD_114542 | JGI IMG/M metagenome (GOLD analysis project Ga0172367, IMG submission 114542) | Freshwater microbial communities from Kabuno Bay, South-Kivu, Congo - kab_022012_10m | ecosystem: Environmental > Aquatic > Freshwater > Lake | place: Democratic Republic of the Congo: South-Kivu...
CCAGCCGGGACTTTCATTGAGATTGACAATAAAAAGCCGCACTACCATTTCAATAGTGCGGCATTGTTGTATTACTGGGGTGGCTGATGGGGCTCGAACCCACGACAACAGGAATCACAATCCTGGACTCTACCAACTGAGCTACAGCCACCGTAGCGAAAAATTATAACTGATGAAACACCAGGCGGGCCTCGAAATTCGCCGGGGATGACGACCGCGTCCGGCCGGGCTTGTCACTTGTTGGCTTGCGGGCCAGGCACCAGAATTTCGGCTTTCAGTTTCTCTTTCAGCACTGCGTAGTAGGCCTGCGACTCGGCGCCAGTCCACCATTGCGCATATTGCTCCCGGCTTTGGCGCACCGCTGCCTGCGCCGCTTCATCACGCGCGACCACCTTGTTCACGCGCACCACCGCATAACCCTGGGAACCCAGATTGACACCCACCCAGACAGGCAACCTGGAAGAATCTGCACGCAACGCGGCAATCAGCACCGGCGCCGGCACATCAAGCGGTTGATCGCGTGAAACCACCTTCGCTTCGGGCAGATTGGCGGGCGCACCGTCCTTCTGCCACAGCGCCAGCTTTTCAGCGCCTTCCTTTTGCGCCAGTTCGGCCGCACGGGCTGCAATCACCTGGGTACGAACCTGTGCCTGAACTTCAGTCATCGGCAGCGTCCGGGCCGGTTGATGCACCACCACGCGACCCGCCACCAGTTGATTGGCCGCCACCTCGATCGCCTCGGTGTTGCGCTTGTTGGCAATCGCATCGGGCGCAAACAAGGCCGACAAAAACTTCTCGCTGGCCAGCACGCCCGTGGCACCAGGCAGGGGCTGAGGCGTCAGGTTGGGGGCTGTCTTGATTTCCAGCTTGAGTTTTTCAGCAACGGGCTTCAGGCTGTCGGACTGCTCATACACCGTGTTGGTAAAAAGCTCGGCCACTTCGGCAAATTTGCGCTGGGCCTGCTGATTTTTCAGGTCGGCTTCGAGGTCGGGCCGCAGTTCGTCAAATGAACGCTGCTTGGGGCTCTTGATGTCAGTGAGCAAGATGATGTGGAAACCGAAGTCGGACTCGACCAGATCGCTGATCGCCCCTTTTTGCATGGCAAAGGCAGCATCTTCGAACGGCTTGACCATGGCCCCGCGTGCAAAGAAATCAAGGTCGCCCCCTTTGGCGGCGGAACCCTGATCTTGCGAATTCTTTCTGGCCACATCGGCAAACGTGGCCGGGTTGGCGCGCACGGCCTTCAACAGTTCTTCAGCCTGCAGCCTGGCTTTTTGGCGGTCGGCCTCGGCGGCACCCTTGGGCGCATTGATCAGGATGTGGCTGGCTCGGCGCTCCTCGACGCCGCTCAATCGTGCGGCATTCTGCTCATAGTAAGACTTCAAATCAGGTTCTGGAATCTGGATGCCCGTCTTGACGGCATCCAGGTCGAGCACGACGTATTCAACCTGGGCCTGCTCTGGCGCCCGGAAGAGCGCCTGGTTGTTGTTGTAGAACGCTTCCAGTTCAGCTTCGGTGGGACTGACCTTGTCAGCATAGTCTCTGGCAGAAAAATTGACCAGCTGAACTTCGCGTTTTTCAAAAAAGGCATTCAAGGTCACATCAGCGACCACGGGCAGGACAAAACTCGAGCCGCGCACCGCCAATTCGACCTGTTGCCGGGCCAGATCAAGGCGGACATTTTGCTCGAAACCCTCGGGCGTGAAACCCTGGTTGGCTGCGAGTTGCCGATAGCGGTCCATGTCGATCTTGCCGTCCGGCCGGCGCAATGAGGCAATGGTGGGGTCTTCCTGCAAAAACCGGGCTAATCTTGCATCGCTGGTGGAGAGTCTGGCCTGCTCTGCCGCCGTCGCCACCACGCGGTCATGCACCATGCGCTCCAGCGTGGCGTAACGCGCTTCAGGCGAATCAAGCAATTTGGCGTCGACATTGGGCATGGACGCACGAATGCGGTCTGCTTCTGCGCGGTGGGCGCCGTCCCACTGGTTTTTGGTGATGTCGTTGCCGCCGACGCGCGCCACAGCCTCGTCACGTTCGCTCATGCGGTTGTAGCCGTCGATGCCGAACAAGACAAAGGACGGGATGACCAGCAAGAACAACACCATCATCATGAACTTGGTGTGCTTGCGGAAAATATCGAACATGTGCTAACTCTCCTGTGTGGCAACAAAAAAGGCGAACACGGTGTTCGCCTTGATGCGGGTGGTGGGTGATGACGGTCTCGAACCGCCGACCTACGCCGTGTAAAGGCGCCGCTCTACCAACTGAGCTAATCACCCCACCGGTAACGGTTTCAGTTCAAGGCATCTTTCAAAGCCTTGCCCGGACGGAACTTTGGAACCTTGGCTGCCTTGATTTTAATCGACGTACCGGTGCGCGGATTGCGACCGGTGCGTGCCGCGCGCTTGCCCACGGCGAAGGTACCAAAACCCACCAGGGAAACCGAGTCGCCTTTGCCCAGGGTGATTTTGACGGCTTCGATGGTGGACTCCAGAGCACGTGCAGCGACCGCTTTGGGGATGTCCGCATCCTGCGAAATGAAATCAATTAATTCAGTCTTGTTCACAATTTACCTCTCATGGGGAGTTGTCGTTAAATCAAATGTCTCGTTCATCATTCTGGAGAGCGAAATACCCTGTGGGCAGGCACTTTCGCACGATCGAAAAGTGATTCTAGACGGGATTGCCCGACAAGCCGGATCACGTCAGGCAAATTTTTCAGAGCCCGATCTGACGCGCAATCGCCAGGCCCAGATCGCGTGTGCTGGCACTACCGCCCAGATCCGGCGTCCGTGGCGCAGCGCTGCCAGGCGCCAAAACCGTCTCGATGGCCTTCAGCACCGCATCGTGCGCTGCACTGAAGCCCAAAAAATCAAGCATGAGCGCACCACTCCAGATCTGGCCTATCGGGTTGGCTATTTGCCGCCCGGCAATGTCGGGCGCCGAGCCGTGCACCGGTTCGAACAGCGACGGGAATTTGCGCTCGGGGTTGAGGTTGGCGCTGGGCGCAATGGCGATGGTGCCGGTACAGGCCGGCCCCAGGTCGCTCAGAATGTCGCCGAACAGGTTGCTGCCCACCACCACGTCGAAGAAGTCCGGCCGCTGGACAAAATGCGCGGTCAGGATGTCGATGTGGAACTTGTCCACCTTGACGTCGGGATATTCACGTGCCATCGCCACCACCCGCTCATCCCAATACGGCATGGTGATGGCAATGCCGTTGCTCTTGGTGGCGCTGGTCAGGTGCTTTTTGGGGCGTGACCGCGCCAGCTCGAACGCGTAGCGCAGCACCCGGTCAATGCCGGTACGCGACATCACGGTCTCCTGAATGACGATCTCGCGCCCGGTGCCGGCATACATGCGCCCGCCCACGCTGGAGTACTCGCCTTCGGTGTTTTCGCGCACGATCATCATGTCGATTTCACCGGCCACGCGACGGCTGCCGTCGCGCCGCACCACCGGGGCGACGATGCCGGGCATCAGGCGTGCCGGGCGCAGGTTGACGTACTGGTCGAACTCACGGCGAAATTGCAGCAATGAACCCCACAAGGACACATGATCCGGAATTTTTTCGGGCCAGCCCACCGCGCCAAAGTAAATGGCATCGTGGCCGCCAATCTGCTCTCTCCAGTCATCTGGCAGCATCTGGCCATGTTTCTCAAAATAGTCCCAGCTGGAGAAATCGAAGTGGTCAAACTGCAAGGGGATGCCAAACCTGTCGGCCACGGCTTCCAGCACGCGGATGCCCTCGGGCATCACTTCCTTGCCAATGCCATCTCCGGCAATCACGGCGATTCTTTTCTTGTCCAAAGCAGACTCCTTTTCAATCACAAAAATCAGGCCAATTTGGGTTGACGTACCACCAGCGCCACGCCCAACGCAGTCAGCAGCGTGCCAAGCACCGTGGTCAGGGTGATTGGCTCGGCAAACAGAATCCAGGCGATCAATGCCGTCACGGGCGGGACCAGGTACATCAGGCTGGTCACCGAGGCGGCAGCGCCTTTCTGGATCAGCAGGTACAGCAAGGAGCTGCCGCCCAGCGTCAAGGCCAGCACCGACCAGGCGATGGCACCCACCAGCTCAGCGTTCCACCGGATGGCCTCCGACTCCAGCGCCGCCAGCGGCAAGGTCACCAACAACGCCGCACCGAGCTGGACCGTGTTGGCGCTGCGCACATCGCATGAGGTGACAAAGCGTTTCTGATACAGCGTGCCAATGGTGATACTGAGCAAGGCCCCCACGGCCAGCGACAGATTGAGCCAGTTGGCTTCGCCGCCCGCGCCAAACTTGCGCGACACCACCATGACCAACCCGATGAAACCCAACACCAATCCCAGCCATTGGCGCGGCACAACACGGTAGCCGGTGGCCGCCAGCCAGAGCGCGGTGAGCACGGGTTGCAGGCCCACAATCAGGGATGAAAGGCCTGAGCCCATGCCGAGTTTGACAGCAGCCCACACGCCACCAAGATAAAACGCATGCATGAAGACACCCGTGGCACCCAGATGCAGCCATTGCATGCGCTGCGTTGGCCATTGGACCCGCGCCAACGTGATCCACAGCAAAAAACAGGCGATGGAAAAAACATAACGCAGCACCAGGAACTTGAGCGGCGGTGCGTGCGGCATGCCGTAGCGCGCCACAATGAAACCCGTGCTCCAGATCAGCACGAAGACCGCCGGCATGGCCCGGATCAGGGGCCGCTCGATTGGCACCGTCACTTCACACGCGACCTGATCTCAGGCAGTGCCTTTTGCAGGTAATAGATCATCGACCAGACCGTCATCACAGCGGCGAGCCAGATCAGCCAGACGCCCCAAAGATGGGTGTCGATGACACCAAACAACAAGCCGTCGAACAGCAGGAAGGGAATGGCCACCATCTGCGCCGTGGTCTTGAGCTTGCCGATCATGTGCACGGCAACGCTCTTGGCAGCGCCAATTTGGGCCATCCATTCGCGCAGCGCCGAGATGGCAATTTCACGGCCAATGATGATCAGCGCCACAAAGACATCGGCGCGGCCCAAATGCACCAGCACCAGCACACAGGCGCAGACCAGAAACTTGTCGGCCACCGGGTCGAGGAAAGCGCCAAAGGCCGACACCTGATTGAGCTTTCGCGCCAGATAGCCATCGAGCCAGTCGGTGGCGGCGAACACGACGAACATGACGGTGGCGATCAGATTGCGCGTGCCAGGATCCAGTGGCAAGTAGAACACGCCCAAAATGAGCGGGATCGCCACAATGCGCGCCCAGGTCATGAGGGTGGGAATGGTCCAGAACATGCCTCAATTGTGGCATGCGTTGCTTGCCACAATGTCCGGACGTCAGTGCAAGGCGCGGTAAATTTCAGCCGCCAATTCGTGCGAAATGCCTTCGACCTGCGCAATGTCGGCCTCTGACGCCAGCGCCACGCCGCGCACACCGCCAAAGCGCTGCAGCAGGCGCGCGCGCCGTTTGGGGCCGATACCGGGAATCTCTTCAAGCTGGCCGCCGTCCACACGCACCCTGGCGCGCGCCGCGCGCATGCCGGTGATGGCAAAGCGGTGCGCTTCGTCGCGGATCTGCGCCACCAGCATCAGCGCAGCGGAATCCTTGCCCAGATAGACTTTGTCGCGGCCATCGGCAAACACCAGCTCTTCCAGGCCAACGCGCCGACCCTCGCCCTTTTCCACGCCCACGATCAGCGCCAGGTCCAGCCCGAGTTGCTCGAACACCTCGCGCGCCATCGCCACCTGACCCTTGCCACCATCGACCAGCACCAGGTCGGGCAAGCGCCCGGTGCCGGCGGGCAGTTCACCTGTGAGCTTGGCCGCTTGAAGCGATTCGGCCAGTTTGCCGTAGCGGCGCAGCAGCACCTGGCGCATGGCCGCGTAGTCGTCGCCCGGCGTGATGTCATTGATCTTGAAGCGGCGGTACTCGGCGCTTTGCATCTTGTGATGATGAAACACCACGCACGAGGCCTGGGTCGATTCGCCCGCCGTGTGCGAGATGTCAAAACACTCCACCCGCAACTCGTCCAGGTTGTCGAGCGGCAGATCGAGCGCATCCACCAGCGCCCGGGTGCGGGCCTGCTGCGACCCTTCTTCGGCCAGCAATCTGGCCAGTTGCAGGGCGGCATTGGTTTGCGCCATTTCAAGCCAGACGCGGCGCTGCTCGCGCGGGTTGTGCACGGCGCTGACCCTGACGCCGGTTTGCTCGGACAGCGCCTGTAGCAAGCCCTTGTCCACCGGAAGGCTCACCACCAGCGATGGCGGCGCCGGCACATGGAGGTAATGCTGGGCAATGAAGGCGTCGAGCACCTGTTTTTCCACGCTGCGCGCGGTGGTCACGCTGGCGCTCGCGTCCGGGTCATCGAGTTCGGCCGCGTCCTCCACGTGCACCGGAAAATAGGGCTGGTCGCCCAGATGCCGTCCGCCGCGCACCATCGCCAGGTTGACGCAGGCGCGACCGCCCTGCACTTGCACCGCCAGAATATCCACATCACGGTCCGACACGTTGTCCACCGACTGCTGGTGCAGCACATTGGAAAGCGCTGCCACCTGGTTGCGCAGTTCGGCAGCCTGCTCAAATTCGAGCCGTTCGGCGTGCCCCATCATGCGCGCCTCCAGAGCGGTCATCACCTCGCGGGCGTCGCCGTTCAGAAAACGCTCGGCATCGGCCACATCCTGCGCATAGGCCTCAGGCGAAATATGCCCCACACACGGCCCCGAGCAACGTTTGATCTGATACAGCAGGCAGGGCCGGGTTCGGTTGCTGAACACCGAATCTTCGCACGTGCGCAAGCGGAAGACTTTCTGCATCAGCAAGACGGCTTCCTTGACCGCCCAGGCACTCGGGTAGGGGCCGAAATAATGGTGCTTTTTCTCGACCGCGCCGCGGTAATACGCCACCCGCGGGAACTGCTCGCTGCCGGACTTGCCGATCGCGGTGATCTTGAGATAGGGGTAGCTCTTGTCGTCGCGAAACAGGATGTTGTATTTGGGACTGAGCGTCTTGATCAGGTTGTTTTCCAGCAGCAGTGCCTCAGCCTCCGAGCGCACCACGGTGGTTTCCATCCGGGCGATCTTGCCGACCATGTGGCCAATACGCGTGCCACCATGGTTTTTCTGGAAGTAGCTCGATACCCGCTTTTTCAGGTTGATGGCCTTGCCCACATACAGCACCTTGCCCTGCGCGTCGAAATAGCGGTACACGCCGGGCAGTGCCGGCAGGCTGGCCACATCGCTGAGCAGCTGCTCGGGGTGGGTCGGCACAGACGCTGCATCGGCCAACACAGGAATGGGGGTGTTCGGGACGTTTTGAGGCATAGGGGCGTATTGTGGACAATCCGGCCATGCACCTTGACTCTGTTGCCCCCAAACTGCACTGGGACATTTTTTGCCGCGTCATCGACAACTTTGGCGACCTCGGCGTGGCTTGGCGTCTGGCCTGCAACCTGGCCGGGCGTGGCCAGGCGGTGCGGCTTTGGGCGGACGAGCTCTCGGCGCTCGCCTGGATGGCGCCACACGGCGCGCCAGGGGTCGAAGTGCGTGCCTGGACGGCACCCATCGACCTGAGTGGCATCACTCCGGGCGACGTGCTGATCGAAACCTTTGGCTGCGATATCGATGCTGAATTCATCGCGGCCTACGCCAGGATGATCAGCGCTGGCGGCCAGCCTTGCCGCTGGATCAATCTGGAATACCTGAGCGCCGAGGCCTACGCGGCGCGTTGCCACGGTCTGCCCTCGCCGGTGATGAGCGGTCCGGGTCGCGGCCTGACCAAATATTTTTACTACCCCGGCTTCACGGTGGACACCGGCGGCGTGTTGCGCGAGCCTGACCTGATGGCACGCCAGACCCGATTCGACCGCCAGGCCTGGCTGGCCCGGCAAGGCGTGCCGTGGCAAGGCGAGCGTCTGGTGTCACTGTTCTGTTATGAGCCCGCCGGTCTGGCTGATTGGCTGGATACCTTGGCCAATGACGCCCGTCCAACCCGCATTCTGGTCACCCACGGCCGTGCCAGCATGGCAGTTCGTGCCGAGGTTTCGAACCGGAACCGCTGTCGACCCGGCTGGAACGGGCAGGACAAGCTGGCAATTTTCTACCTGCCCCAACTCAGCCAAGGCGACTACGACCACTTGCTGTGGTCCTGCGACGTCAATTTTGTCCGTGGCGAAGACACTCTGGTGCGCGCCCTGTGGGCCGGAAAACCCTTCGTCTGGAACATCTATCCGCAGCATGATGACGCCCATGCGAACAAGCTGGCCGCTTTTCTGGACTGGCTGCAGGCGCCTGTTGCGCTGCGCGTGTTTCACCAGCAGTGGAATGGCGTGGAACTGGCCGCAGCCACGCCGAGCGGTGCGCCGTTTGCACCGGCTGACTGGAAGACGTGCACCATCCAGGCCAAAGCACGCCTGCTGCAGCAAGGGGATTTGACCAGCCAGCTGATCGGCTTTTGCGCAAAAATCCACTAAAATAGCGCGCTTTGCGGCATCGGCTTGAGTTCATTGAAGCCCCGGCCGCGCTCGCCGCCAGATGCGCGGCCTACCTCAATCCCTCCTTACGCTTCTTATATGAAAATCGCTCAAGAAATTCGCGCCGGCAATGTCATCATGAACGGCAAAGACCCGATGGTCGTCCTGAAAACCGAATACAGCCGCGGCGGCCGCAACTCTGCCACCGTGCGCATGAAGCTCAAAAGCCTGATCGCCAACTTCAACACTGAAATCGTCTACAAGGCAGACGACAAACTCGACCAGGTCATTCTGGACAAAAAAGAGTGCACTTATTCCTACTTTGGCGACCCCATGTACGTCTGCATGGACGGTGACTACAACCAGTACGAAGTCGAAGCCGAAAACATGGGCGACTCGCTCAACTACCTCGAAGACGGCATGCCCGTCGAGGTGGTGTTTTACGACGGCAAGGCCATTTCGGTTGAACTGCCCACCACGGTGGTGCGTGAAATCACCTGGACCGAGCCAGCCGTCAAGGGTGACACCTCTGGCAAGGTCCTGAAGCCAGCCAAGATCGCCACAGGCTTCGAAATTGGTGTACCGATTTTCGTGGCACAAGGCGACAAGGTCGAAATCGACACCCGCACCGGCGAATACCGCAAGCGCGTCTAAGCGCGTCAGGCACTGGCACGGATCGGGATATCACCCGAAAAATAACGAAAGGCTTCTCCGGAAGCCTTTTTTATCGGGTTTTGACAGCGCACAACACGATTTCATCATGGCGCGCAACGCCTGAATCGGTGTAGGCTCTGACCATGAACCCTGACCCTGACGAACAACACATGGCTGATGCCCAGCCGCCCCAGGACCTGGCGGCATCCAGACTCGCACTGCGCCGGGTGGCCATCGATACCTACCGTGAAAATGTGGCTTACCTGCACCGCGATTGCGCGCTTTACCGGGCTGAGGGGTTCCAGGCCCTGTCCAAGGTAGAGGTTCGTGCCAATGGCCAGCACATTCTGGCAACGCTGAACGTGGTCGACGACACCGCCATCGTTGACTGCAACGAGCTGGGCTTGTCCGAAGACGCTTTTTTGCAACTTGCGGTCGCAGAAGGCCACGTGGTGTCGGTCTCGCAGGCCGAACCGCCCGCGTCGGTGGGCGCGCTGTTTCGCAAGCTCGCGGGCGAGCGCCTGGGCCGTGACGATTTTCACCACATCGTCTCCGACATCGCCCAGCTGCATTACTCCAAGATCGAGCTGACCGCCTTTGTGGTCGCCACCAACCGGGACGAGCTCGACCGTGAAGAGGTGTATTTCCTGACCGAGGCGATGGTCGCCAGCGGCCACAAACTCGACTGGCATGAACCGCTGGTGGTTGACAAGCACTGCATCGGCGGCATTCCGGGCAACCGCACCTCGATGCTGGTGGTGCCTATCGTTGCCGCGCACGGTCTTCTTTGCCCCAAGACATCGTCGCATGCCATCACCTCGCCGGCCGGTACTGCCGACTCGATGGAAGTGCTGGCCAATGTCGCCCTGCCACTCAAACAGCTGGCAGACATCGTGCGCGAGCACCGCGCCTGCCTGGCCTGGGGCGGCACGGCCAACCTGTCGCCCGCCGACGACGTGCTGATTTCGGTGGAGCGGCCGCTGGCCATCGACTCACCCGGCCAGATGGTGGCCTCGATCCTGTCCAAGAAAATCGCTGCCGGATCGACCCATCTGGTGCTCGACATTCCGATCGGCCCGACCGCCAAGGTGCGCTCCATGCCCGACGCGCAGCGCTTGCGCAGGTTGTTCGAATATGTTGCGAGCCGGATGCACCTGTCGCTCGACGTGGTGATCACCGACGGGCGACAGCCCATCGGCCGCGGCATCGGCCCCGTGCTCGAAGCCCGCGACGTGATGCAGGTGCTGGAGAACCACCCGCAGGCGCCCAACGACTTGCGCCAGAAAGCCTTGCGGCTGGCCGGCCGCCTGATTGAATGCCACCCGGATGTGCGCGGTGGCGACGGTTTTGCCATTGCGCGCGATATTCTGGATTCAGGCCGGGCTCTCGCCAAAATGAACGCGATCATTGCCGACCAAGGCAGCAAGTCGTTCGACCACACCCGCCCGTCGCTGGGTCCTTTGACCTTCGAGATTCGCGCGGCCAAGACGGGTGTGGTCACCGATATCGACAATTTGCAGCTGGCGCGCATCGCCCGCCTGGCCGGTGCACCCAAGGTCCGCGGCGCTGGCATTGATCTTTTTCGCAAACTCGGCGAGACCGTGACGCAGGGAGACTTGCTGTACCGCGTGCATGCCAGCTTTCACAGCGACCTTGGCTTTGCGCGCCAGGCCTGCGCCAAATCAAGCGCTTACACCTTGGGCGAAGCCAGCAGCGTCCCGCATGTCTTTGTAGAGTTCTGAAAGGATGCGCGTGCTGTTGTGCTTTGATGACGAGTTGCCCAGCGCCAGGCGCCTGGCGCAGGCTGCCCGGATGACCGCTGTGCCGATCGAACGGCACCATTTTCCCGATGGCGAAATCAAGCTGCGCCTGCCTGCCACGCTGCCGGCGCAAGTGGTCGTGTTGCGCACGCTGAACGATCCGAACGAGAAATTGCTGGAGCTGCTGCTGGTGGCGCGCTGCGCGCGCGATCTGGGCGCCAGGCACCTGACGCTGGTTGCGCCGTATCTGGCCTACATGCGCCAGGACATCGCGTTCCGGCCTGGCGAGGCGGTCAGCCAGCGCATCGTCGGCAGCTTTCTGGCGGGCCTGTTCGATGCAGTGATCACGGTCGATCCGCATCTGCACCGGGTGGCCACACTGCAGCAAGCCGTGCCGGCCGCCGACGCCATCGCGCTGACCGCAGCGCCCTTGCTGTCCGACTGGATTGCGGCGCGCCGGCCGCAGGCTGTGCTCATCGGCCCCGACGAGGAGTCGGCGCAGTGGGTCGCCATGGCCGCGGCGCGCCATGGCTTCGATCATGCGGTCTGCAGAAAGCTGCGCCATGGCGACTGCTCGGTGGAGGTGGCACTGCCGGCCATCGCGGTGCGGGGGCGCCAGGTGGTGCTGCTCGACGATGTGGTCAGCACCGGCCATACCGTCGCCCGCTCGGCGCAACAATTGCGGGCCGCAGGGGCCGCATCGGTCGATGTGGCTGTGACCCACGCGCTGTTCCCTGACGACGCCTTGCCCATGATGCAAGCCGCCGGCATTGATGAGATCTGGAGCACCGACTGCATTGCGCACCCGAGCAATGTGGTGTACCTGGCCGACACCCTGGCTGCGGCCCTGACCCAGCTTGCGGGAAGAGTTTCCTGAAATGCTGCGACGTCGCGCGAAAAAGAATTGGAATCTGATTCCAGTAACCATCCCCCGGCAAAGCCGGGGGCTTTCAAATTGTGAGCCGCTCAAAGCGGCAATACGGGGTCGCTAACGCGGCCCCAACTCTTTGTGTCACCTATTGGTGACGCTTACCTC
>Ga0172367_10008029_pt1 | contig 11906 bp, 8 predicted proteins | sample Lak10m_FD_114542 | JGI IMG/M metagenome (GOLD analysis project Ga0172367, IMG submission 114542) | Freshwater microbial communities from Kabuno Bay, South-Kivu, Congo - kab_022012_10m | ecosystem: Environmental > Aquatic > Freshwater > Lake | place: Democratic Republic of the Congo: South-Kivu...
AAGTCCCTGCTCGCTTTTACCTTTAAACTTTGACGAAACAGCCAGCGGAATATGTGGCATGGAATGGGCCAGGTAAATAAAAAACGGATTTTTCTTGTTCTGATTGATGAAACGAACGGCACGTTCAGTATAAAGTGTCGTTAGTTCCGACTGATCTTCGAGCGTGTGGATATCGCGAATTTTCTCGTTGTTTTCGATCAGCGGCAAAACCGGGTAGCGCGCTTTGTTCGAATTCTTCTCGGCGGGCTTTCCGTCGAAATTAACAGGCCACATGTCGTTCGAATACGGTAAGCCTAAATATTCGTCGAATCCCTGTTGCAGCGGAAGAAATTCTTTGTGATGTCCCAAATGCCATTTCCCGATAGCTGCGGTTTTATAGTTTCTTTTTTTCAGCACCTCGGCAATCGTTTCTTCCGAAGGATTCAACCCAATTTTGGCATCGGGCATCAAAGCTCCGGAAATGCCTACCCGATTGGGATAACAGCCGGTCATGATACCTGCCCGCGACGCACTGCAAACCGCCTGCACCGACATAAAGCTCGTAAACCTTACTCCTTGCGAAGCCATTCGATCGAGATTCGGAGTTTTGTATTGCGACGCGCCGTAACAGCTTAAATCGCCGTATCCGAGGTCATCACAATAAATCAGGATAATGTTTGGGAGTTGTGGTTTTTGCGCCGGATTGGAAAATCCAAGCAGCGGACTTGCAGCAAGCCCTGCCATCAAGACAGGTTTTATCATTTTTGCCATCGGTTTATTGAGTTTAGTTTCGTGTATCAAAGATGCAAAATTCCCGGATAAAAATTAATCGCCACATCAACTGACTTGGCAAACCTCTTAATTTTGTATCATTGTGTTCTTTTGTAAAAAAACTCATAACGCGGCAGCCTCTTGAGAAAAGGGATCAGAGATAGAAATCAGTGGGCCGAAACCTGGAACAGGTTTCGCGGAGGCGATCGACATGCATTCAGCGAAATCTATGAGGAATTTATCGACACCTTATTTGCATACGGCAGTAAAATCACCAATAATCGCGAGTTACTCAAAGACAGCATTCAGGATGTATTTCTCAATTTATACCGCTACAACCTGAACCTGAACCACCCCGAATACCTCGAGTTTTATCTGTTCCGTTCGCTCCGGAATGAGATCATTCGCAAAGTCAAAAAGCAAAAAAAGGAATCGGTGCTGACCGACGAAGGCCTGTTTTTGTTCGATGCACGATTTCAGGCTGAGCAGGAATCGTTTGACCCCGAAACCGACGAAATGCGCACTGATGCCCTTCGCCAAATCCTTCAGTTGCTCGATCCGCAAAAACGCGAACTTTTGTTCCTGAAATTCAGCACTGGACTGAACAACAACGAAATTGGCGAGATGCTGGGTTTAAATCCTGAAACGGTAAAAAAACAAATTTACCGCTTGTTGCAAAGCCTTCGATCACAAATTGGCAATCACTTTTTCGAACTTTTGGTCATCTGGTCTCGCAGCGCTAAATAGCAACTTTTATTTTCGGTAATTTTTTTTCAGTTTTTTGTCCCCTTTTTCATTTGTCATACTCTTATGGGTATAAAAACGAACGAATGAGCAATCTTGATCAAAAACTGACCGATGATCCATTATTTCTGAAATGGATTTTCAACAGTAATCCAGTCCTGGATAAACACTGGAACGATTACCTTCTGGCTCATCCGGAAGAAAAAGAACAAATATTCGAACTCCGTGAACAGCTTTCGAAGTTGCGTTTTTCGAACCACACGATGCCGATTTCAGAAAAAACTGAATTAAAAAATCAAATTTCGGCCCAAATAGGTCTGAGGACCAGTCAATCGACACCGCTTTTTATTTCACTGATGAGATACGCGGCCGTTGGGCTCGTTTTCGCTGCAATTGGCGGGCTTTTGGTTTATCTCACTATGGATAAGGATTCGGTGTACAGCCAGCTTGCCACGCAAATCGTTGAAATTCCTTCATCGGGGCATGGACCGGTTTTGATTACTTCCGATGGCGAAAATGTGAATCTGAAAAAAAGCAGTTCGAGCGTTGATTATACCCAACGAGGTACAATCGTTGTGAACAACGACTCCGTCATTCAGGCTAAAGGCAGCACCAGCGAAGGAATGAATCAATTGGTTATTCCTTACGGCAACCAATCAAAAATAACGCTGGCCGACAATACGGTGGTTTGGCTCAATGCAGGAAGTCGCTTGATTTACCCGAGCCAGTTTTCCGGAGAAACCCGCGAGGTTCTGCTTTTTGGTGAAGCCTATTTTGAAGTTACCAAAAACGAGAAACAACCATTCGTGGTAAAAACTTCCGATTTGCAGGTTAAAGTGCTTGGCACCAAATTCAATATTTCGGCTTATGCTGAGGATAAAATCATTCAAACCGTTCTGGCGGAAGGCAGTGTTGCCATTCGCCGAAACAATGCCGGTTTGTTCGAGCGCGAACAGGTGCTGAACCCAAACCAGCTTGCGGCGTTCAACAAGAATTCGGCTGAAACAAGGATTTATGAAGTTAACGCGGCCTATTACACGCTTTGGACCAAAGGATTGCTGAGTTTCGATGAAGTTGACTTTAACCGAATTCTGAAAAAGGTAGAGCGATTTTATAACGTTTCTTTCCGGTTTGAAGAACCAACGCTTGGGTTGATCCGGATTAGCGGGAAGCTCGACCTGAAACAACACCGAGAAGAAGTATTGGAATATCTGGAAAAAGTTTCGTTAACTAAAATTGAAAAAATTGACGATTTTACATACGTGGTGAAAAAATAAAAACCGGAAAATGCGGCAACATTTCCCGGTCAAAACAAATACGAGTGTTTAGTTCAGTATTTATTAATTAAAACAGTTCGAATTTATGAAAAAAAAGTGGTTAACCGGGCACCCTTTTGAGGAGAGCCTAAAAAAACTCATGCGAATTATGCGACTAACTATCTTGTTGCTTTTTGGATGCATGTTAACTGTTTCAGCAAACAGTTACGCTCAAAAAACAAAGTTGGACATAAACATGACCAACATGACTATCCGCGATCTGGTTTCATACGTAGAGGAAAACAGTGATTTTGTTTTTCTATACCGGAATGAAGATTTCAATCTTGAAAAAAGGGTGGATATTTCGTTAAAAAATGCCACCATCAACCAGATTCTGGATGAGGCGCTGAAAGGTGAAAATGTGAAATATGACGTATATGAACGCCAGATCGTGATTCGCAAAACCGGTGACATGTCTGGTTTTCAGCAGAAGAAAGACCTTTCGGGTTCGGTAAAAGACAATACAGGTTCACCCATTCCCGGAGTCACAGTTTTGGTAAAAGGCACCAGCGTGGGTATTTTAACCGACATGAATGGCGAATTCAAAATCTCGGTTCCCGGCGATGCGAACACCCTTGTTTTTTCTTTCGTAGGAATGAAAACGCTGGAAGTACCAATTGGAAGTGCTTCGGTTTTGAATGTTGTAATGGAAGAAGAGACTGTTGGTATTGAAGAGGTTGTTGCCGTTGGTTACGGTAAAAACTCGCGCAAAAATCTTTCCAGTGCTGTTTCTTCAGTAAAGTCTGACGACCTGAACCGAGGTGCCATCGCCGATGTTGGTCAACTCCTTCAGGGTAAAGTTCCCGGATTGAATATCTCAGCCAGTGGCGACCCCACCCGAAAAGCAACCATCATCATGCGTGGAGCATCAACTCTAAACAGTTCTCAAAGTCCGTTTTACGTGATCGATGGTGTTCCCGGTGCCGACATTTCGCTTGTTGCCCCCGACGACATCGTTTCTGTTGATGTTTTGAAAGATGCTGCTGCAACCTCGATCTATGGTAACCGCGCTGCAAACGGTGTAATCATGATTACGACCCGCAAAGGAAACAAGGACAAAGAACAGGTTGCTTACAACGGATATGTTGGATTCGAAAATGTTTCAAATCAGTTGGACATGATGGATGCCAATCAATTGCGCGCTTTCCTGACCAAAAACAATATGTCGTTTGCTCCTGAAGATGATATGGGATCGAATACCAACTGGCAAAAGGTTATTCAGCGTGATGTTGCCCTTTCGACCAGCCATAACCTTTCGTACAGCGGCGGTAGTAACAAAAGCAATTATATTGCCAGCATCACTTATATCGACAAACAAGGTATCCTTTTAAGCAGTGAGCAAAATCGTATTGTTGCCCGTTTGGCTATTGAACAACTGGCTTTTAATGACAAAGTAAAATTTGGCATCAGCGTAACCAACTCGAACATTAAAGACACCAAAGTTCCGCAACGAAACAGCGCACTTTTGCAAGCTGCCAAATATTTGCCGGTAACCAGTCCGAAAAAAGATGATGGAACTTATTTTGAAAACTTTAACCATTCAGGATATTTTAACCCGCTGGCCATTATCGAACAGGCCGACGACGATTCAAAAATCAACAACTTGCTGGGCAATTTCACGACTGAGGTAAAACTTCCATTCGGCTTAACCTACAATCTGAACGTGGCTTACCAGCGTAACACTTCACTTAACGGAAGCTATTATAACAGCTACTATGCCAAATATTACAACAGTGCGCAGTTCTACAATAACCCGGAACCTCCATCGACTCACTACATTATTAATTTTGGATCGAATGGACTGGCCAACCGCAGTACTTACCAAAGCACCAATGTGATTTTCGAAAATTACCTGACCTGGAACAAAGAAATTGGGAAAAACTCGATTAATGCAGTTGTTGGTTACTCATGGCAGGACAATACCTTGGGCGACGGATTTATGGCATCAAATACCAACTTCCCGGTTGACGACGTTAGCTACAACAACCTCGCATTGGGTAACTACACCACTGTATCGGGCTACAAAGTTGACTTTGGCGACCTGAATGCTTACCAGAAAACCCGCCTGATTTCGGACTTTGCCCGTTTGAATTACAACTACGACAGTAAATATTTGTTGCAGGCATCTATCCGTCGCGACGGAAGTTCTGTTTTTGGTGAAAACAAAAAATGGGGGTATTTCCCTTCGATTGGTCTGGCATGGCGCATGGATAAAGAGAATTTCATGCAGTCGCAGAGCATTTTCAGCGACCTAAAATTACGTGCCAGCTACGGGGTAACCGGTAACTCTTCAGGATTTGATGCTTATACCGCTCAGTTCATTATGGGTGGTCTTGGAACTTTCTACAACAATGGGCAACAGGTTGCTGCTTTCGGGCCGAACAAAGCTGCCAACCAGGATCTTGGTTGGGAAAAAACCTCAACTGCTAACCTCGGAGTTGACTTCACAGTACTCAAAGGAAAACTCAGCGGCTACATTGAAGTTTACAACAAGAACACAAGTGGAATGATCTATTCTTATGCAGTGAATCCTGTTCTTGTTCCTGCCGGAAGCATCACTGCCAACGGTGGCGAGATGTCGAATAAAGGGATTGAAGTTAGCTTGAATGCAACTCCTGTAAGTTCAGGCGAATTTACATGGACGACCAACATTAACTTAGCTCACAATAAAAACGTCATCGAAAAACTCACCAATCAGCTATTCATTGGAGGTGATTCAGTTCGTATCACTCAACCCGATGGCGGAGGACAGACCGGAAGTACACTCCAGATTTTGAAGGAAGGTAAGCCAATTGGTCAGTTCTTTACGCTGGAATATGCCGGTAAAAATTCATCAGGAGTTTCACAATATGTGGCCAAAGATGGTTCGTTAACCACCAACCCGGGTATTGGAACCGATTACCATTACATGGGAAGCCCACAACCAAAATTATTGATGGGATGGACCAACGATTTCAAATACAAAAACTGGGACCTAAACATCTTCATCCGTGGCGTATTCGGAAATAAGATTTTTAATGCCACCCGCGCCGACTTGTTCCGCCCCAGCACCGCCCATTCCGGAAATATCCTGGTTGAAGTGGCCGATGAATCGCCAACCGATCTGAATGTGTACAAATACTCTTCACGATTTATTGAAGATGGCAGCTATATCCGTTTGGACAATGCTACTCTTGGATATAATTTCAAGAGAATTGGCAGCTACATTAAGAATCTTCGGATTTACACTTCAGCCAATAACCTGTTTGTAATTACCAAATACTCCGGAATTGATCCTGAAGTTGAACAAGGTGGTATTGCTCCGGGAGTTGATTCGAACAACTTTTATCCAAAAACCCGCACTGTGTTGTTTGGGGTAAAAGCTACATTTTAAAACCTTAAAAAGATAAACCGATGAAAAAAATAGTTTCATATTTCATATTACCTCTTCTGGCGGTCTTTGTTGTGTCCTGCCACGATATCGAGGTACCGATCACAACACAAATGACCCCTGATGTTTTCCCGCAAACTGATGCCCAGTATGCTCAAACCGCCGGTGCGGTATATTCGGTTTTCCGGGGCGATTATGCACACGCTTATTTCTGGATGAGTACAATAAGTACCGACGAAGGTATTCTTCCGGCCCGCGGCGGTAACTGGTACGATAATCAGGGCTATATGAAAATCCACTATCATTCCTGGGACAAAGATCACGGCTGGACAAATTCCCTTTGGTACACCACCGAAAAAACAATTGGTGTAACCAATCAGGCCTATTATATTCTGAACAATGTAATGCCTGAAGGTGCGAATAAAAAGACCACTCTGGCCGAACTAAGAATGATGAGGGCCATATCATTTTTTACGATGATGGACTATTTCGGAAACGTTCCGCTTGACACCTTGTATGGTGATTTTGAACCACGTACAAATGCTCCAAGAGCCGAAGTTTTTAAATACATTGAAACAGAAGTAAAGAAGGCGCTCAATAATTTAAGTGAAGAAACCGGTGCAAAAACGTATGGCCGTCCGACCAAATGGACAGCTTATGCCCTGCTGGCAAAAATGTACCTGAATGCGGAATATTACACCGGAACAGCACGTTGGAACGATTGTATTGCTGCCTGCGATGCGGTGATTAACTCCGGAAAGTTTGCCATTGAACCTCGCGCATCTTATCTGAAAATGTTCTATCCGGATAATGGACCACAAATGAAAGAATTCATTTTTGCAGTTCCATTCGACCCGTCAGCTACGGCCTACCCTGGAACTAACGGCTTTATGTATCGCGCCCGTTACGATGTTCCACGCTCTGAACGTGCAAAATTCGGATTGCCTTTTACGCCAAGTGCTGCTATGAGTACACTTCCTGAATTTTATGCATTATTTAATGATCCCGGAGATATTCGAAATGACCAGTGGCTCACCGGACTCCAGTTTATGAACGATGGTGTTACCCCCGTGATGGTAACTACGACAAAAAAAGGATACGATCAATTTTATACCGGAGCTGATGGCGGAGCTGCCTATACGTATCAGGTTAACCTGACTCCGGATATTATTTATCGCCAGAATCCAGATTTGTTCGACTGTGGTAACGATGAAATTGCCTGGAACATGGGCTATCGCAACATCAAATTTTATCCTGACAAAACATCGACCAGCCGTAACCAAAATAACGATGTGCCTTATCTGCGTTATTCCGATGTTATTTTGATGAAAGCTGAAGCTATTCTTCGGGGAGGCGCTGCCACCGGCGGTCAAACTGCATTATCGTTGGTGAATATGATCCGAGCAAATCGGTCAACAACCGTTGCATGGTCGGCAGTAACACTTGAAGATCTTTACAAAGAGCGCGCCCGCGAGTTCGTTTACGAAGGCTGGCACCGCAACGACATGATCCGTTTTGGTAAATTCGAAGGGAAATGGGGTTTCAAAACCAACTCCGACACTTACCGCCGAATTTTGCCCATCCCGACCGATGCAATGAAATTAAATCCTCTGTTGGTGCAAAACCCAGGGTATAATTAGTTGGTAGGCTATAGATTTAGGTTGATCCCGGAGTTTTTAAATTCCGGGATTTTTTGTTTTTATTGAATTCTTGCAAGAAAAAAGGCTGTCCCGGTTTTCAACCCGAAACAGCCTTTACTTTTCTTCTTTTGACTAATGACTTTTTTCGTATTTCTTGATTTTAATCTATCATCTCAAACCCGCAATATGGTACCAATACTTTAGGAATTCGGATACCTTCGGGCGTCTGGTTGTTTTCGAGCAGCGCCGCCATAATTCGTGGTAAGGCCAGCGCACTTCCGTTCAGGGTGTGGGCTATTACCGGTTTTTTAGTTGCTTCGTCGCGATAACGTAATTTCAGGCGGTTAGCCTGGAAAGACTCGAAATTGGAAACCGAACTCACTTCGAGCCATTTTTCCTGAGCCGCCGAGAACACTTCAAAATCGTAAGTTAACGCCGAAGTAAAACTCATGTCGCCTCCACACAAACGCAGAATGCGGTAGGGCAATTCGAGCTTTTCAACCAGGTTGGTCACATGTGCCACCATTTCATCGAGGCGTTCATATGAACTTTCTGGATGAGCAATTTGCACAATTTCCACTTTGTCGAACTGGTGCAGTCGATTCAGCCCTCGAACATCTTTGCCGTATGAACCGGCTTCGCGGCGGAAACAGGCACTGTAGGCTGTATTTTTAATCGGCAGATCTTTTGCTTCCACAATCACATCGCGGTAAATGTTGGTCACCGGAACCTCGGCAGTTGGAATTAAATAAAGGTTATCCGCAGTTGCATGGTACATCTGTCCCTCTTTGTCGGGCAACTGTCCGGTTCCAAAACCTGAGTCTTCATTTACCAAATACGGTGGTTGAATTTCGAGGTATCCGGCGTCGCGGGCCTCGTCCAAAAAGAAATTGATTAAAGCACGTTGAAGGCGGGCACCTTTTCCTTTGTATACGGGGAAACCTGCGCCAGTGATTTTAACACCCAGCTCGAAATCGATAATGTCGTATTTTTTAGCCAGATCCCAGTGTGGCACATTTCCTTCCGGAAGAACCGGAATTTCTCCGTTGCGTTTGACCACCAGGTTATCTTCCGGAGTGCGACCTTCAGGAACAAGTTCCGAAGGCAGGTTAGGCAATAAAACCTGGAGTGCAAAAATTTCCTGATCGATGCGGGCAAAATCATCGTCCAGTTGTTTAATCGCATCTTTTATTTCAGTGGTCCGGTTTTTGGCAGCTTCGGCCTCATCCTTTTTGCCGTCGCGCATCAACAAACCGATTTCTTTCGATATTTTGTTCATCTCAGCTTTTAGCTGATCAGCTTTTGCCTGAGTTTCGTTTTTGGTGGATGATAATCCGGTAATTTGCTGAACAATAGACGTTGCGTCAAAATGTTTCTTTTTCAGTTTGGCCACAACCATTTCCGGATTTTCCTGTATAAATTTCAGATTGAGCATTTTCTGTAGATTTTAAATTTTGCCTGACAAATTTAACCCGAATAATTCATAAAAAAGAACAGATACAATGATTTAAAATAAAAAATCTCCTGCCTTCGGGAAGACAGGAGATCACTAAAAAATATTTTTAATCGTATTAGTTGGCGTCTGTTATAACAACAGGTTCAACATTTACATACGATTTATTGTCGCCTCTTTTCTTGAAAACAACAGTTCCGTCCACCAAAGCAAACAAGGTATGATCTCTACCCATACCAACATTTAAACCCGGGTGGTGTGAAGTACCTCTCTGGCGAACAATAATGTTACCAGATGTTGCAGCCTGACCGCCGAAAATTTTAACGCCAAGTCGCTTACTGTGTGATTCGCGTCCGTTCTTCGAACTACCGACACCTTTCTTATGAGCCATGGTAAATCTTTTTTAAATTATCCGTTTACTTCTTCAATTTGAATTTTGGTCAGGTACTGACGGTGACCATTCATTTTCTGGTAACCTTTTCTTCTTTTTTTCTTGAAGACCAATACCTTGTCGCCCTTAACGTGCTCAACTACCGAAGCGGTAACACTTGCACCTTCAACAACAGGAGTACCAACTTTAACAGCACCATCATTGTCAACCAAAAGCACTTTGTCGAAAACTACAGTTTCGCCTTCGGCATTTTCCAGACGGTGTACATAAACTTTCCGGCCTTTTTCAACTTTCATTTGCTGACCGGCAATTTCTACGATTGCGTACATTTCAATGTGTTTAAATATTTCTTCCGGCAGGCGGGAACCCGTTGATTACCACTTATTGGGCCTGCTCGAAAACTTTCGGACTGCAAAAGTATTCAATTTTAGATGATCACCAAAGGGTTACAATATTTTTTTTGAAATATTTTAGCAGTAAACCGATTTGATTTTCTGGTTGATGTATTGAATTATCGATCAAATGGCCTATCTAAATGTCAACCCGACCCACCCAGAATGCAAAACTATTCTTATATTTGTTACCTACAGTTACGGCAATTATCGGATTTTTCGGGATGCAGAAAGTTAAACTCAATATTTTAGGTTTATCGGTTAGTCAATCGCAATCAGGCGCTTATGCGTTGGTTTTAGCTGAAGAAAACGGCGACCGCAGGATACCTATTATTATTGGCCCCATCGAAGCCCAGTCGATCGCCATCCAGCTGGAAGGACTAAAACCTCCGCGCCCGCTCACTCACGATTTATTTAAACAGTTGGCCTCGGCATTTAGCATTGAAGTAACTGAAGTAATTATTTATAAGCTGGAAGAAGGCATTTTTTATTCGGAACTGGTTTGCGTCCGAAACGAAAAGCAGATTGTTATTGACTCACGCACCTCTGATGCTGTGGCACTTTCGCTTCGGTTTAATTGCCCGATTTATACTACTGAAGAAATTATTACGCGTGCCGGAATTGTGATTGAATTTGAGAATGAACAAAATCAGGAGGACTGGCATCAATCATCCCTTAGCGATGAACCTTTGAAAAGCAAGCACGAATACGAAAAATACACTTCAGCCGAACTTTCCCAAATGCTGAATAATGCCATCGGCGCCGAAGATTACGAACGTGCCTCGGCCATTCGTGATGAGATTAATCGCCGCCGAAAAGAATAAACCACAATTTCTTCTTTCCAATTTACTTCTTCTACAGCCACCTCTAATTCTGTTAACTCTTTATGTTTTTCTGACAAAATAACATCCTGTAATCTGTATATTTTAGTAGATTTATCGCCTTCTATAAACCATTTACTAATCAAACATCATTATGGGGATTAAGAATCGGCTGATCATCATGAATTTCCTCCAGTTCTTTGTCTGGGGATCGTGGTTAATTTCAATCGGCGTTTATCTTGGCGGAACGCTTCATTTCACGGGTGCTCAAATTGGTGCGGTATTTTCTACCCTCGGAATTGCTTCACTTTTTATGCCCGCGTTGCTGGGCATTGTTGCCGATAAGTGGATGAATGCCGAAAGGGTTTTGGGAATAAGTCATTTGATAGGGGCCGGTTTACTTTTTGTAGCTTCAACCGTGAAAGACCCGGTTTTGTTTTTCTGGATCATGTTGCTCAACTCCATGTTCTACATGCCCACCATTGCCCTCAACAGCACGGTTTCGTACATTCTTCTCGAAAAGAATAACTATAACATTGTAAAAGATTTTCCGCCAATCAGGGTTTGGGGAACTGTAGGATTTATTGTAGCTATGTGGATCGTCGATTTTTCAGGATGGAAAGCTTCAAACATGCAATTAATTTTTAGCGCGTTTTCGGCACTGGTTCTTGGAGCCTATGCTTTCACGATGCCAGCCTGCCCTCCTGAAAAAACAAAGAAAGACAAATCGCTTATTTCTTCGCTGGGATTGGATGCTTTCGTTCTTTTCAAGCAAAAGAAAATGGCTGTTTTCTTTTGCTTCTCCATGTTTTTAGGAGCGGCACTGCAAATCACCAATGCTTTCGGCGGAACATTTCTCGACAGTTTTAACACTACACATCCTGATACTTTTGGAGTTCAGCACCCTTTGCTGCTGCTCTCCATTTCTCAAATTTCAGAGACATTATTTATCCTGACCATTCCATTTTTCCTGAGCCGGTTTGGAATTAAAAACGTCATGATCATCAGCATTTTCGCGTGGGTACTTCG
>Ga0172367_10008030_pt1 | contig 11905 bp, 8 predicted proteins | sample Lak10m_FD_114542 | JGI IMG/M metagenome (GOLD analysis project Ga0172367, IMG submission 114542) | Freshwater microbial communities from Kabuno Bay, South-Kivu, Congo - kab_022012_10m | ecosystem: Environmental > Aquatic > Freshwater > Lake | place: Democratic Republic of the Congo: South-Kivu...
CCATTCGATATCCATCGGTTGATAATGTCCATGTTTTTTAGAAAAATATTTTTCTATTTCAAGACACCAGCCAGCTAACTTAACAACTTCTTTATCTTGTAGACTATATTTTTGTTCATCTAATGTAGAAACTTTCTGTTCTTTAGTACCATTTGGAGCATAAACTAATTTTATATTTTTCTTTCCAAGATTTTTACTTATTATTGGATTTTTGTTTCTTAATTCGAGTGTAGGTTTAAATACAATAAATTCATCGGGTATTACTTTGCCTTGAACTATAAATTCTCCTAAACCATATATACCATTAATAACTACAACTTTATCAAAACCAGTTTCTGTATCTATGGTAAAAGCAACACCAGAAGAAGATATATCTGAGCGAACCATTCTCTGAACTCCTACAGACAAAGCTGCATCAAAGTGAGAAAAACCTTTATCAGCCCTATAAGAGATAGCTCTATCGGTAAAAAGGGATGCTATACACTTTTTTGTAGCAACCAAAACATTATCAATACCCCTTATATTAAGATAGGTTTCTTGTTGACCAGCAAAAGAAGCTCCTGGCAAATCTTCAGCAGTAGCTGAAGAACGAACTGCAACATCTGTGTTTTTACCATATTTCCTTCCTAGTTCTTCATATGCTTCTCTTATCGTTTCTTGTAAATCTTTAGGTAGATTAGATTTCAAAATAGCTTCGCGAACTTTCTTGCCACGAACTTGTAGATTTTTTATGTCTCTAGTATTTAAATCTGAAAGTATATCTTTAATTTTTTCATCTAAACCAGTCTCTTTGAAAAAATATCTATAAGCATCAGCTGTAAGAGCAAAACCATCAGGTACATTTACTCCTAATGGAACAAGATTTGAATACATTTCACCCAAAGCTGCATTTTTACCTCCAACACTTGGAACATCTTCTATTCCGACTTCACTATACCATTTAACAAAATCTATTTTTTTATCTTCTACCATAATCAATTAGTTAATTAAATAATAATAAAATAAGCCACACAATGGTTATTATAACATAATTACACTAGATAAAGGGAGCTATTTACCCGCTATTGTTATTAATCTGTCGTATTTAACCTTTCTTTCAGGTTTTAGTGGAGCACCTGCCTTCAGTCCAAAACATTGAAAAGCATAAGCTAAATCAGCAATAAAATCATCGTCGGTTTCACCACTCCTGTGACTCACTATTAATTCTATATCATTATCTCGAGCTAACTTCATGGTTTTTAGTGTTTCAGAAAGTGTCCCTATTTGGTTAGGTTTTATTATCATAGCATTTATACTTTTTTCTTTTATAGCTTTGTCTAAAAGAGTACTATTAGTAACAGTCAAATCATCACCTACTACTAATAAATTTTTATTTTTTTCTTTTAATTCTTTAAAACTCTCAAAATCTTCTTCATTAAAAGGATCTTCAATAGAAATTAAATTAAATTTAGCAATCAAAGATTCATATATATTCATCAATTCTTTTTTTGAAATATTATTACCATTTACTTTATATTCACCATTTTCATAAAATGAAGAAGAAGCAATATCAAGTGCAAGCATTACTTTACCTTCTAAATTATTTTCTTTTATAACTTTATTCAAATATTCTAATGGTTTTCTTATATCACTTATCTCTGGTGCAAAACCTCCTTCATCTCCTAATACAAGTGAATTTTCTCCTAATTTTTTAAAAATAATTTCTTTTAAACTATTTTGAATTTTTACTCCAATTTTAATTGCTTTTGACACATCTTCTGTATTTGGAACAATATGATATTCTTGAAAAGCTAGATTATTATTTGCATGCTTACCTCCATTTATTAAATTCATAAAAAGATATGGCACTTTTCGTCTAGATGGTTTTATTCCTGCAAGTGTTCGTAGATATTCAAAGATTTCTAAATTTGAAATTTTGGCTGCAACTTTTGCACAAGCTATACTTACTCCTATCATTGAATTTCCACCTAAATTATCTTTATTTGGAGTATTATCTAATTTAATTAAAATTTGATCAATTTCTTTTTGATTTAAAACATCTTGACCTATTAAAGCTCTAGCAATTATATTATTCACTTTTTTTATTGCATTTTTAACACCTTTACCATCCTGATCTCGTAATTCATGTGCTTCGTAAACACCTATAGAAGCACCAGATGGCACAGAAAAACTACCTAATATGTCATCACACCAAACTATCACTTTTAAAGTAGGGTTTTTTCGTGAATCATTTATTTCTTCTGCTATAATTTTAGTAATCTTACTATTCATTATTTTTTAATTAAAAAAATCATTAAATCAGAAACATTTGCATTAGTCGAACCTGTTATAATCATATCACCAGATTTTTGAAAAAATGTATAAGAATCAAATCGTTCTAAATAATCATTAACGTTTAAACCTAATTTTTCTATTTTTTCTATTGTATTTTTATCAATAATTGCCCCAGCAACATCACTATTATCCATTCCATCAGAAGCAAAAGATACAAAAACAAAATCTTGAAAATATTCTTTTTTAATTAATTTTTTTTGAATAAAATAAAGTCCCATATGTAGATTTCTACCCCCTTTTCCATCTTCTTTAAGAACTACAATGCGGGGTTCTCCAGCAGCCAAAACAACAGAATTTTCTTTTTGGACTGAAATAATTTTTTCAAGTCCTTTTTCAATTTCATCATATAAATCAGTAGAAATAATATTAACTTCTAAGTCAAATTCTTGTGCTTTTTTTGTCATTGCTTCCACTGCGGTTTTATTAGAAACAAGAATAAAATTAAATACTTTTTCAAAATATTTATTTTCTTTAGGTGTTTCAATTAAATTAAATTTTCCTAAATTATTTTCTATAATAATTTTTTGTGCATCTTCTTTAGTAGTTATGTCTTTATAAGTTGGGCCAGAAGCTACATCTTCAAAAAAATTACCAGGAACATCTGAAAAAACAAGACCAATAACAGTCGCAGGGTATGCCAATTTAGCTAAACCTCCACCTTTAAGATTAGAAATATGTTTTCTAATAGTATTAAGTTCAATGGCTCTTTCTCCAGATTTTAAGAAAGAATCATAAAGTATTCTTTCTTGTTCTAATTCACTTTCTGAAGAACATAAAAGCGATGAACCTCCACCAGTAATAATAGTAATAATTAAATCATCCTCCCTTGAATTTTCTAAAATTCTAATAATTTTTTCACTAGCTATAACATTTATTTCCGATGGTTTAGGATGCGTTCCAAAATAAGTTTCAATATATTCACATTTTTCTTTTTGAAGACCAATAACAACTCCTTCTTTAATTTTAGGTCCCAAAACTTTTTCTAATTCTAAAGCAACTTCACAAGAAAATTTACCAAAACCAACAACTTTTATCTTTTTAAATTTAGTAAGGTTAAACTCTTGTCCTTTTATAAATAAAATATTATCTTTTAATAAAACAAAAGAATTAATAATTTTTTTTATATTAATAGCATCAAGCCCAGCTTCTATAATATCCAATACAATTTTACGATTAGAAGTTATTGCAAGTTCATTATAATTTTTTATTAATCTTTTATTCATTTAGTTTTAATTAACTAAATTAATCGTATTACCTAAAGAAAAACTTTTAATATTTTCTACAGTTGTTTTTATAATTTCAAAACAAGCTTCTTTAGAATAAAAAGCAATATGAGGAGTGACGATTATTTGAGGCATATCTATTAAAATTTGATTTTCAACTATTGCTTTATAATCTATATTAGTAGAATTAATAGAATTAGTAGAACAAATAATTTCTTTTTTAATTTTTAAATCTCTTTCTCCCTCTAAAACATCAAGTCCTGCACCAGTAATAATTCCTTCATTAATTCCAGAAATTAAAGCTTCTGTATCAATTAAAGCCCCTCTAGCTGTATTAATAATAAACATCCCTTTTTTCATTTTAGAAATATTTTCTTTATTAATTAAATGATAATTTTCTTTGGTAAAAGGAACATGTAAAGTAATAATATCTGATTCTGCTAAAATTTCTAATAAATTTTTATAAGTAAAATTATTTTCTAAAGCAAATTTCATATCTGGAAAAAGATCATAAGCAAGAACATTCATTCCAAACCCTTTAGCTATCTTTATTACATTTTTACCAATCCGCCCAGTACCAATAACTCCAATGGTTTTACTTTCTAAATCAAAACCTTGTAAAGAAGAATAAAAATTAAAATCCATTGAATCTTTTAAATGATTATTAGCATTAATAATATTTCGTGAAAGATTTAATAATAAAGAAAAAGCAAATTCAGCTACTGTATGAGAACCATAAGATGGAACATTAGAAACTTTTATTCCTTTTTGTGCACAATATTCAAGATCAATATGTTCAAAACCAGTTGAACGAGTAGTAATAAATTTTAAATTAGGCAAAGAATCAATTATATTTTTGTTAATTACAGAATTAATAAAGATAGAAATAATTTCAGCTTCTTTTATTTTATTAACATTACTTTCATTTAACTTTTCTGTAAAACAAAAAACTTCATCATTAGGTAAAAATTTTTTAAAAACTTCATGCTCTACATCAAACAATTCAAAAAATATTATTTTCATAATATGATTATACTACAAAGACTTATTTAAACCAATTTTTTAAAAAAGAAAAAAAACCTTTAGAATTAATATTCTCTTCAACTTCAGATAAATTTTTATCATCTATAATTAAAATCATATTTTCACCTTCTTTAGCTAAACCAAATTTATCTCTAATATTTTCTTCTATACCCTCTTCTGTTTTTAATTTAACAATATCAGAATTAAGTTTTTCTTTTGATTTTTCTAACTCTATAATTTTATCTTCAATTATTTTTCTATTTTTTATAGCTTTCTCCATTTTATTCATAAAATCAAATACACTAAAAATAAATACAAATATAAAAACACCTAAAAATATCAAAAATGGTTTTGATTGTATTATATATCTCAATCTTCTTCTTTTTTGAAAACTTTTCATAATATGATATAATTATCACATGTTTTTTAATAAAAAACACCAAAAAAAAATTCAGATAATTTGGTCAGTACTTGTTATATTAATAATAATCAGTATGATTTTACTTTATTCTCCGATTTTTAGTTTAAAATAAATTAATCATTCTTTGACCGTATCATCTTTAAAAATACATCTTGTGGAATATTCACTCTACCACGTTCTTTCATTTTCTTTTTTCCTTTCTTTTGTTTATCTCGAAGTTTATTTTTACGAGTCACATCTCCTCCATACATATGTTGAGTAACATCTTTTCTAAATGCTTGTATAGTACGAGAAGAAATTATACGCCCTAATGCTTTACCTTGAATTTTTGTAACAAACATTTGTTTAGGTAAAATATTATATAACTTTTCAACTGTTTTTTCTGCTTCTTGTTCTACTACCCTTTTAGAAACAACTTTAGAAAAAGCAGGAACTATTTCTTCAGCTACTAATATATCAAGTCTAGTAACATTCGCTTTACGCATTTCATCTATTTCATAAGAAATAGAACCAAATCCAGATGAAACACTTTTCAATTCATCAAAAAAATTACGCATTAATTCTCGTAAGGGCATTTTAATAGAAATAGAAGAACGATTATTACCAAAATTATCTGTTTCTCCTATTTCTGCTTCATGGTCAAAAAGTAATTGCATTACATTACCAATGTATTTTATAGGAATAATTATTTTAATTTTTACCCAAGGTTCAAATACTGTTTCAATATCTCCATCATTAGGAAAATAATAAGGAGAAAAAATCTTTATTTTTTTGCTGATTTGTGATGAATTTGCTGAAAAATTTTTCATTATTACTTCATAAGTAATAGAGGGTGTAGTTATAACTAATGTTAAATTAAATTCTCTTTTTAATCTTTCTGTAATAATTTCCAAATGTAACATTCCAAGAAAACCACAACGAAAACCTCGCCCTAAAGAACCAGAAGATTCTTCTTCATAAGAAAAAGAAGAATCAGAAAGTTTTAACTTAGAAAGTGCTGTTTTAAGTTCTAAAAAATCATCAGCATTTTCTGGAAAAACAGATGCCCAAACAACAGGCATAGGTTGCATATAACCTGATAATGCTGGTAATGGATTTTTCTCTTTAGTAATAGTGTCTCCAACAGAAGCAATACCTGGTCTTTTAATGCCTGTAATTATATAACCCGTATCTCCTGCTGAAAGAAAATCACAAGCAGTTTCTTCGGGCGAAAAGGTACCTACTTCAAGAGAATTAAATTTCTCACCTGAAACTGAAAAAAGTAAACTTTCACCTTTTTTAACTTTACCATCTAAAATTCTTACAAAAACTATAACTCCTTTATGATTTGAATATTTAAAATCAAAAACCAAAGCACGTAAAATATTATCACCTTCTTCATAAGTTTCTTTAGGCGGTGGAATACGTTTTATAATTTCTTGTAAAAGGTTTTCTACTCCCTCACCAGTACGTCCAGAAACTAAGAGTATTTCATTAGGATTACAATTTAAAAGATCTATAACTTCTTTTTTTACTTCTTCTACACGAGCTAATGGTGAATCAATTTTTGAAAGTACAGGAATAATCTGTTTTATCTCTCCGTTACCCCCCCCACACGCCATATTAAGTGTAGTAAGAGTTTGCGCCTGCACCCCTTGTGTTGCATCAACTAATAAAATAGAGCCTTCTACAGCTTTTAAGGCGCGAGAAACCTCATAAGAAAAATCTATATGTCCTGGAGTATCTATTAAATTTAATATATATTTATCAGCTCCAAAAACATATTCCATTCGTACAGGTTGCATTTTAATAGTAATTCCACGTTCACGCTCAATATCCATAGAATCAAGAACTTGATCACGCATTTTACGCTCCGGAATGGTATGTGTAATTTCAAGCATTCTATCAGCCAAAGTGCTCTTACCATGGTCAATATGTGCAATAATAGAAAAATTTCTTATGTGTTTTAATTCCATATTAGTTCTTTAAATATAACAGAATCTTCTAAAATTACCATTTTTAAAGTTCCTCTTGGGGAGCAACAAAAACTTTTATACGCCAAAATTTAGTTTTAAAAGTTTTTATTAAATCTTTTAATTCTTCATTCTTCAAAAGATATAATACTATAACACCAGAAAAAATACCTAAAATTCCTGAAATAAATCCCTGTAAAAATATTCCCCAAAAAGTAGTAGTTCCAAAAATTGGGGATAAAATATTTAAACTTATGTAAGAAACAATACCAATAAAAAATGAAGCTCCTAGACTTTGAAAAAAAGTTTTTGTAATAAAAGATTCATGCTCCATAAAATCTCTTCTAATAAAGAACCACTCTAAAATAAAATTAAAAATTGTCCCAACAGAATATGCAAGCGGTAACATTAATACTTCTGTTCCTGCAATATCTTCAACCTTAAGCATTGATTCTATAAAATAACGAAACATCAACACATTTTTAAAAATATAAAGAAATACATAAGATAAAACTATAATAGTAATAGAACAAAATAAATTAATTGTTAAAGGTCGTTTAGTATTACCTGTTGCATAATAAGCACGTGATAATAAAGATACCATTCCTTGAGCTAAAACTGAAATAGAAAAAATAGCGAGAGATGCTGCTACAAGTCTAGTATTTTCCCAAGAAAAAGAACCAGAACCAAGTATTACACGCACAATTTGTGCACGTAACACAATAAAAAGAAAAATTACAGGAATAGACCAAAAAACTATCGCTCTAGCCGTAGATTTTAAATGATTTTTAAATTCATTTTTTTTCTCACTATTAAAAGATTTTACTAAAGTAGGAAAAGCAGCCACTGCATAAGATATTCCAATAATATTAAGTGGTACTGATTGAAGATTAAATGAAAAATTAAAAATAGAAATTGAACCACTTGATAAATATGAAGCAAAAGCAATAATAGCAACTAATGCAATATTATTAAAAGATAAACCTAGGGTTCTAGGCAATGAAGTAAGTGCTATATTTTTTATTTCTTGAAAATTAATATTAAAAGAAAATCTAGGGATAAATCCACAACTTAAAGAAGAAAAAAATTGAATTAAAAAATGCATCAATGCCCCCAAAACAACACCTAAAACTAAACCTTTAATATCAAAAATTGGATACAAAAAAATAACACCAATAATAATACCTATATTATATAAAATTGGACTTAGGGAATATAAAAAAAATTTACGAAATAGTTGCGTAACAGTACCAAATAAATTAGAAAGACCCATTAAAATTGGAGAAAATAACATTATACGCGAAAGAATAACAACTTTCCCTTGTATTATAGGTGTAAAACCTGGTGCAATAAAAGAAATTAAATAAGGCATAATAAAAAAAATTATAATTGAAATTATAAACATAATCATTAAAAAAATAGTAAAAACATCATTCAATAATTTACGAGCTTCATCTGTTATTTCTTCTCCTTTCATTTTTGTTACTAAAAAAGGAATAAGCACAGTAATTGAAGCAAGAGAAGCGATAGAAATAAAAATAAGATCAGGTATTCTAAAAGCTGCATAATAAGTATCAAGTTCTATTCCTGGACCAATAAAATGAGCGATATATCTATCTCGAAAAAGCGCTAAAATTTGAGACAAAAAAGTAAAACTTCCTAAAAGAAGCGCGGCTTGATTTATATTAGTATAACCTTTGTTAAAAATCCTAAATATTCTCTGCATTGTTATTGAATTTTTTCTTTATTAATTACATTTTCTTCTATTCCAGAAGCTGAAATAGAAGAATTATTTTTAAGAGAATCAACATATTGAATTAAATCTTTATTATTAGGGTCAAGAGATAATGCATTTTCTGCATAAGAAATAGCACTAGCATTATTACCATCATTTTTTTCTATTTTAGAAATAAAAATAAGAGCTTCAATATAATCTGGTTTTAAAGAAAGAACTTCTTTTGCTAAATTTTTTGCTTCTGTAATTTTTCCATCATTAAAATAAACATTCGCTATATTTAATTTTATACCTGGATTTAATGGATTAAGAGCTGATGCCATTTTATATGCTTCTATTGCTTTACTATAATAATCTTTAATTCCCAATAAACCAGCCGTATTATAAACATTTCCTAAAGAATTATAATTTAAATAATTTTTACTATCATAAAACACTGCCAACTGTGCACTATTTAATGCTTTATCAAAACTAGTTTGTAAATCAGCTTTATCTGTATCAGAAATATCAGAACCTTTTGTAATTATAGAATTTATTTTTGTAAGATAAACTTGTGTAGAGGTACGCAAATACAAATCATTTTGATGTAAAGAAATTGCTTTAGCAATATAATCTTCAGCCATTGAAAGACTTGAAGCAGAAAAGGTTTTTTTAAAATAAAAAACAGAAACAAATTTTTCTATATATTTAAAACTAAAAGCTAAAGAAACAATCATTAAAATAACAAGAAAAAGAATAGAAAAAAAACTTTTTCTATAATCATTTAAAAAAGAAAATGAAATTTCTTTATTTTGATGACTGGAAGATGATAAACCTATAAATATTCCAGCAAAAATAAAAGCTAATAAAAATATAACTTCACCTGGAGAATAAAAAAAAGACGAAATAAATAAATAAAGAGAAGCTATAAAAAATAAAACTATTTCCAAATTTATATTATTCTTAATACTTAAAAGTAGCGACTTTATTCCAGTAATTATAAATAAAATAAAAAATACAAACCAAGAAAGAATTCCTAAAAACCCAGTAGTAGAAGCAAAAGTCGGCAACAAACCAAAACCAACATTAAAAGAAGTATCCCAAAATTGAGTAAGATTAATAATCTGTGGTTTATACATGGCCCATACTTGTCCAAAGTTATTTGGACCCACACCTAAAATAGGGTTTTCTTTTAGAGCTAAAGTAGTGATGGATATCGTAGATTCAAAAGAAGGTTTAACTTCAACATTTGATAAATTTAAGGTATTTGGTAAAAATCCTACAATAAATTTACTAGACATAAAAAATAAAAGAGAAATCATAATTATAATAAAAGAAAAAGTTGGAAAATATCTTTTTTTATTCTCTTCTTCATTTACTTTACTAAAAGTAAAATAAATTTTATAAATAAAAATAATTAAAGCAAAAATTCCGACTATTTCCCAAATTAATAGAAAATTTATTGTTATAGATAAAACAATTAAAAATGCAATAAAAAATTTTAATAACCATTTAATCTTTTTAGAAATTGAAAAAAACTCAACTACAAAAAGAGATATAATAATAGAAAATCCAACAAAAAGTCCAAAAGCATTCCAAGAACCTAAAATATTATCTGTTTTTTCACTTAAAATACCAAACGATAATAAATTTGGTAAAAATAAATATAAGGTCTGAAATAAAAACAAAATAATAGATGATATTATCATCCCCCAAAGAACTATTTTTGCATTTTTAATATCTCTAAAAATTATAGAAGAAAATAACATAAGTAAAAACGCTCCCAACATAAAATAAAAAGTGCCTATATCAAACATAATGCCAAAAAAAGATGCATTTGTAGAAGAAGAAAAAATAGAAGAAAGAAAAAAAGAAAGTAAAACACCTAAACCAGAAAATAAAAACCAAGACTTAGGTAAAATAATTTTCCCATCAAATAAACGAGCAATTATCCAAAAAATAATAGATAAAACTAAACCTACCACTATTAATAAACCTTTTGAAATTTCTATTGGAATTTGAGTAAAAGGCAAAAAGAAAATCGGCAACAATACAATTATAATAAAGATTAACCAAAAAGAAATTTTATCTAAAATGTTTGATAACATTTATATACTATATCATATAAAAAGATTAAAAAGTAAAATAAAAAAATCTATAATTTTATTTAAAATACCAATTATAAATTCATTAAAATTAGTAAATATATTAGCTTTTGTTTGAATAAAATTAGTATCAACCTGAGAATTCTTTTCATTTAAATCAGAAAAGTAAACATCATTAAAAGATAATTTATATTTTTGAATTTCTTCTAAAGAAGATGCAAAATCCAAATCTCTACTTGAAAAAGTATTATCTTCATTTGAATCATTTTTATTTTGATAATTTTGAGAATCATCTGGAAGCATTATTGGAGGTTGTATCGGAGATAAAGGAGGGGTTGAAATAAATACAGGAGGTAATGGAGAATCTACCTCAGAAGGAATAAAAGAAATAGAAGGAGTATTTTGAATATGAGCTAAACTACCTGAACTATTATTGGATCTGACACTTAAAGGTCGCCAATCTGTCTTTACACAAGCATTTACAACACTACAATCAAATTTTATCCATCCAGCATTTTGTGCCCAAGCATACCCTACAAACTCTCCCGTAGTATTAATAGAGACTCCACCATTAGTTGGAGCAAAATTAATCCAGCCAGTATTTTCTCCCCAAGCATATCCACCCAAGATTCCATCTTCTGTATTTACCACTCCCGCATTAGTTGGATTTAAATTTATCCAACCCATATTTTCGGACCATATTTCCCCAGTAATTTTATTATCTGTAATAACTACATTTATACCATTAGAAGTTAAAAAATTAATTTGGCTAGAAATCGTGCAATCATCATTAGCACATAAAAGGGCTGAATAATTTATAGTATCAATCGTCCCATTATTTTGCGAAGCATAAACAGAAAAAAAGCTAAACACTAAAATAATTAAAAAAATATATTTTAAAAAAAAATTAAACATAATTATTCTATAATTGTGTAGTGTCTGTAGTGTCTGTAGTGTCTGTGGTGTCTGTAGTGTCTGTAGTGTCTGTGGTGTCTGTAGTGTCTGTAGTGTCTGTAGTATCTGTAGTATCTGTAGTATCTGTAGTATCTGTAGTATCTGTAGTATCTGTAGTATCTGTAGTATCTGTAGTATCTGTAGTATCTGTAGTATCTGTAGTATCTGTAGTATCTGTA
>Ga0172367_10008031_pt1 | contig 11904 bp, 8 predicted proteins | sample Lak10m_FD_114542 | JGI IMG/M metagenome (GOLD analysis project Ga0172367, IMG submission 114542) | Freshwater microbial communities from Kabuno Bay, South-Kivu, Congo - kab_022012_10m | ecosystem: Environmental > Aquatic > Freshwater > Lake | place: Democratic Republic of the Congo: South-Kivu...
GTCAGTAGTCAGAGAATCCATCAAAAAATATGGAATGCGAAATTCTAATACTATGGCTATTGCACCTACCTCTAATTTAGCTAATATTACGGATGCGGTACCTGCAAATGAGCCAATTTATAAAAATCTTTATGTAAAATCTAATCAAGCCGGAGATTTTACTGTAATTAACTCCTATTTGATAGAAGATTTGAAAAAAATTGGTTTATGGACTCCAGCTATTGCTGAAAAAGTAAAATACTTTGATGGATCTATTTCTCAGATTACTGAAATTCCAGCTAATTTGAGAGAAAAGTATAAAGAAGTATTTGAAATTGACCCAAAATGGTTAATCAAAGCTGCCGCCTATAGAGGTAAGTGGATGGATCAGAGTCAATCATTGAATGTATTTTATCGGGGAGTATCAGGAAAAGAAATTGCAGATGTCTATATGTATGCTTGGGAAATGGGAGTCAAGACAACCTATTATCTAAGAACCCTAGCTATCTCGCAGGTAGAAAAATCCACCGTTAATATCAATGAATTTGGAACTACTCATCGCCGAGATTTTAATTCCAACTCAGTTAATACTAGCTCAGACAATGCTATCAATACCGTTGTCTCGCAGCCAATAGAGACTAAAACAGCAGAACCTATACCGACCCCAACAATAGAAAATCTACCTCCTCAGCCACCAAAGTCTAATATTTTTGCGGTGATAGAGGGTCAGATTTGTGAATCTTGTCAATAAAATTATCAAAAACTTAAATCTAATACTATGCCTATTACACAAACAAATCAAAGAGTTAATATCAATGATAGAAGAGTTATCAATGGTAAAGATGCCGATGTAGTACAATTACATCCTATGAAACATACTTTTGCTTGGGATGCTTATTTGACTGGGAATGCTAATCACTGGCTACCCACTGAGATTGGGATGCAAATTGATGTAGAACAATGGAAATCTAATAATGTTTTGACAGAGGATGAGCGAATTGCCTTCAAGACTGTGCTAGGATTCTTTACTACTGCTGATTCTCTAGCTGCTAATAATTTGGTGTTGGCAACTTATAAGCATATTACTTCTCCTGAAATTAGAATGTTTTTGTTAAGACAAGCTTATGAGGAAGCTATTCATACTCAGGCTTATCAATATATTGTAGAGAGTTTAGGGCTAGAGGGAAATGAAATCTTTAATATGTATCGGGAAGTACAAACTATTTATAATAAGGCTTCATTTTTTGTGTCTTTTAATGATGGAATTCTTGATTCTGATTTTAAAACCGGAACTTTTGAAGCTGACCAGAAATTCTTAGAAAATATGTGTGTTTTTTCATTGATTGTAGAGGGAATTTTCTTTTATAGTTCTTTTGCAGTAATCTTTGGTCTACAGCGACAAAACAAAATGCCGGGAAGTGCCGAGCAAATTCAATATATTATGCGAGATGAATCTACGCATCTTAATTTTGGAGCAGATATGATTAATGCTATAAAGCAAGAGCAACCAGAATTATGGACCCCAGAATTTCAAGCTCATATTACAGATTTGATCAAAGAAGCTGTGGGTCTAGAATATGAATTTGCTACCACTTGCTTCCCAAGAGGAATTATGGGAATATCTCCAGATGGATTCAGACGATATATTGAATATATTGCCGATAGAAGATTACAAAGAGTAGGACTTCCAATTGTATATGGTACTGAGAATCCTTTCCCTTGGATGTCAGAAGCAGTAGATTTAGCGAAAGAAAAGAATTTCTTTGAGACTAGAGTTATTGAATATCAGACAGGAGGAACCTTAGCTTGGTAAATTCAATTCAACCGTCATAGAATTATAACTAATTATTTGCAAAATTAATTATTTTATAGTACACTATGACGGTTAATTTGTTCTTTGGAATAATGTTTCTCACCAAATGCCTTGCATATAGTTATATATGAAAAGTATTTGGCCAGGAATATTATTCTCTTTCACTCCTGGCAGGAGATTCCAATGGCTACTCAAGATCATGATCCCAATGTAATATTAGGGGTAGAGGAATGTGTACCGCCTGTATATCAAGAACTAAGACAAAGTGATTTTATAAAATCAACTATACTTAAGTTGAAGCTAGCCATAAAAAATAATAATTATTTACAAAGAGCATATAGATTAGAGATAAGTCAAGGAGCAACATTTATAAGAGTGAATGTTGTGAGGAAAGTTAACTCGACACTACATAGTAATGTTGTTATAATAAGCTTTAATAGAGACAGTACTCTAAGTATAGATTGTGTTGATGAATATAGGAGTGATGTATTCAGTTTTGGGATAGAGGGGTACTTAAGCAAAAATATCCCTGCAGATAATACTCAAGCATTGAATAAATATATAGATCAAACAGTATTACCTAGTGTACAGTGTTATGTAGTTAGGTGACTTGCTATTTATATTTTTCATACAGAGAGTCCGCACCCTCACAAGGTACGGACTTTTTCATTTTCTATGCTATAATATAGATTATATATATTATAAAATATTATGTCAGACTATATAAAAGCTTATCAAGCCTTAAATAACAATCAAAAACAAGCCGTAGATACTTTATTAGGACCGGTGATGGTGGTGGCGGGTCCTGGTTCTGGCAAAACTCAGCTTTTGTCCCTGAGAGTAGCTAATATACTGAATACTCAAGATATTGAGCCGGATAATATTATTTGTCTGACTTTTACTGAGGCAGCAGCCTATAATATGAGGCATAGATTATTATCTTTTATTGGTAAATCTGCTTATAATATACATATTCATACTTTTCATAGTTTTGGTCAGTCATTACTTCGTGATTATACCGAATATACCACAGGTACAGATAGAACTCCGATTGATGAGGTTTATCAATTTGAAATTATTGGTAATATTCTTGCTAAATTGCCATATAATCATATTCTAATTCCAAAAGGTTCTGATAGAAGTCAATTGATCAAAAATATCAAGAGTGCTATTCAATACCTCAAACAAGCTGGATTAACTCCTTTAGAATATACTCAGATTTTAAGTCAAAATACAGCTGAATATCAGACTATAATTCCGATTATACAAGAATTAAGCCAAATTTCTCTTAGTGGTAAAAATGATAGATTAGATAAATTAAATCAAATTCGTAATTTAGCTGAGTTAATTCCTGAAGTTGAGAATAATGGTTATTTTTTATCTTATGGGAATGCTCTTAAGAAATCTCTATTGGAGGCTTTAGCCCAGACTGAGGAATTAGAAAGTACATATACTCCAATCTCAAAATGGAAATCAAAACATCTGATTAAAGGTAAAGATGGGCAAAAAACTCTAGAAGATACTTTGAGATTAGAAAAACAACAAGCCATAGCCCAAGTTTATCAGGAATATCAGGAGTATTTATTAGAAAATCAGCTTCTAGATTTCTCAGATATGTTATTGAATGCTTTAGTTTTACTGAAAGAAAATGAGGGACTAAGAGATAAATTACAAGAAAAATATAAATTTATTTTGGTGGATGAATTCCAAGATACTAATGAGGCTCAAATGCAATTAGTATTGAATTTGGTGGGAGATAATCCAGAGCCTAATATTTTGGTAGTGGGGGACGATGATCAGGCTGTTTATGGATTTCAAGGGGCGGATGTATCGCATATGTTATCTTTTCAAAATAAATTCCCAATGGCTCAACTAATTGTCTTGACTCAAAATTATCGCTCAAGACAGGAAATTTTAGATTTAGCCAGACAGGTAATAATTCAAGGTAAGGATAGATTAGAGAATAGAATTGAAGTCTTAGAAAAAAAACTAGAATCAGCTAAATTAAGACAGGATGGAGATTTAGCTTATTATGAATTTGAAAATCAAGCCCAAGAATATGCTTGGATTGCAAGTCAGATAGAGAATTATCGCAAAAAACAAACAGATTTATCAGAAATTGCTATTATTGCACGAAATCACAAAGACTTAGAGGCCATAGTTCTATTTTTAGCTTATTATGATTTGCCTGTAGATTATGAGAAGCAATATAATTTATTAAATGAAACCATTATCCATCAGATAGTCTCAATGCTGAAATTTGTTTATTCATTGACTCCAAGTCAAGCTCCAAGAAATGATTTATTGCCTGAAATTTTGAGTTATGAATTTTGGGGTATAGATAAATTAACAATATGGCAATTTTTCCAAAACAGAGATTATAAACAATCCTATATTGAGAAATTATATATAGTTGAAAATGAATCTTTACAGGTAGTGGCGAATTTGTTACTGAGTTTAGCGGTTCTGGCAGAATATGAAACTATAGAGGTGATTATAATGAAATTAATTGGTTCTCTAGATAGTATTGATAATAATTCTAGATTTCATCAATATTATTTTGGCAAAGATGTATTTGAATCAGACCAGAATAATTATATTGCTAATTTAGCTAAGGTAGAAGCTTTTATTCAAAATATAATTGCTTATAAAAAGGGTAAAAGAATTACTCTTGCAGATGGGCTAGAGACTATCAAAGCCTATCAAAATCAGGGTGGTATGATGGTGAATTTATCGCTCAATAGTGGTAAGCAGACTGTCAAATTGATGACAGCTCATAAGGTCAAAGGTTTGGAATTTGAAACTGTATTTGTCATCGGGGCTCATAAACAAGGTTGGGGTAAAAATGGGAAATCTTTTCATTATCCCTTCCCTATAAATTTGCCAATAGTACCTCCGAAGGATTCAGAGGATGATTTTTTGAGATTATTATTTGTAGCTTTGACTAGATCTAAGGATAATTTATTTATTACCAGTCATTTATATGATGAAAAAGGTAAAGAAAGGCAGAATTTACCATATTTAGATTTTATGTCAGCCAATCCAAGTCCAGAGATAGATACAAAAGCTATGTTAGATAGTATATTTAAGTCTATGCAATCAGAGAATTTACATTCAAGAGAAATATCTTTTTTGGAAGGAATAGTTCAGAATTACAAATTAAGTGTATCTCATATCAATAAATTTGTAGATTTGGAATATGGTGGACCATTGGCAGTCTTGGAGTCGGTTTTATTAAAATTCCCCAGTATTACGACTCCGTCTACTACTTATGGGAATGTATTGCATAAAGTTTTTCATTATATCTCAACTCAAATTCAAGATAAAAAAGATTTCCCAAGCATTACTGAGCTTACAAATTTTGCTAACAAAACAATATATCAAGAAAAATTAAGTATAGAGGATACCAAGATAGTCCTAGATAAAATTCAAGACCAATTACCTAATCTAATACAAGCTAAACGAGACAATTTTTATATCTCGCATCAATCAGAATATAATTTAGGTAAATTATTTTTAGAGTGGGAGGGAATACCTTTGACTGGAATTATAGATAGAGTAGAGGAATATACAGATTATTACATGGTAGTAGATTTCAAGACAGGAACTCCAATTCTAAGCTGGGATGATAAGTCTAAATTGAATAAATTAGAAGCTTTCAAAAGGCAATTGTATTTTTATGCCTTATTATTGAAAGTCTCAGGTCAATATCAGGATAAACCAATTCGGGGTAGAATTGAGTTTTTGGAGCCAACTTTAGAAGGGGAATATATTAGTTTAGAATTAGCAATTCAAGACAAAAATATTGAATATATTGCTAATTTGGTGCAAATTATATATCATAAAATTTTGAATTTAGATTTTCCTGATATTTCTATTTATAAACAAAATAACAGAGATGCAGCTGAGTTTATACAGGATTTACTAGAACATAAAATATAAATATATGAGAATAGGTATAGATGCTAGATTTTTTGGTAATAGTGGAAAGGGTTTAGGGAGATATACCCAAAAATTAGTAGAGGAATTAGAAAAAACTGACCATAATAATCAATACTATATATTCCTAAACAAACATAATTTTGATGAATATCAGCCCAAAAATCCAAATTTTCATAAAATTTTAGTTAATATTCCTTGGTATTCTTGGCAGGAGCAAATTACATTCCCGAGGATATTGAATAAATATAAATTAGATTTAGTCCATTTTTTGCATTTTAATGTCCCAATTTTGTATAGAAAAGCTTATTTTGTGACTATACATGATTTGATTTTATTAGAATATCCAACTCGTAAAGCTTCAAAATTAAATTTCATAATGTATAATGTCAAGAATTTAGCTTATAGATTAGTTATTATGAATGCTTTGAAAACAGCTAAAAAAGTAATAACTATTTCCAATTATACAACAGAGTCAATTCTAAAGCACTTTCATATTGCTAATAATAAGATGAATATGATTTATGAAGGAGTTGATTTAGAACGATTCAATCCACTGAATGCTAAAGTTTTTAATTTTAAGAAGTTTAAACTACGGAAAGATAAATATATTTTATATGTAGGTAATGTCTATCCCCATAAGAATATAGATAGGCTAATAAAAGTCTTTGCTCGAATCAAGCAAAAACCGAATATAGATAAAGACTTAAAATTAGTTTTAGTGGGTAAAAAAGACTATTTTTTTGAAATTATTATGAATCAAGTGAAGCAATTAGATTTAGAGGGTTCTGTTATTTTTCCAGGTTATGTGGTAGATGAAGAGTTAATATCACTATATGAGAATAGTTTATTCTATGTATTCCCATCTTTATATGAAGGTTTTGGCTTGCCTCCGCTGGAGGCTATTGCTCTGGGAGTTCCAATAGTTATCTCCAATACCACTTGTCTGCCAGAAATTTTTGGAGAGGATATAGAGTATTTTGACCCAAAATCTAAAGATAATATGGAGCAGATAATTTATAATTTTATTTTAGATAAAGGAAAACGGGAATTACAAAAAACATATCATCAGGAGATATTGAATAAATATTCTTGGCAGGATATGGCAGAAAGTACAAAAAAATTGTATAATGAAATAAAGATATAAAAATCTGATATGCATAAAAAAATCTCCCCGATTCTAGATTTGAGAAAACCTCAAATTAAATCGCGAGTAGAAATACAATCTCAAAAAATAGATGATGATATCAAACAAGATTTAGGTGCTCTTGCTGATTTTGATATACCAATTCTAGGTGAGGAGAAAGTGGAATTATATCTTGAAAATAAAATTTTAGATTTTGAATTGCCAATCAATGATTCACCTCAGACAAAGACAATAGCCAAGCAATCTCAGCCTATAACTCTAAAAATAGATTTTATTCCTAAATCATATAAAAAATACAATGATGAAACTTATCAATATATAAATAAAATCAAACGATTATTTAGAATCAATATACAGACTATCTATATGGCCAGAGCCTCCTTTGGGATATTTATGTCATTATGTCTTATAATTATGATTAGTATTCCATCTTTTAGAATGGCTAATAATGCAATCAGGGTTAAGGATAATTTACTTTTACAAGCCTCAGCCAGTGAAAAATTATTATCCAATACCAATACAGATAATTTTTTAGATTTAAGCCGTTCATTAAATGAAATCTCTCAAGGGCTTAATAAAAGTTCTACAGATATCAAATCTATTCAAGGTAATCTAAATTACATAATGTCAATTTTACCTGGATTATCTATTATCCAAAATGGTAGTGAGTTAACTGCTGATGTGGCTGAAGTGATTAAGATTAGCTCAGAATTATCAGAGGCAATTTCCCCATTTATGAGTAAAGAAATTAATCCTTTTGATAAGACAAAACAGATTACCTTAGTAGATGGAGTTAAAAAAATTCAAGAAGTGAATCAAAAATTAATTCCAGCTCTAGATAAATTGAGTACTAGCTTAGAGGACTTACCTTTGAATTTAATCCCAGGTAATAGGGGAGATGTATTGAGACAATTAAATCAAGATATACCAAAGTTAAAACAAATAATGTTAGATTCGGAGCCATATATTGATGTTTTTTTGAATTTTGTGGGTAGTGATATCTTAAAAAGATATGTTTTTATATTCCAAAATAATCAAGAAATTAGAGCTACAGGTGGTTTTATTGGAAGTTTTGGGATGATGAATATTGATAGAGGAGTAGTCAAAAGTCTTGATATAAAAGAAATTTATAATCCTGATGGTCAATTGTCCAAAAATATTTTAGCCCCAGAGCCATTACAAGAATTGACTATGAGATGGTATCTCAGAGACTCTAATTGGTTTGCGGATTTCCCAACTAGTGCTCAGAAAATCCTTTCTTTTTATGAAAAAACAGGAGGCGCTACTCCAGATGGAATTATTTCATTAACCCCAACCGTGATAGAGAGGCTATTAAATATAACAGGTCCCATTACCCTCGATAAATACGGAGTGACTATTAATGCTGATAATTTTGTTAAAATCACTCAATATCAAACTGGGGTTGCTTATGATAAAGTAGAGAATAAGCCCAAACAATTCATAGCCGACTTAGCTCCAGCTCTTATCAATAAATTATTATCTGCTGATGCCAGTCAATATCAAAAAATTGTAGAGGCCTTGAATAATTCTTTTCAAGAAAAACATATACTATTATATTTTCTGGATTCAAAATTACAAGATATAGTTAATAAATATAATTTAGGCGGTCAATTATACAATGCCCCAAAAGACTATTTAGCAGTAGTACATAGTAATATTGGAGGCTATAAAACAGATGGTGTGATGCAAGAGAATATAAATTTGGCTACCAAAATGCAGAATAATGGCAAAGTTATAAATAAAGTCATAGTAAACCGAGAGCATAAGGGAGGCAATACCGAATATGAGTGGTGGAATAAAAATAATATCAATTATATGCGAACTTATATACCAAAAGGCTCTAGAATTTTGAATGTGAGTGGCTATACTGAAAAGCAAGCAAGATCAGAATCTCAAGGTATAGCAGGTTATAATCAAGATCAGGATTTAAAATCCATCAAAGACACTTTGATTCATAATGAGGACTGGGATATTGATATTTTTGAGGAAAGCGGTAAATTAGTAATTGGAGGTTGGGTTATTACCAAACCTGGTGAAATTAGCCAAATTATGTTAGAATATGAATTGCCATTCAAATTTAATTCTTCTGATATATACTCTCTAATTTTACAGAAACAAGCAGGAACTTTAGGGGTTAGATATCAATATAGTTTTGACCTTGAATCTCAGAAAAAAATCAGCTGGGTACAATCCTCTCTCAATTTAGAAAAAACAGAGACTGGATATAAGATGACAGATGAGGCTTTGAGAACGGATGAATATATAGGAGTACAAATTAAGTAGAAAATATGAATATACAGGAGAATATTTATTTAAAAGATTTATCTACTTTCAAAATAGGAGGTAAAGCTAAATATGTAGTTTTTGCAGAAAATAATGATGATATTATTGAGGCTTTGAGATTTGCTCAAGACAAAGATTTAGCCATTGGGATTATTGGGGCTGGTTGTAATCTTTTAATTACGGATGATAATATTGACGGCTTAATTCTAAAAATAAATACTAAAGCTATTAATATCACAAATAATCAAGTATTCGCTGAGGCAGGAGTATCATTAGCGGCTCTTACAGCTTCAGCTCATAAATCTGGGCTAATTGGCTTGGAATGGGCTCCATCTGTGCCTTCTAGTATTGGAGGGGCAATTAGAGGTAATGCAGGAGCTTTTGGTGGAGAGACTAAGGATAGACTCAAGTCGGTCAAGATTTATAGAAATGGAGAGATTTTAAATATAGATGCTGATGCTCTAGATTTTCAATATAGATACAGTTATTTTAAGTCTGCTCATAATAGAGATATTATTCTTGGGGGGACTTTTGAATTAGAGCTTGGAGATATATCAGCAAGTCAAAAACAGATAAGAGACAATATTATCAAAAAAAATCAGAATCAACCAGTAGGAGTAGCTTGTTCGGGATGTATATTCAAAAATTATGAGCGGGATATAAACTTGGATTTAATTGATAAATATCCAGAATTACAAAACTTTGTGTCAAAAGGAATTATTCCAAGCGGTTATTTAATAGAAAAATCAGGACTCAAAGGATTTAGTCACGGGGGTATTCAGATTAGCGAGAAACATGCTAATTATATGGTCAACACAGGATCAGGAAAATTTGATGATGTTTTAGATTTAATTAGTATAGTTAAAGATAAAGTTTTTCAGGAATTTGGAGTTATGATAGAAGAGGAAGTTGTATATTTACATCAACAAATGAAAAAAATATAAAATATGGTTAATTATATACCACTTCTAATTATTTTAGTTATATCATATATACCTAGTTTCGCTTGGTTGGGTTTTGTATTATCTCAAGATGTACATCCAGAAAAAGCTACAGATATTGCTAAAACTTTTATTTTAGGAAATTTCATTGCGGTACCTGTAGTTTTATTCTCAGTGTGGGGTAGGGAAATCTTAGATTTAATGCTAATTCAGATACCAGGTATTATGAGTAGTTTTATATTCGGTGCCTTGATGGAAGAGGTTTGGAAAGGAGCATTTGTTTATTGGTTTGCCATTAGCACTAGTAAATGGGATGAGCCAATAGATACCTTTATTTATGCAGCAACTTTAGCTTTAGGCTTTGCTGGGATTGAGAATTTTGCCTATGCTGTGAGTGATATGAAATCTGGCTTTAATTTTATACAACAATTGCTTTTTTTAAGGTCATTCACCTCTGTTATTATTCATCTTATATCTAGTTTTTTAGTAACGTATGGGTTGGCTTTTTATTGTAAATATAATAAAAAGATAAATGGAATCTGGCTTATATTAGCTGGAATAGTATTTCATGGCTTATGGAATCTAGTGATTACAATATCTGGTATGACTAATAATCTATTTATTTTAGCTTTTTATTTTATAATTTGTATTCCTTTGTTTATAGGGATTATGTTTGTCACTAAACATTTAAAAATAAAATCAAAAAATAATTAGTTATAAGTACTTGATTTTTTTTTAATAATCTGATATTATAATATTAATGTAATAGTTTATGTAACAATTCATTTTAAAAATTATGTCTAGTATCTTAAGAAAATTAACAGGAGCAGTAGATTTTGATGAACAGCCAGTAATCGAAAATGACATTCAAAGTGATATAAGGAATAGATTTTTAGATAACTCTGAACAAGATTCAGAACCTTCAGATGATTATCTAAATGATAGTCGTATAAAAAATCAGCAAAGCATTCACTCAGATAATGAATTAATAGAAGGAGCTCTTACTATTGATGTATATCAGACAGATAATGATATAGCTATAGTTTCTACTATTGCGGGAGTTACAGCTAAAGATTTAGATGTATCTATTACCAATGATATGGTGACAATTTCTGGAGAGAGAAAAAATCCAGTCAAAGTAAAACAAGAAAATTATTTTTATCAGGAATGTTATTGGGGACCATTTTCTCGTTCAGTAATTTTACCAATTGATGTAGATGCTGAAAAATCAGCAGCAGAATTGAAAGACGGAGTTCTTACAATCACCTTACCAAAATCTGAAAAGGTAAAAATTAAGAAAATTCCTATAAAATAATCAAAGTACTTAAAAACATCTACCCTCAAAAAGTAGGTGTTTTTAATTTGCTATGAAAAAGATGAGAAGCATAGTAGACAAGTTGTGACTTTTGTAGGTGACAAATGAAAGTAGTTTATATAGTTATAAAAAGAGTTCTTAATTTTGTCTCCCTTAGGAGGCTTTAAGTCCCTCCTATACTCTGGTTTAGGAGGGGGAGTACCCGTAATAGACTGAAGGTCTGGGAAAGGGGTCGGGAAAACGGGAGTTTTCCCGTGGAGGAAGGCTTGGGAAACCGAGAGGTTTCACAGGAGTAAATCCTATTTACGACGGGGGAGGGTGGATACAACATAAACTAGAACTCAATCCACCTCCGGCCACTCCCGTATAAATACGACAGTGACCACCTCCTCCAAAGGAGGACAATTACTATCCAATTTACTATTATTAGTCTAGTAATGTATATAATCCCTTTTGTCGACGATTA
>Ga0172367_10008032_pt1 | contig 11904 bp, 20 predicted proteins | sample Lak10m_FD_114542 | JGI IMG/M metagenome (GOLD analysis project Ga0172367, IMG submission 114542) | Freshwater microbial communities from Kabuno Bay, South-Kivu, Congo - kab_022012_10m | ecosystem: Environmental > Aquatic > Freshwater > Lake | place: Democratic Republic of the Congo: South-Kivu...
AGTGTCTCATCCTCTCTTGTTTCATTCCTATTGATGAGGCGCCAAATAGCTTCTTTATCTGAAATACGAAGATAAATCACCTTGTTGACGTGATTTTTGAATTGATCGACCTGCTTTAATGTGCGAGGAAATCCATCAAGGATATATCCTCTTTTGTATTCAGGACGGGAAAGATAGCTATTGACGATTTCAATCGTTTTTTCATCAGGTACAAGAGCACCAGAGTTGATTGTCTCCTTGATGTATCGACCGAGAGTTGTCTTTTCTTTAGCTATTTCACGAAAGATGTGACCCGTTGATAGATAAGGGATTTTGAAAAGTTTCGAGAGGATATTCCCCTGTGTTGATTTTCCTGATCCTTGTATACCAATGAGTACAAATTTCATACAAATTTAGTCTAATTTTTTTCGTTCCTTGTGGGCTACTTTTTTTCGACATTGATTGCAATATTTTTGCAGTTTCAATGGCTCAGTTGTATTGACTTTATTTTTCTGTGTAACATAATTCTGTTTACCACATACTTCACATACCAATCCGACAAGCACGCGAGATCCTTTTTTTGCCATATATTTTTATATAATATTTATAATTTTTATAACGGTTATAACTTTTATAGGTTTTCGTTTTTACTTTGCATACTTATCGTAGCTTTTCATGACGAGCTCAGTCTCCATCATCTTAAATGACCCAAGAACAACGGATACAACGATCAATATGCTCGTTCCACCAATGACCAATCCGGATATTCCCGTAATCGCGGAAAGAATGGTAGGCATGACAGCAATGAGTCCAAGAAAAAGTGCGCCAACACTCGTTATTTTGTATAAAACCTGTTCTAGATATTGTTTTGTGGCTGTTCCAGGACGAATGCCAGGAATAAAACCACCCTGCTTCTGGATTTCTTCAGAAATTTTTTGAGGACTAAAAACAATGATTGTGTAGAAAAAAGTAAATCCAATAACAAGAAGGAAATAGAGGATGTTATAAACCACACCTGAGGGTTTGAATGTGACCACCAAAAATTTTGCTACTGAGGCAATAATCGGTTGCTTTGAATATTGAAGGAAGTTTCCTACGAGTTGAGGGAACAATACGAATGATACGGCAAAGATAATGGGGATGACACCCGCCTGGTTCAATTTCAAAGGAAGGTAGTTTGTTGCTCCTTGATACACCTTATTGCCCTTAATGCGTTTTGCGTAATAAACCGGAATTCTTCTGATTGCTTCATTGATGAATACGACTGAAGCAACAACCCCAACGGAAACAACAATAAAGACTATGAAGTTTATTATCATTTCGGAATTAAGCGTTGTTGCTGTTTTTCCAAGAATGACCGGAACCCGACCGACTATGCCAGCAAAGATTATGAGAGAAATTCCATTCCCCATACCGAACTCCGAAATGAGTTCGCCAAACCAAACGAGGATGAATGTTCCCGCTACTAATGTAAATATAAATGAAAAGAATTCAAGAGGCGACAAATTGCCGATAATGTGTTGATTCTTGAGAAGTACGAAAATGCCAACCGCCTGAATCATGGTGAGGGGAACCGTAAGGAAACGGGTATATTGATTCATTTTGAATCGTCCATATTCTCCCTCTTTTGCAAGTTGTTCAAGTGGAGGAAAAATCACCGATAGGAGCTGGAGTATGATGGACGCATTGATGTATGGATTCAGACCAAGTGCCATAATCGAAAAGTTAACCAATGTTCCACCTGAAAAGATATCTAGAAGTGATAAAAATTGGCTTTGGTCAAAAAGAGCCTTCAATTTTGTAAGATTGATTACTGAGACAGGAAGAAATGCAAATATCCGAAAGAATAAGAAAATTGCGAGAGTAAAATAGATCTTTTTTTTGAGCTGTTCGTCGCGCGCAAGTAATCTTAGTTTTTCGGCAAGATCTTTCATACAGTGACCGTTCCACCGGCTTTCTCAATCATAGCTTTTACCGATTGAGTAACTGGTAAAGTAACTGTCAATTTTTTCGTAACTTCTCCTTTTTTTATGAGTTTTACTTTTGTATTTTTTGCATCTGCGTCAATAAGATTTGCTTTTTGTAAAGCGGCAACATCAACTGTTGTTCCATCTGCAAATACATTCAATTCTTCAGAATACACGACATATTTATTCAATTTTTTACTGTAATTTCTTCCCTTTCCACGCAGGAGAGGGAATCTTTTTACCAATCTTCCTTGTCCACCCTCAAAATGCAATGGGATAGTAGAACGGGCTGCCTGGTGGCGTGTGGTGCCTCGACCAGATTTTGAACCTCTTCCTGATCCGATACCGCGACCTTTTCTTTTTTTAACGCTGTTTACCAATGCTGGTAGAAATGATAGAAATGATGCCATTGTTACTTTGTTTCCTTCTCAACTGATAATGCTCTTTGTTTCAACATTTGGATTGCTTTCATGATGAGATGTGTGTTGACGATCTGATTTCTTGATCCGATAATCTTTCCTGAAACGTTATAAACTCCTGCAAGGTCGAAAATCGTTCGTATGACACTTCCAACCTTCAATCCTGTTCCTTCTGGAGCTGGTTTCAAATACACGACTCCTGCCTTATATTTCAAGAATATCTCATGTGGGATTGTTCCTTTATATACAGGAATTGTGATCATTTTTTTCTGTGCTTTTGTAAAAGCCTTGCGGATAGCTTGAGGAACTTCTCTTCCTTTTCCCATACCAACACCGACTTTTCCTTTCCTATCACCAACAGCGACGACAGCAACAAATGTGATGTGACTTCCACCTGTTATCTTTTTGGTGACTCTCTTGATAAGTAAAATACGTTCTTCTAGCTTTTTTTCTTCAAAATGATCTGCCATACAAACAATAATAATTATTAAACCTGTACACCGGCTTCTCGGACACCCTCTGCAAGCCGTTTAACACGACCCAAATAAGTATATGCACCTCTATCAAAAACCGCCTTCTCAACTTTTTTCTCTTTCAAAAGTATACCTAATTTCTTTCCAGTTTCGAAGGCTTTTTCTGCTTTTTTTCCTGTTTGAATTTTCTTGCTGTGTGCTGAACATATCGTCTTTTCAGCGATATCGTCGATAGCTTGCACAAATATATACTTACTAGAACGGAATACAGAAATTCGTGGTCTTTCTGCTGTTCCAATAATGTTAATACTGACTCTTTTTTTTCTTCTCAGAGTTCTATTTGTTGTGACGTGTCTCATATGCGTTGTTGATTATGCCGCCTTGGCTTTCTTTCCTGGCTTAATTCTTAACTTTTCACCTTCATATTTTATTCCTTTTCCTTTATAAACGTCCGGTTTCTTCAACATCTTTATTTTGTGAGCAACCTCTCCAACCAACTGTTTATCAATACCGCTCACGACCACTATTGAATTTCCTTCTACGGCAAATGTCAATCCTGGGGCTTCCTTATAGATGACTGGGTGTGAATATCCGACTTTAAAGACCAAATCTTTCCCTTGCATCTTCACATTGAATCCTGTCCCAACAACCTCAAGTCTTTTTGTCCACGCTTTTTCGACACCGACAATCGCATTGTCAATTAATGTTCTCACTGTCCCATGAAGCGATTTTTGATCTTTTGTATCATTTCTTCGTGTTACATTGAAAGTATTTTGTTCCTTCCCTTTTTCCAATAAGACTCCTTGTGGAAGAGTCAGTGTGAGTGTTCCACCTTTTCCTTTTACTGAAACAACATTACCCTCTACTGTGAGTGTTACTGTTGCAGGAACGATGAGTGGTCTTTGTCCAATTTTTGACATAGTATTACCAAATCTTAAATAATAATTCTCCTCCCAATTTCTCTTTTCGTGCTTCTCTATTTGACAAGATACCCTTTGGCGTCGATAAGAACGAAACTCCCATTCCATTCATTACGGATTTGAGATCTTTGTATGATATGTATTCTCTTTTTCCTGGTTTTGATACGATTTCGACATCTGTCAATGCGGGAACGCCCTTTGTATAGGCAAGTTCCACTGTGATTGTCTTGACGACATCACCTTCAACAGAATATCCTGCGATATAACCAAGCTGCTGCATCTTTTTCAGGACAGACTCACGATATTGTGAATGTGGACATTCACATGTTTCGTTTTTTGTCATGTATGCGTTCTTAATTCTTATTATCAAATCGATTATTGGATCGTTCATCATAAATATATTTCAACTATTAAGTTTTATCAGCTGTTCGTTTTGTAATCTTTCCATGACCCTTGAATGTTCTCGTAAGAGCAAATTCACCAAGTCTATGGCCAACCATTCCTTCAGTAATGAGTACTTCTATATGTTTTTTTCCATTATGTACACCAATTTTATGTGTTACGAACTCCGGTGGTATCTGTGATGCACGAGCCCATGTTTTTAAAACACTTCTGTCAGAACCTTTTTTTTGTTCCATAACCTTTTTCATAAGGTTCTCATCGATATAGGGGCCTTTTTTCATTGATCTAGTCATAGTGCATTACCAAGAAATCTTTTTAACTCCAGGAATCTCTCCTTCTAACGCTCTTTTTCTGAAACAAATTCGACACAATCCAAATCTTCTCATATAGCCGCGTGATCTCCCACAGATTTGGCATCTGTTGTGGTTGCGGACCTTGAATTTTTGATCTTTCTTGAATTTAACTTCGTCTGATGTTTTTGCCATAGGTAATTATTTTTTAAAAGCAACTCCCAATTTCTCAAATAATAATCTTCCTTTTGCTTTATCTTTTGCTGTTGTGACGATTGTTACTTGAAGACCTCGAACTTTATCGACTTTATCGTATTCAATTTCTGGGAACAATGTCTGTTCTGTCAATCCGAGATTAAGGTTGCCATGAAGATCAACTGTGCTTTCTTCAATTCCTCTAAAATCTCGAAGTCTTGGAATAACAATAGTAACAAGTTTTTGAATGAAATGATACATTCGTGCACCTCGTAAAGTCACCTTTACGCCTATCGCCAATCCTTCACGAATTTTGAATGCTGAAACTGATTTTCGTGCTTTTGTTATCACTGCCTTCTGTCCTGCAATTGTACTGATCTGTTCCTGTATTTTTGCGATTGCACCTTTATTAGTGACCGCTTCTCCTGCACCAACATTGATGACGACTTTCACCAGTTTTGGAACCGCGTTCACATTTTTATACCCAAGCTCCTTCATGAGAGCTGGTCTTACTTCTGTTTGAAAAAATTCTTGGAATGACATATGTATTAGATAATGCTATTGCATTTTTTGCAAATGCGCTGCTTTTTTCCTGCTTCAACTTTATAACCAACTCGTACATTTTTCTTACATTGAGGGCATACAAGTGCCACTTTTGCGACATTTAAAGGTCTTGGGACTTCAACAATACCACCTTTTGGCATCTGTTCACTCTTTCTGACATGTTTCTTGTACAGGTTTACTCCCGTGATGAGCACAGTGTTTTGTTTTTCATACACCTTTTCAACAACGCCTTTTTTTCCTCTGTCTTTTCCGGTTTGTATTGTGACTGTATCGTTCTTTTTGATTTTCATATTAATACATTTCTTCGGCCAAACTTGCAATCTTTTTGAATCCATTATCTTTTACTTCTTTTGCGATAGGTCCAAAAACGCGAGTTCCTTTTGGATCCTTGTTATCTTTTGCTTGCAGGATAACGCATGCGTTATCATCAAAACGGATATAGCTTCCGTCTGCTCTTTTATATTCTTTATGTGTGCGTATAACAACAGCTGATAACACTTCTCCCTTTTTCACCTGGCCAAAAGGGATTGCTTCCTTGACTGCGATATTGACTATTTCGCCGACATATGCATATTTTCTGTTGCCCTTGAAAGGCATACCAATCATAATAGCTTTTTTTGCACCGCTATTATCTGCGACTGTCAGAACTGTTCTCAGCTGTATCATATCTGTTTATTTCTCTAACTTTTTAATAACTGTAAATCTCTTTTCACCAGACATTGGGCGATTTTCTTGCATTTCGACAAGATCCCCTGTCTTGTATTCACCTTTTGCATCATGAGCCTTGTATTTTCTGTGTTTAATGATTACTTTGCCATATTGGGCATGGCGGAACTTTCTTTCGACTGAGACGACGACCGTCTTTGTCATTTTATCCGAGACCACTGTTCCCACTAGAGTTCGTGCCATAATTATTTACTTCTTTTGTTGTAATGCTGTCAAAAGAACTGCTAACTGCTTTTTTTTGTTTGATATCACATTTGAATTTTTCTGTGGCGCTACTGAAATTTCAACATTCAATTTTGCCATTTCAATCTTTAAAGCGGCGATTTCTTTCTTTAATTCTTCTGCCGTTTTTTGGCTGGCTTCCTTCATGTATTTGCTCATAGTAATTCTTTTGTTACAACTTTTGATCTAACCGACAATTTCATTGAGACCGCTTTCAATACTTCACGAGCTTCTGCAACCGGAAGTCCATCAATTTCAAACATTATTTTTCCTGGGACGACTGATGCGACGAAATAGGCAATGTCACCTTTTCCTGCTCCCATGGTCACCTCAGGTGGTTTCTTAGAAAATGGCTTATCAGGAAAAATACGAATCCAAAATTTTCCAACTTTTCTTGTTGCGCGTGCAAGCACAACACGAACAGATTCGATTTCTCTATCTTTTACCCAACCCTGATCCATTGCTTTAAGGCCAACCGATCCAAAAGCCACATTAGCACCTTTCATAGCAACTTTCCTCCAAATTCCTCTGAACTGCTTGCGATATTTCTGTCTTTTTGGTGCCAACATAATTATTTACAAATCCAAACTTTTATTCCAACGTATCCAGATTTCGTCAATGCTGGGTAGCGTACGAAGTCAACATTTTCTCGAATTGTTGAAGTTGGAATACTTCCTAAGAAGTATTTTTCCCTTCGTGAAATTTCTGCTCCGTTAATTCTTCCTCCTATTTGAATCTTAATTCCTTTTGCTCCAGCCTCCATGACGCGATCCATTGTGTGATGAATGACCGCTCTATGAGGAAATCCTTTGATTATCTTTTCGGCAACCATCTGTGCAACATAATATGCACTCATGTATGGTTTTTTCACTGGTTCTATCTTAATTTCCACCTTTAATTCCTTATTTGGTTTTTTGTCGAGATCGGCTACAATATATTTCTTGACTTCTTCCAATCCTTTTCCGCCGCGTCCAATAATCATTCCTGGCTTTACAGCATATATAATGGCTGAAATCTTCTTTATCGCACGCTCAATATCTATGTGAGTTACTGATGCGAATTTGAATTTTAGTAGGAGTTTCTCACGAATCCTGATATCTGAAACAAGCGCTTCTTTGAATGCTTTTTTGTTACTAAAAAACCATCGAGATATCCATCCCTGTGAGATACCTACCCGAAGTCCTTTTGGATCAACTTTTTGTCCCATTTATTATTTTGCTTGTGCTGCGGTCTTCTTTTTTAAGGAAGGTTTTTTAGCAACTTTTAATGTCTTTTTCTCAACTGGTGTAACATCTTCAATTGTCTTTGCTGATTTCACCGATTCAACTGGCTTGACTGATTTGCCTGATTTTGCTCCTACGACAACATGGATATGAGCAAACTGCTTTCTATATGGTTTTGCTGTCCCTCTTCCCCCTGGATTGTATCTTCGTAATGAATGACCTTGATCAACTTTCAAAAGCTTAAATTCTAGCAGATGGGCGTCAATCTGTAAAGTCGCTTTCGCATTATCAACAGCTGATTTTATGACTTTATAGAGAACCGAGGCTGATTTCTTTGGAGAATAAAAGAGATGTTCCATTGCTTGTGCTGGTTTCATCTTCTTTACATCTTCCAAAAGAATACGCAATTTCTTTGGTGTTGTGTGTACGTCTATGACTGATGCTTTTGCTTCCATATTATTTGACTAAAAATTTATTACTCCACTTAACTTTATTTCTCGTTTTTGTTCCTCTTGCTGACTTACCCCATGGCGTCTTTGGATGCATACCTTCTCCGGTTCTTCCTTCTCCACCACCGTGTGGATGGCTTCGAGGATTCTGAGCAGTACCACGGACAACAGGTCGATGACCTCTATGTCTGCTTGCACCTGCTTTTCCCAATATTTCATCTTTGTGTTCTATATTGCCCAACATACCAATCGTTGCGTAAGCTTCGCCAAAGCACTTTCTTACTGTGCCAGATGGCAGTTTAACGTGAACGAATATTCCCTCTTTAGCGACAACTACTCCTGCTGTCCCGGCTCCACGAACAAGCTTTGCGCCTTGTCCTGGGAACAACTCAAGATTATGAATTTCGATACCGATAGGGATAAGACGAAGTGGAAGTGCATTTCCTGGTTTGATATCAGATTTCTCACCTGCATATACTGCGTCTCCTACTTTAAGTTCATTTGGCTGCAGAATGTATCTTTTTTCTCCATCCGTATATTCAACTAAACATACATTTACGTTTCTGTTTGGATCGTATTCAATGGACTTGACCACACCTTCCATATCCCGTTTGTCTCTATTGAAATCAATCATTCGGTAATATCTCTTGTGTCTTCCTCCTTGATGTCGGACAGTTATGCGACCAGCATTATTGCGTCCAGAATGCTTCTGGAGAAGTTCTGTAAGTTTTTTTTCTGGTCTTTGTGATGAGATTTTCATATCAGTAATTCAAATTATGCTTTTGGAAATAAACTTATCGACCCTTTTGTAACAGTGACATAGGCGACTTTTCTATTTGCATGTAATTTTGGAATCATTCTCTTTCCGACTCGTTGTACTTTGCCCTTACGGACGACAACACGGATTGTGCCAACAGTCACGCTATAGATCGTCTCAACTGCGTGTCTAATCTGGTCTTTCGTCGCAAGTGTTGCGACATTAAATGCATAAACATTTCTTTGAGCGAGTGTTGTTGCCTTCTCTGTAACGACAGGGGACTTTAAAATTGAGTTTTTCATTATTTTGTAAACAGTTGTTGTAATGATTTAAAAGCCTCTGTGACAACGACTATATGCTTGGCGTTAAGGATTGCATGGACATTGAGCGAACCCATATGTGTGCTTTCGACATTGGATATATTTCGCGTTGATTTAATAAATCCTTCCGCTTTTGAATCAGCGAGAATAAAGAGTGTTGATCCTTTTTCCATATGCGTTTTTGCAAGGAACTGAGCAACTACTTTTGTTTTTGGAGTGAGAGCGTTAATGTCGGATGAAAGAACTGAGACCACCCCTTCTTGTACTTGGTGAGCGACTGCACTCAATAATGCGCCTTTTCTTTGATTTTTTGAAAATTCAAGTCTATGCTCTTGTGGTTTTGGACCGCCAACAACACCACCACCCTTAAAGATAGGAGCTCTTCTTGAACCGTGGCGTGCATTTCCTGTCCCTTTTTGTTTATATACTTTTTTTGTTGATCCAGCAACTTCAGCACGTGTCTTTGCAGATGCGTTTCCTTCTCTTTGGTTAGCAAGGAATACACGGACATACTGAGCTAAAAGCACTTTGTTAGGAGTATAAGATAAGAGTTCTTTTGTGAGTTCAACTGCTCCTGATTCTACTCCCTCAAGAGTATATTGCTTGACTATTATTTCTTTTGTTGCTTTTACTTTTTTTGATGCTGCCATATTCATTATGAAATTCTTTTAATTCGAATTAATCCACCAATTGCGCCAGGTACAAGACCTCCAACAACCATATTCGTGTCATTTGATTCGACTACTGGAAGATTTTTTACTGTAACCGTCTCATTTCCCAATCGTCCTGCCATTCTTTTTCCCTTAAAAACACGTCCTGGAGTCGTAGACATACCAATCGAACCTGGAGCACGTTGTCTATCCGACTGTCCATGAGTTTTTGATCCACCTTTAAAATGATGTCTTCTGACTACTCCTTGGAACCCTTTTCCCTTTCCTGTTCCGGTAACGGAAACCTTGTCTTCCAATTTGAATAGTTGGCTTGGTTTCAATTCTTGTCCAATAGATACAACGACATCACCGAATGTGACTGCTTTTTTTCCTTCAACCTCAGAAACTGGGAGAACTGTCGGATCAAATCTGAATTCTGATATATGTTTGAGTTGTTTTTCTACTTTTGCTTTTTTAAGAAGACCTTGAACAGGTTTTTGAATGTTTTTTCCCTCTTTAAATCCAACGACTAAGGCGTTATAGCCATTTTTTTCAGCGAGTTTAATATCTAGAAGATAGTTTGGGGCTGTCTCTATAATAGTGACTGCAAGTCGGGAACCGTTTTTGTCAAATCTTTGTGACTGACCTTTTTTTATACCTAAAATAAACCTGTCCATAGCGTTAATATAACTTATCGGACATGCGGAAAAAAAATATCCCCTGCGGACAAGGGACATTTTTCCTATCCGGAACTTTGTGATTATATAATATAAACCTTCCTTTATCAAGCCAAAAATTACATCTTCACTTCTACTTCTACACCAGCTGGAAGCTCTAGATGCATTAATGAATCAATTGTCTGGTTTGTTGGGTTCAAAATATCGATCAATCTTTTGTGAGTCTTCAATCCGAAGTGCTCACGAGAGTTTTTATCGATAAATGTCGCCTTATTTACTACAAACACTTCAATTTTTGTTGGGAGTGGAATAGGCCCCATGACGGACGCACCTGTTCTCACTGCTGTATCAACAAGCTTTTGACATGTCTCATCGATTATACGATAATCGTAAGACTTCATTTTGATTCGAATTCTTCCTTTTGGCATAGTGTAAAAGTGCTCTTAAATAGTCCCTCTATTATTTAATAATTTTTGTTACAACTCCAGCTCCAACTGTATGTCCACCTTCACGGATAGCAAACTTCAATCCTTCTTCCATAGCGACTGGATAAATAAGCTTTCCAGTGACTTTTACGTTGTCTCCAGGCATGACCATCTCAACTCCTGCTGGGAGAACGACTTCTCCGGTAACATCGGTTGTTCTGACGTAGAATTGTGGTCTGTATCCATTGAAGAATGCTGTGTGTCTTCCGCCTTCGTCCTTTTTCAAGATATATACTTCAGCTTCGAATTCTGTGTGTGGTTTGATTGTTCCTGGTTTTGCAAGAACTTGTCCTCTTTGGACATCAGCCTTTTCAATACCTCGGATAAGAATACCTGTGTTGTCTCCTGCTCGTGCTTCGTCCAATGTTTTCTTGAACATTTCGATTCCTGTGACGACAGTTTTTCTTGTTTCTTTGAGTCCGACAATCTCAAGTTCTTCGTTAAGCTTCAAAGCGCCTCTTTCAACACGACCTGTGACCACTGTTCCTCGTCCTTGAATTGTGAAAACGTCTTCAATGGGCATAAGGAATGGTTTGTCTGTTGCTCTGACTGGCTCTGGGAAGTATGTATCAACTTGGTGCATAAGCTCTTCAATTTGCTTGACAGCTTCTGGATCATCCTGAAGTGCTTTTAATGCTGAACCTTTGATGACTGGAACCTTGTCTCCTGGGAAGCCGTATTTTGTAAGAAGATCTCTTACTTCCATTTCAACGAGATCAAGAATTTCCTTGTCTTGAACCATATCAACCTTATTGAGGAAGACTATGATTGCTGGAACGTTCACTTGGCTTGCAAGTAAGATGTGTTCTCGTGTTTGAGGCATTGGACCATCTGGAGCTGAAACAACAAGAATCGCACCATCCATTTGAGCGGCGCCGGTAATCATGTTCTTGATGTAATCTGCATGTCCTGGGGCATCAATGTGTGCATAGTGACGAGTTTCTGTTTCATATTCTGAGTGATGAAGATTGATGGTGACGCCACGTGCTCTTTCTTCTGGAGCCTTGTCAATATCTTCGTATTTCAAGAATTTTGCTTGGCCTTTTTTGGAAAGAACGTAGTGAATTGCTGAAGTGGTTGTGGTTTTTCCGTGATCCACGTGACCAATGGTACCGATATTCAAATGAGGTTTATTTCTCTGAAAAACACCGTCTGCCATAGGAAATATAATAAAAATTAATAAAGA
>Ga0172367_10008033_pt1 | contig 11903 bp, 11 predicted proteins | sample Lak10m_FD_114542 | JGI IMG/M metagenome (GOLD analysis project Ga0172367, IMG submission 114542) | Freshwater microbial communities from Kabuno Bay, South-Kivu, Congo - kab_022012_10m | ecosystem: Environmental > Aquatic > Freshwater > Lake | place: Democratic Republic of the Congo: South-Kivu...
AAAAAATCTGTTTTGTGTAAACACTTCAACATCTAAAAATAAATTATTAATAATTTATTTTTATCTGTAATACCTTATTGACTTTGGTATATAAAGCAGAAAAGCCTTAACAGGCCATTTATAGTAAAAAGTTTAATACCGTCTTAGTACAATTTTAAACTAGACTTACTATAATACAATCAAATAATTTAGTTAAAGACAAAATCAAAGATAAAGTTAAAAAAATTAAAGAAATTGTTGGAACAAATGATAAAGTATTTGAATTAGACAAAGTCAATCAAATGTGTGATGATATGGAAAAATCAATAACAAATAATAAATTAGAATTGATTATGGGTATAAATTTCTTAAAATCATATAGAGCAAATATAGATTTTAGTACAATGACAATGACACTTAATAACAATATAAAAATTAAATTTAAATAAACTTCAATAATCCAAATTATCACAAACATAAAAAGTTTCTAATCTTAATCCATTATATCTTTTATATATTTTTTTTATCACAAATGTTTCTCCAGATTTACCAATATATTCATATTCATCATATTTAGGTAGTTTTGTATTCAAACCAAGATGTTTTGAACCTGAAGAATAATATACCACAAGATATTTTGGTTGTAAATAATTTTGTGATTGGGCAAAACATTGTGCTATTCTAAAACATGTTGTTTTTGATAATATTCCTTGAAAAGTAAAAGTATGTCCTACTTTAAAATCTTTTTCATTATAATTAGAATATATTTCAAAACCATGAAATAACACAAGAGGTTTTGACATTGGTTCAACAAGTTCTATTGATTTATTTATTGAATTTATTATTTGTTTATCAATATCTGATAAATGGTTTGTATATCCATTTGTTATTAAAGAATTTAACCAACAATTACCTGAAATCCATTTTACGATACCTGAATATAAATCAGGATTAGAAGTAGCTTTTTCTGTTTTAGTTCTTAATTCTTTCAAATCCAAATCTTGAGTTATTAAAATTGTTTCAATCCATATATTATCCATTAAATCATTAAATATAAATTTATTTGTGATATTATAGCACAAATAAAAAATTGTCTGATAAATTTTTTTAAATATAATATTATAATCCAATATATTTTTGTCAGATATTGTCATTTTCATAGTTTTATTTATTTCATCTAAAGTAAGATTATTAGCCATTAGTTGTTTATGTTTAGTTATTATGATATTTATAATATTTGAAAATATATGATTAAGTGAATATAACATTGATTACAAATTATATTTTATATATATATGTTTGGTTTAGTTATGATATTATAAATCAATTGAAATAATATAATTTTCAATTTTTTATATATATTTACATATGTTTGCTTATGTGTTCTTTAAGTGGTTCTAATGTTCTATCATCAGGATAAGCACTAAATAAATTATGTATTATTTTATGTAATTTTTTAGTGGATATTATATTTTTATATTTATCTCTCACTTGTATTAAATTCATTAAATATTTATAAAAGTTTATATCTTTAATAATTGGATATTTTTTTTCAATTTTTTTTTTAATTTTATAAATAGGATAATATTCTTCCTTAACTAGATTACTTGAATTGTGTTCATAATTGTATATTGCCAATTGTATTAAAGGAATAGTTTGTTTTAGACTTAAATCTATATCAAAATTGGTTGTCAATATTGATGTTATATTTGAAAAACTTTTTACACATAATAAATCTATTAGCCCAACACCAAGTGGTATATAATGATATTTATGATTGTAATTTTTATCATCTAAAATATTTTTAATTCTATCCATTTCCAATGTAGAATATGTTTTAACAATTCTACATTCTTTACATGGACTATAGTTTTTGCATTGAATATAAATATCTATTAATTTTAGCCTATAATCTTTTTTATTTAAAACTATATTATTAAATTTAAAATCTGTTAAATATAATCTATCTTTTTCACATAATAATACAATGTTATAGAGTTGTCTAACTACAAAAATAATTTCATCAGTATTTTCAAATGGAATTTGAGATTTTAAACTTTTACCACCATATTCCATTATAGAAAAATATTGATATTTATCTGAATTTAAATTTCCACTTATAAATATATTAATAATATATTTTTTTAATTGCAATACATTAGTCAATGATTCATATCTTTGTTTTAAATTAATAGGAATTTCATTTTCATTTATTTTCAAAGCATAATATTTACCATTAATTTTTAATTTAAATACTTTTCCATAAGAACCTGCACCTAAAAATTCAACAACTTTACAAGGTATTTCAAATTCCATTCCTTTCTTTATATTTTTGGTATCAATAATATTTGATAAAAATTCACATTCTATATCATTATATGTTTCATAATTATTTATAAATTTTAATGTGATTGATTTATAATCTGTAAAATCAATACTATCTTCATAAATAAGTTTTTTATCAACACCATTTATTATATCCAATAAAATCATTTTATATATATATATCAAGATAAAAATATATTTTATTATAAGTAAGATTTAATTATCAAAAAAAATTGATAAATATACATAATATATTATACTTATATATAAGCTTATAATTAATATATAATATGTCTTCTAATCAATCTAACAATAATAACCATAATGATAATTTAGATAATGAATCTAATAATCATCCGGTAGAACAATATAATGAATGTAAAGATAAAGTAGAAACAAATAATACAATAGATAATACAATAGATGATTATGAAGATAATAATGAATATAGTAATAAAAATTGTGAAGATGATAATGAAAATGATAATGATAATGAAGATAATAATGAAAAGAACGTATCTAGTGAAGAAAGTAATAAAAATAGTATTTTAAAAACATGCAATTTAATAAATCCAAAGTTAAATTCATCAATTGTACAAGATAATTCAATTAATCCAATAAATCTTCTAATATTAGAACAAATAATAAAGGACATGGTTGATAAAAATCAATCTGAAAAATCAAATACTTTATTACCTATAAGTTTTGATTTTGTAATAGAAAATTTTGATGCTGACGGTAATAAAGAAACTAAAACTATTAGTTCATCAGGAGGAAAAATTACATTAAATGATAAAACTATTGATGATGTAATTAATAAAACAAATAAAATAAATGAAACAGATGAAACAGATGAAACAGATGAAACAGATGAAACAGATGAAATCATTAAAAAAAATAAAATATCAAATAACATAAAATCTACAAATAACATAAAATCCACAAAAAAAATTGCTGAACATGTTAAAATTGTAAAGGATTTAGAAAATAAACGTAAATTAATGAAAAAAGTAGATTATGCAAGTTCAATTGGTAATATAGAATTTTTAGAACAATGGATAAGTTCAAATTCATCAATAGTTTCTGATTCATATACAACTGATTCAATTGATAATGCTTCATGCAACGGAAAAATTGAAGTATTAGAATGGTGGAAAAATGCTTCAATAAAACATAATTTAGAATTAAAATATACTGAAAAAGCAATTAATTTAGCAAGTAAATTTGATAGAATCGATAGCTTAAATTGGTGGATAAATTCTGGATTAGAATTAAAATACAATCATAATGCTATTGATTATGCTAGTTCTGAATGTATAATTAGAATTTTGGATTGGTGGTTAAATAAATCAACCAAAAATAAATTAGTTAAATTTGAATATACATCTAATTCTCTTGATAATGCAAAATTAAAACAAGAAAAATTATTAAGATTAGTTAAATGGTGGAATAATGTTATTAAGAATAAATCTAATGATATTACAAAATTAAAATATACCAGAGATTTTATTGATTTCTTGGAATCTTGGAATTATATTGAAGTTTATAATTATTTGATTGAAAATAAACTTATTAGCAACAATGAAAAATTTAATCCATCTGATAATTCTAAAACTACTAATAAAGATAATGATACAATGAAAATATTAAATATTTTGGGTTTTCCTATTGGTATTATATCTGGTTCAAAATCAATTAGAGATAAAAGTGGTAATGAACCTAATTCTAGTTCTAAATATGATTTGGAAACATTGCCACAAGATATTCAAGCCCATATTAAGGAAAAAGAAGAAGAATTAAATAATAATATGATGATGAATGGAAAAGCTAAAGAATATATTGATAATTTAGTTAAAATTCCCTTTGGAAAATATAAATTTGAAAAGATTTTTTGTTTTGTTGGTGATTTAATAAATAAAATTAATGAAATTAATAAATCAAGTTCTAATGATAATATTAAAAAACATATTTTGGTAAATGAATCAGATTTAGTAAAATTTTTTGATGCTACCAAATTCTTTCCAGATAATACTTATAATAAATATCACACATTATATACAATGTATTTAAATATAAGAAAGAAATATATGGAATATGTTGACAAAGTTTTAGAAAATACCATTTATGGACACAATTCAACTAAAAAACAAATTAAAAGTATTATTTCACAATGGTTGTCTGGTGGATTTAAATTAGGTGTTGTTATTGGTATTCAAGGTCCTCCAGGTGTTGGTAAAACAACAGTTATTAAAGGAGCAATTTCTAAATGTTTAGTTGATTTCATTGATTATAATTTAGATGATGATAAAATTTCTATTAGACAAATTGATATAGATAGAGAACCAGAAAAAGTTCAACCAAGACCTTTTTGTTTTACTTCATTAGGAGGAACCACAAATGGTTCTACTTTATCAGGACACAATATTACATATCATGGTGCTACTTCAGGTGATATTGTTAAACATCTAAAAGAAGCAAAAATTATGAATCCAATATTATATTTTGATGAATTAGATAAAATTTCAAATACAGAATATGGGTATGAAATTTCTTCTGTTCTAACACATATTACTGACCCAGCACAAAATTCACATTTCACTGATAGATATTTTGCTGAAGTTAAAATTGACTTATCAAAAGCAATTATTGTATTCTCTTACAATGATACTAAAAAAATTGATAGAATTTTGTTGGATAGAATTCAAGAAATTAAACTTAATCCCATTAAATCTAAAGAAAAAATTGTTATTTCTCGAAAATTTATTATTCCTGAAATTTGTTCACAGCTAGGTTATAATCCTACTGATGTTAATATATCTGATGATGAATTATCAACAATAATTAATGAGTATACTATGGAAGCAGGTGTAAGAAAATTAAAAGAAAAATTATTTGAGGTATTTAGAATGAGACATTTAGAATTAGTGGAAAATCCTAAATCAACTACATCTGATATAATTACATCAAAATTTATTTCTGATACTTTTGCAGATTATCCACAAGTAACACATAAAAAAATTAATAAATCTAATATGATTGGTTGTATTAATGGACTATATGCTTCAACAACTGGATTAGGAGGTATTACACCTATCCAAGTAAAACAAATTTATTGTAAAGATTTGTTAGGTATTAGTATTACTGGTAGTGTTGAAAAAGTTATGGAAGAATCTGTGCGAGTTGCAAAAACTGTCGGATGGAATCTTTTAACTAGAGAAGAACAAGATAAAGTAATTAAAGAATGGGATTCTAGAGGATTACATATTCACTTTCCTGATGGAGGAACACCTAAAGATGGACCTAGTGGAGGTACAGCTATTACTTGTGCTATTTACTCTCTATTAACTAATCGTTCAATTAAAAATAATGTTGCTATTACTGGAGAAATTGATTTAGATGGTAATACAACACAAATAGGAGGGTTAGATGCTAAATTAAATGGTGCTAAAAAAGCAGGAATTAAACTTGTATTGATACCAAAAGAAAATCATAGAGAATTAGAAATTGTTAAAAAAAATAATCCAGAACTTATTGATAAAAATTTTAAGGTTTATGAAATTTCACATGTCCGCGATGCAATTAAATATATTTTCTAACAATTTGATATTTTCTAACAATTTGATATTTTTTAAAAAATTGATTTTTATATGTAATACAATAATATATTAAATAAAACTTGACAAATGGATGTTGATTATTTAACAAAAGATGATACTATTATATTTAATCTATGCTATAATAAATTATTTAACCATTAGCTTTTGCTAAATTATAAAAAAAATATTTTCAGTAATTACGAGTTAAATGATGGTTTTTTTCATATTTATAAAAATAATAATTTTAAAGATTTAAAATTATTAAGTCAAAATTTAATCAACCATTGGGTAATTCATTGGATAAATTAACATTACTTACATATTTAACTTTTAGCAATAATTTCAATCGACCATAGGATAATTCATTAGATAAATTAACATCACTTGTGTGTTTAACTTTTGGTTTTCATTTTAATCAATTATTGGATAATTCATTGGATAAATTAACATCACATACACATACACATCTTGAATTGAGTTATAATTTTAATCAAAAAGATGATATACCATTCAATATAATATCAATAAAATTAAATTGTAATAATAGATATTATATAAATAATTTACCAAATAATATTGAAAAAATTGTTTCATGTATGTATTTTAATTTAGAATTGAACAATCTTCAATCTTCAATTAAAAAAACTTCAATCTTCAATTAAAAAAGCTTCAATCTTCAATTAAAAAAACTTCCATCTTCAATTAAAAAAAATGCAGATAACATTTTTTTCGATGAATTAAATTATAATAAAGAATTAAATTGCTTACCTAATGAATTAGAAAAATTTAAATTATCTAAAAAGTATAATATTAAAATTCAAAATATACCTATAGAATTAAAAAACTAATATGTTCTAAAGATTATAAATTTATAAATGATTTTGTTGATATTGAAGTAGAACTATATTAAATCATGTTGTTTAAAAATATGTTAATATTTTTTATTTATTTTTACAGTTATAAAATTAAAATTTTTGAAAAAATAAAAAATCAAAGTTTCACCGGATTTTTTCCATACTTCCAACTCTCTCTCAAATTTTGTTAAAAAACATCAAAAGTAATACTGTATAATAAATAGATAAAAAAGTATAAAAATAAAAGTATATATATCAAATAACAAAAAAAATTAAGCAAAAATTAAGCAAAAATTAAGCAAAAAATTAAGCAAAAATTAAGCAAAAATTAAGCAAAAATTAAGCAAAAATATATAGATTAATTTATTTTTAAATGAGTTTAAAATATTATTTTTATATAATAAGTATATATATAAACATAATGGTGAAAAGAATTTGTCCAAAATGTAAAGCAGTCTTTGACCGTAAATCAAATTATGAATTTCATATCAATAGAAAGTTTGATTGTACACAAAATACAGATAATCAGATAGAAGAAAATGCTGTTTTCCAAAATTTTCCAAATTTATCCAAAACTTTTCCAAAATTTTCCAATATTTTCCAAGAAAATTTAGATGAAAATTTATCAAATAATGGAGATGAAAAAAATGATATGGAAACACAAAATGAAAAATCAGATTTTAATTGTTGTTATTGTTTGAGAACATATTCATCCAAAGGTAATTTAGTTAAACATTTAAAAGTATGTAAAGTAAAAAAAGATAATGATGAACAAAAAGAAAATATTTTTAAATTATTATTGGAAAAGGATAAACATCATCAAGAAGAATTAAAATTACATAAAGAAGAAGTAGATGAATTGAAAAAACAAAACAAATTGTTAATGAATAAAATTGATAAATTGATTAAAACTAAAACTAATTCTAATTGTAATTCAAATACGAATAATAACAATTCTATAACAAATACAAATTCAAATAATACAATAAATAACAATCAAACAAATAATACACAAAATAATAATATTGTAATGGTTAATTTTGGAAAAGAGGATTTAAGTATTATAGACGAAAAACAATTTATAGATAGAATTGTTAAAAGACCAACAGTGTCAGGGGTAAAAATTCCGGATGAAGTATTGAAAATAATTCATTTTAATCCTCAATATCCTCAATTATCAAACATCTATATTAGCGATATCAATAGAGAAAAGTGCATGGTTTATGAGGATGGTGAATGGAAACTATCTAATGTTGATAATATTCCACAAATAATGGATAAAGTATGTGTATTTTCCGCCGAACAAATAAGTAATTTAAGAACAAAACATCCCAATAATAAACCTCTTGAAGACCGGTTAAACACAATAGAAAAATACAATAACTTTATTGATAGTGATTATGTGGAAGATTTAAGAGATGAAGGAAAACAAGTAGAAATTACCCATTGTGAAGAATTCCAAGCTCATACATATAATACATTAAAAAAAACAATGTATAATGAAGGAAAAAAATTGAAAAAAATAATTAAAGCAAAATAAAACAACGTATAAAGAAATGGATTTTTTACATATAAAAGATTTAGAAATTTCAGTAATTTCTAAAGGCAATCCAATAGATTATGAAAAAGAATTAGAGATTAAAATTACTGATACAAATGAACTATATAGATCAATTTTACCAAAAAAATTAGATATCCATAGATATAAAAAATATAATTTGGATGAACAACTAATAAAATATATTTTAGAATCAAATATATTAAATGTTGATTTTAACAAATATAATGGTTCAATGGACATATATATTCATAATTTAGAATTTGACGATGGAAACATATACCATGGAGAAATAAAAATTAGGATGAAAAGATATTTTGATATTGATATTGGTACAAATATTGACGAAATATATGATATTGATATTTTAAGAAAACAATTAAAAACATCTATTGACTATATAAAATTTTTAGAAAATAAAATATCTACATTAGAAGAAGAAAACAATGAACTAAAAGAAAAAAATGATAATCAATCTGTTTATTATACAAATTATTAAATTATTAAATTATTAGATAAAAATTGAATTTTATAATATGTGTAAATATATCATAATATGACTAAATATGTTAGCAAGACATTTTAATAACTTGGAAATAATTTCTTACAAGATTTTTTTTATTAAAAATCAATATTGGACAAAATTGATAGTGATAAAATGATTAAATATAAAATAAATTTATTTGTATAATAATTATTATAACATCAATTTAGAGCATTGCGCTTTTAGGTGTAAAAAACGCAATTTAAATTTATAATAATATAATATATTAAAATATTATGTATTATTTTTTTATAATGTTATATGTATATATATAATATGGAAAATTTTACTAATAAAGACAGTATGATTATGATTGGTGAAGCTATATTATTGGCATCAATGCAATTTTCAATAGGAAGTGTTGAGATGAGTTCAAAATTTAGTGTAAAAAATTTTTCAAAAAATCAAGAAACCCTTCAAAATGCTGCTGATGCTTTAAGTGATTATATGAGAATAGGAATATTATGGACTATTGGTTTATCTATAATGTTTTATGCTAGATATGATAAAATTGGAGCAGCAATGAGTGTGATAATGAATTTATTAATTATTGCTTGGATTTATTTTAGTTATAAACAAGCATTTGAAGTAGCAAGTAAAAATGAAAATTTAAAATTTCCAACAATAAATATTTTATGGTAAATTATAGTAAATCTCTTCAAGCACTGGAAAATAAATTTAGTTTATTTTCTTTATAAAATTAATGATTTAATTGTTAATTATATATTCATGCAAATATAAAAATAAATCATAAATTGCTTTTTAATTCATATCAATTTAAAACAAAAAATCCCCCTTCATATAAATTAAAAGCATGATTTTATTTCTATATCTTGTAGTTATAAAAATTTTATAAAATTAAATAAACATAAAATTTTTTTACATACAATAAATTATTAAATAAATATCTTTCTAAATCTAAAAATAAAATTACTCAAATTTACACTGATACTTATACTTTTTATAATCATCCAGATATAACATTACACCTTTTTCGGTGTAATATTGATTTTCATTTTTTTAACAATAACACTTTATATTTTTATAAAAAGTACATTAAAAATAATAATTATTTAAGTATATTATGTTTTAGTTTTATTTTACTATGATAAGTTATATTTTAAGGATTATATATGTAAAAGTGAATATTATATATAAAAAATAATTTAAACATATAATTTTTATAATTATATATATATAAATATAAATGAAATATATAATTAAAAAAGATACTATTATATTTAGTCCAGAATTTAATGAAATGGTTGATGATGAATTATTGGTAAATTATAAAAAAGTAATTTTTAGTGATTATGAATTAACTGATGATTTATTTTATTGTTATTCCAATAATTATTTTGAAGGTTCAAATTGGATTTATAGTAATTTTAATAAAAAATTAATTTACCATCAAATCTAATTCAATTAACTTTTGGTGCTGAATTTAATCAAGAAGTAGAATTACCTCATAATTTAACCCATTTAACTTTTGGTATTAAATTTAATCAAAAAGTAAATTTACCACCAAATTTAACCCATTTAACTTTTGATCAAAATTTTAATCAAAAAGTAGATTTACCACAAAATTTAACCCATTTAATTTTTGGTTATAAATTTAATCAAAAAGTGAATTTACCACAAAATTTAATTCACTTAACTTTTGGTATAGATTTTAATCAACATGTGGATTTACCATGGAGTTTAAAATATTTGCATTTAAATTGTATAAAAACATCAATAGTAGATTATTTACCAGATAGTTTAGAAAGATTAACATTAGGAAATCTATTTAATAGTTTATTAAATAATTTACCAACATCTTTAAAAACTTTAAAAATAAGAAATGACTATGATAAAAACAAATTAAAAAATTTACCTAAAAATCTTAATGTAATTTATTATTGAAAATAACAATTATTTAATTGCATTTTCATTTTATGAATAAATAAATATAAAATATTAACAAACAATAATTAAATATCATCAATCCAATATAATTCTTTATCATAACCTAGAAATAAATTCATTGTTTCAGCATTATTATGAACAGAATCAGACACAGCTTTATCACATCTTTTATTTCTACTTAATCCTCTTATTTTTTCATTAATTTTTTTAATTTTTTCTATTATTTCATTGGTTTCTAATTTATGAATAGAATCTGATTCACGCATTTTTTCTACCATTAAATCTTTATTGATTTTTGGTCGAATTTTTCCCCATATTGAATATTTTTTACCCCAAGTCTTGTCAAACCATCCTATCAATTCATTAATTTTGTAATTAAACAATTTTGTTTTATCCATTGGTGTTCTTGAATTTATTTTATCAAATATATCAATAAATTCTTCATCTGATTTTGGAAACCATAAAACACAAGGTATTTGTTGAATTGGATATTTATTTTTTTTATGTAATTTGGCATAAGCTAATAATCTATGTTGTCCATCAATAACATAAAATACAGAATTTGTTTTTATTGCTAAATGTACTGGTTCATAAAATATAAATTCACCTGATTTTTGATAATCTAAAGTCATCTCTTTATACATTTTTTTAACTTGGTCTAAATTTATTTTGCGATTAAGTTCCCATCTATCTAATTCTTCTGCTCCAGACCATAAGTAATAACACATAATAGCTCGCGAATTATAATCTGTTATTTTATCAGGAACTATATATTTAGAAATCATGTCAGATTTGTAATTGACAAATTTTTTGTTTAATAGTATTTGTTCTTCTTCATCTTCATTATCTGAATCAGTTAATATCGCATTTTCATCATCTGTTTCACTATTATTTTTATCTTCATTATCAGAATTTTCTTCATCTGAATCAACTATAATTTTAGTTTCAATTAATTTATTTCTTGATTTATGTGTTCTTTTTATTTTTGGTTCTTTTTTTAACATAATATATATTGTATATTATAATACTAGCATATGTTAGTGTTCATGCTTTTTATTTTTCAATTTTTTTTATTATCAGACTTATAAACATTTATACATGTTTAATATTGATTAATGTTTATTTTTATGTATTAAATT
>Ga0172367_10008035_pt1 | contig 11900 bp, 10 predicted proteins | sample Lak10m_FD_114542 | JGI IMG/M metagenome (GOLD analysis project Ga0172367, IMG submission 114542) | Freshwater microbial communities from Kabuno Bay, South-Kivu, Congo - kab_022012_10m | ecosystem: Environmental > Aquatic > Freshwater > Lake | place: Democratic Republic of the Congo: South-Kivu...
CAGGGCTTGTGAGTATTACCGAACGATACAACCAGTTACGTTATTCTCATTGAACCGCCGGATGCGGACCCGCATGTCCGGTGGTGTGAGAGGGAGCGGTTAGCCGCCGCTCCCTACTCGATTATGGATACGATCAATACTCTCCCACACATCTAGGTAGGAAGTATACAAGGGGGTTAAACCCAATCGTATGTTATCAGGTTCGCGAAAATCGGGGATAACATTCATTTCCTCAATTAATGCGCGGTTGATTCGGTAGCCATCTGGGTGACGAAGGCTGACATGTGATCCACGTTGTTCGGCTTCACGGGGTGTCCCCAGGCTAAAACCTAAATTTTCCAGACGTTGGTCAAAAAGATCAATCAGGTAATTTGTCAGCTCAATTGATTTCTTGCGTAATCGAGGAATACCAACCTCCAACATCAGATCCAAACCTGGTTCCATCGCCAGCGTTGAAATTACTGGAGGTGTTCCGCAGAGAAAGCGTTGAATTCCTTCAGCGGGTGCATAATCTAATTCAAAACTGAACGGTGCGCGTTCCCCAAACCAACCCCAGATAGGCGAAAGAGCTTCTTTCTGCAAATCGCTTCGCACGTAGAGGAAGGCTGGCGCGCCTGGTCCGCCATTCAAGTACTTGTATGTGCAACCAGCTGCAAAATCTGCTCCCCAATCATCCAATGCTACAGGTACAGACCCAACAGCATGGCTGAGGTCCCACAAGACCATTGCTCCCTTTTTGTGAGCATATTCCGTGATGGTCTTGGCATCATACATATAGCCACTTTTGAAGACAACATGTGAAAGGATAACGAGGGCAGTATCCGAATCGATAGCATCCAAAACAATCTGGGTATCCACTCTTATTCCATCAGCAGGTTCGAGCATCTGAATGGAATGTTTTCCACCGAGAACATAACTGCAACCTTGAAGCATGTATAGGTCTGATGGAAAATTTAAAGTATCAGTGATGATTTTCTTTCTACCGGGTCTAAGCATCAATGCGGACATGGCTAGCTTATACAGGTTGATCGTCGTTGAATCACTAACTGCAACCTGCCCTTTACCAGCTCCAACCAATTTCGCAATTTTTTCACCAACAACGATAGGGGCCTGGAACCAATTAATACCCCAGGATCGGATCAAATTTTCACCCCACTCAGATTTTACTATGCGGTCAACACGATCCACAGCAGCCACGGGCAGCCGCCCGAGCGAATTACCATCCAAATAGATCATTTTTGAGTCTGAATGAACAAAACTTTGACGATATTTGCCTAATTCGTCTTCTAAATCCAGTTCCAGGGCATATTCACGAGAGGTATCGATAATCATTGCTGCTTTTCTTTGAAATTTTTATTAGTCTGCAAAATGGGAATATTGACCGCTGGAGAGCCGGCGTATTCCTTCTTCTAAGAGGTCATCTGGTATAACTTTCAGGGTTTCGCCGTCTTCGCGTTTTTGTGGCAAGCGAGGCGTGTTGCCAGATTCTATCATCTGGAGTGCTTCGGTCATCAAAGTTCCTGAAAGAATTCCAATTCGATAATTTAAGCTTTCGTAAGTATCCTGACGATAAACTGGCAATTCACGTTTGATAATAATGTCGCCAGTGTCAATTCCAGGATCGATAAAGTGGGCAGTTGCGCCTTGTGGTAGATCTTTATATAAAGCCCAGCCAACTGATGATGAACCTCGCAGTACGGGAAGGAGGCCGGGATGCGCATTAACCGTTGCTTGGGTGGGAATAGCGAGTATTTGAGACCTGATGATTCTGGTTCCGCCCAAAACCAAAACATTGGGTTGATACTCAATTAACAATTCTTTACAGAAATCATCGTTATGATTGTTTACACAATAAATTGGAACCTTTTTGCCAGAAATGATTTCTGTTATGCGCGGGGGGAGCGGTTGGCCGGCTATCCGTTTAAGAAATTTGTCGCGCTCCAAATCACCAACACTAGATACTTCTTGAATAATTATGGTGGGGACGAGATTGTTCTGAATTAAAATTCGTAACATTTCCCGGCCATAGGGGTGTTCTTCTAAAACCAAAAAGGCAAAATTGAGTGACATCGGTTTAATTATCTCGGAAAAAACTTGACTGTATCTTGGATAGCGTAGCAAAGAAAAAATGGATATGTATTTTCTTTCAACCCGCCGGTCTTCTCTAAATTTCTGATTCCACCACACTGGCCAATTGTTTTGGGACCAATGTAGCGGAGGGTTACGAGTTTTCTTGAGCAATAGGAAAATTCGTTCTGTATGTTATTGACCAACCCGGCAAAAATATTAACGAGTGAGAATTATAAAGTATTTTTTGTTTTTTGTTGGCCGTATAACACTTTTTCGCGGATCCGTAAATCAGTATTCCGGAGTTTCATTGCCAAATCTGCGGCGAGATTGTACATCAAGCGGAAACCTACTTGAGGATAGGTCTCGCAAAGCATGATCAGTTTTTCTCGTGGTATCAAAATAAGATGCGTTTCTTTTTCTTTTGCTCGTGCAGTTGCAGACCGTAAACCTTCATCTACAAGTGCCACCTCGCCAAATGATTGACCTCGACGTAAAGTAGCGATCACAACCTTATTCGCTTTCTCTTTGGCAGCAACAATTCCTGGGTCAACAAGAATATCAACTTCGCCATGGGCAATAATATAAAGCTCTTTGCTGTTGCTATTTTCTTCAAAGATGATTTCACCTGAAGCAAATATCTTTTCTGTGCATAAGGAATTGACCATTTCAAGCTGCGTCTGTGTGAAATGATAAAAAATATCGCTTTGCTTGAGAAAGGAAGTTATATCTTTCATTTATCCCTCGCAGAAAATGGTTAAAAAAGATTAGAGCATGGAATTCTGATCAGATAATTTTTCGAAATCTAAGGATAAGAATTGACCAGCCAATCCATTGGATTTACCTGAATGCCATTTACCCATACTTCCCAATGTAAATGTGCTCCGGTGACACGACCTGTACCACCAACGAGGCCAATTTCATCTCCTTGTTTTACTTGTTGTCCGACCTGGACTTTAATTTCAGATTGGTGCCAAATCCCGCTGTAGATACCCCATCCATGGTCAATTATTGTCGCGTTTCCTCGCACGGTCAAAGGGCCAGCAAACACAATGATGCCATCTGCAGGTGCTTTAATCGGAAGACCTACCCCGCCACAAAAATCTAATCCGCTATGAAAGGAGTCAATTTTCTCTTCCGTGCCAGTTCCAATGTAAGTACGCCGGTTACCATAGCGGGAAGTGAAACAGTCATTAAAGTAAGCCGGTGATTGAAAAACTCCACTCCAATATCGTGAGCTGGTAACTAGCGATGTAATTTTTGTGATCTGGTCAATTTCCGGTTGGGTCACAACGGGGTCTATTGTGGCAGGATCAACCACAAGAAGCGGGTCATTCGGGTAATTGCCAGACTGGACAATAACCATCTGCTCAAAACTCTGCTTAGTTCCATCCGGGAGGGTGGCTTGAAGTTTTAGGGGATAAGGGCCAGGTTCGAGCATTGCATGCACGCCCTGCAGTGCAACATTGCTGCCATCATCCATGGGGAAAAAGTGTAAAGTCTGATCTGCAAGGTTTCCACTGAGGGATATCCCAGGTTGTGTCTGAATAACAATTTCCGCTGTTCCGCCCTGAATTAAAGGCAAACCAATAACCTTTGCTTTTATGAATGATGAGGGTAACCCGCTGGCTTCGATCTTCTCATCACTTGCGGAGGGATTGTAAAGAACATCACCTGAAATGCCGTCCCAAGTGCCCTTTAAGCTGTTAACTTGAGACAGGGTCCATGGGTCGCTACTTTCACGTACCGAAGCTTCCAGAAGGCTTTCGCCAGGTGCAAGTACAAGTTTTCGAGTTAGTGGAGTAAAATTTTCCTTCTGAGGAAGGATTAAACTAACCCCGGCGTACAACTCCGCAGGACTGGTGATGTGGTTTAGTATTCTTAAGAAACGGTCATCAATCTGATTTCTACGGCTCAAGCCTTTTAAAGTATCCCCGAAGCCTACGATTTCGGTTTCCAGGATTCCGCTGATCCCTTTCAATCCGGGAATGGTTACCTGCGCTCCGGCGGATATATTGTTTGGATCGGTCATCGGGTTTGCTGCTAATAAATCAGCGAGTGAAATGCCAAACCGGCTGGCAATGCTGAGAAGACTGTCGCCCGGCTGGATGATATAAATCGGTCCAGTTGTCGGGGTTTCTGCCTGCGCGCTGATCGATCGGGTAGGTATGAAAAGACTGATTACTAAAATCAGAAGAAATGAAAGCTTAATTAAATTCAATTGCGATTTTATCTCCAGGTTTAAAATCCCCGTGGCGCGTTGGGTGAAATTCGATAACATAACAGGCTGGTTTTGATGAAGCGTAAAACGGTCGCCAGGCTTTTGCCAAGGTAGTATCAACTACTTCGTTATTTGAATTGACCCAGGCAACAGCCAGATCAGTCCAAACAAAAAACATGTGAATGGCTGTATCGATGCGGCTGTTGCGCGCTTCAACCAGCACCAGTCCTTCATCAAGACCCAACTCAGATCGGAAGGTGAACCCGCGCAGTCGTGAAATAAATGATCGACACCATTTCACCTTAAGAACGGGAGAAGCCGGGTTTGTGATATTGCGTATCTTTGCAAGTCTTGTGCTCATAAGAAAAAAAAAGGCGACTTGCGCCGCCCTGATGGTTATTGAGATTGTCCACTTTCGGCGAGAACTTTATTTACCCTGGTTACCAGGTCGGATGGGCTGAATGGCTTGGTGATATAATCATTCACCTTCGCAATATGAAGTCCTAACACTTTGTCAATGCTCTGTGCCTTTGCTGTGACTATGATAACAGGAATATGCTTGGTTTTCTCATCTGCCTTAATTTGTTGATAAACATCCCACCCGCTCATATCTGCCATCATCAAATCGAGAAGAACAAGGTCTGGTAAAGTCTCTCGAACTAATTGTAGCCCTTTTTTCCCACCGGTTGCTCCATTTACTTCATATCCCTTGCGCCGTAAAATAATATACAACAATTCAATCATATCAGGTTCATCTTCGATGCATATTATGTGTTTGGGTTTATCAATCATGGATCGATATCCTTTTAATTACACCAGGGAGATAGTTAAGTTTACCACAAGTGGCGGTTCAAATTTATTATGAGAATAACAAGTTGGAATGTGAATGGTATTCGTGCCGCAATGAGCAAGGGGCTGAAGGAATGGGTACTCACCGATTCTCCTGACGTATTATGTCTGCAGGAGATAAAAGCAACCCCACAACAGTTAACCGACGAGCAAAAAGATTTTCCGGGTTACATTGTTAATTGGAATCCAGCTGTAAAACTTGGTTACAGTGGCGTGGCTACATTTTCAAAGAAGGATAATATTGAACCAATAATTGGATTCAATGAATCTCGATTCGATGTGGAAGGAAGGATAATTCGGACAAGGTACGACGATATTTTATTGTTCAATGTTTACTTCCCCAACGGACAGCGAGGGCATGACCGGTTGCAATATAAACTGGATTTTTACGCTCGATTGTTGGAAATCTGTGACCTCCTGCATTCGCGTGGCGAAAAGATAATTATCACCGGAGATTTTAATACCGCGCACATGCCGATCGATTTGCGAAATCCGAAGGAAAATGTCAATACTTCTGGTTTTATGCCTGAGGAACGGGCTTGGGTTGATAAATACCTGGAACATGGTTTTGTGGATATCTATCGTTATTTATATCCTGAGCGAGTCCAGTACACCTGGTGGACTTATCGCCTAAATGCCAGGCAGCGAAACATTGGTTGGAGAATCGATTATTTTCTTGTTTCCAATAGTCTGATTCCGCGAGTGAAGGACGTGGTCATTCATGATGGAATATCTGGTTCAGATCATTGTCCGGTGACATTGGAGATCGGATGATACATATTTTTAGGTATTTTTGGTTGGAATAGATGGAATTTGTTAGAAAAACATAATAGTTATTCTTCAGGTAAAACCCAAGCGTCTCTGGTTAGTTTATAATGCAACAGACCTGAAGAGGAGGTCCTTTGTGAATAATTCTCGAAATCAGTCACTTGTTATTTATGCACTGTTATTTATCGCAATCGTTGCGATGGTATTTTTTCAAATCAGACAGCAGCCCAATGTAGACGATACGCTTACCATTAACCAGGTAGCATCCGATATACAACAGGGAAAAGTCAAAAGGATTGTCTCTGAAGCTGACAATCACTTGCGAATCATCTATCCTGGCGGCGAAAGTGGTATTGAGAAAATTGCCCAGAAAGAGGATGGCGTTTCCCTTGTGGAGCAGTTAGTCCAACTTGGAGTTACAGCTGACCAGCTTTCACCTGATAAAGTCAAGGTTGAAATACAACCCCCAAGCTCATGGGTATCCATTTTGAGTGTGGTCGGTTATGTTCTACCATTCATCTTGATGTTTGGCTTGTTCTGGTGGATCTTTCGCCAGGCGCAAGGCTCTAATAATCAGGCCATGTCTTTCGGCAAGAGTCGCGCACGCATGTTCAGTGGTGAACACCCCACGGTGACTTTTGATGATGTTGCCGGTGCAGATGAATCAAAAGAAGAACTCAAAGAAGTTGTTGAGTTTCTTAAAGAACCCCAGAAGTTTATTCAATTGGGTGCGCGTATTCCGAAGGGCGTTTTATTGGTGGGCCCTCCTGGAACAGGTAAAACGCTTCTCGCAAAAGCTGTATCAGGTGAAGCAGGGGTACCTTTCTTTTCCATTTCCGGGTCCGAGTTTGTCGAGATGTTTGTTGGCGTAGGTGCCAGCCGCGTGCGAGATCTTTTTGAGCAAGCAAAACGACATTCACCTTGTATCATTTTTGTCGATGAAATCGATGCAGTTGGCCGGCAGCGTGGCGCAGGTTTAGGCGGCTCTCATGATGAGCGCGAACAGACCCTTAATCAAATGCTGGTTGAGATGGACGGTTTCGATACTGATACTAATGTGATTGTTATGGCAGCTACCAATCGTCCGGATATTCTGGATCCAGCATTAATGCGACCTGGTCGTTTTGATCGACGGGTAACTCTTGATCGTCCAGATATGCGTGGGCGCGAGGCGATTCTAAAGGTGCATGCCAAGGGTAAACCATTAGATAGCGAGCTTGATCTTTCATCCGTCGCGCGTGGTACCCCAGGATTTGTTGGCGCTGATTTGGAAAACTTGGTTAATGAAGCCGCAATCCTTGCTGCCCGACGTAATAAGAAAAGTATTGGCCAGTCGGAAATGGAAGAGGCTATTGAACGGGTTGTCATGGGACCAGAACGAAAATCTCGTTTGATCAGCGCTGAAGAGAAACGTATTATTGCTTATCATGAAGCTGGTCATGCCGTGGTTGGAAACTCTATTGCGGAAGCAGACCCGGTTCAAAAAGTGACCATTGTTGGACGTGGTCAGGCAGGTGGTGTTACCTGGTTCCGGCCAGAAGATGACCGGGTTTTGATGTCGCGCAAAAAATTCGTGGCAAATCTTACTTATGCCTTGGGTGGACGAGCCGCCGAAGAAGAAGTCTTTGACGATATTACTTCGGGCGCTTCGAATGACATTGAGCAAGTAACTCGTATTGCTCGTACGATGGTAACTAGGCTTGGAATGAGCGAGAAACTTGGTAATATGGTTTATGGGCAAAAGGAAGAACTGATCTTCTTGGGGCGTGAAATTTCAGAGCAGCGTGATTATTCTGAGGCCATTGCTCAGCTGATTGATAGTGAGGTTCGTAAACTAGTGGACGAAGCTTATACACAGGCCAAGAGTATTCTAAAGAAATATCGCAAAGAATTGGATGATGTCGCCAATCTTCTGCTAGAAAAAGAAACCATTACTCGTGAAGAGTTTGAGAAGGTTTTCCCACCCCCTAATCCAAAGAAAAGTGGTACTCCACAGACTGCGTAATTACGAAAAATTCCTCCCAGAGCTGGGAGGAATTTTTCGTATTTTTTTTATTGATGGAGGTTATTTTCCGGTTTCCTTATGCTGACGAACCAATTCTCGGCGTAATATTTTACCCACAGTAGTCTTTGGCAGTTCGTTTCGGAATTCGATGTGCGTTGGTACTTTATATGCGGCTAATTTTTCTTTACAGAATATTTTGAGTTCATCTTCAGTAATTGTCTCACCCGGTTTGGTTACCACCCAGGCTTTGACGGTCTCACCGCGATAAGGGTCGGGAATACCAGCCACGCCAACTTCCATCACCTTCGGATGGGTGATAATGATTTCTTCCACCTCGCGCGGCCACACCTGGTAACCGCCTGGTTTGATCAATTCTTTCTTACGGTCTACTATATAGAAATAACCCTCCTCGTCCATTCGGGCGATGTCTCCGGTAAACAACCATGGCGCACCACCGTCGCTCATAACACGCAGCGTATTGGCAGTTTCGGTCGGCATATTGTGATAGCCCTTCATCACTTGTGGTCCCCGAATGACCAGTTCGCCAATCTCACCGGTCTCCAGAACAGTTTCTCCATCATCCAGGCTGACGATTTTGCATTCCACATCGGACATGGGCATTCCAATGGAGCCGGTCTTATTTTGGCCTAGTAGCGGGTTGCAGTGCGTTGCAGTAGGAGCTTCAGAAAGCCCAAAACCTTCGAAAACGATGCCACCTGTTAAGGATTCAAATTTTTCCTTTGTTTCGCGCAATAGTGGGGCAGAACCTGAGATGCATGCCTTAATTGAGCGCAGATTATATTTTCCGGCAGCAACTTCGGGACGGTTATTGATCGCGTTGTAGAGTGTTGGCACCCCCGGGAAGATTGTGGGGTGATATTTGTCAATATTTTCCAACACGTCGGGGATATCCCTGGCGTTGGGTATCATCACCATGGACGCACCTCCAGCTACGGCAAAATTCATACCAGCTACCATACCGTATACATGGAATAAGGGAATTGCCATCAACACGATTTCTTCACCATCCTTGATGGTGCTCATCCAGTATTTGATCTGCAAAGTATTGGCGACAACATTGCGGTGCATTGCAACTGCAGCTTTTGAAATACCGGTGGTTCCACCGGAATACTGAAACAATGCGGTATCGTCAGGTGTGATTTCCAATTTTGGCCGGTCTGACGGCGAGTGCTTGGCCATTAAATCCTTCATCCAGATATCGCCAGGTTTTAATCCACCTTCAATGCGGAATCCCCCTTTTCTTTCTTTAGCCAGACCAAATAAAATACCTAAAATGGGGGGGAGCGCTTCCTTGATATTCGTTACAATCAAAGTTTTTAGCTTTGTTTTGGGTTGGGCAGCCTTGATTGTATTGTAGAAATTCGACATAACAAACATTGTTTCGATACCTGCATCATTGACCTGGTGTTCGATTTCTGTGGGAGTGTACATCGGGTTCGTTGCGACAACCACCCCTCCAGCTTTTAAGATGCCAAAATATGCCATCACAAATTGAGGAGAGTTGGGCATAAAGATACCCACCCGATCACCTTTCTTGATGCCCAAAGAAGCCAGAGCACCGGCAATCTGGTCGGTGAGGTCATTCATTTTTTTGTATGATATAACTGCGCCTTTGAATATTGTACAGGCTCGGTCTGGATACTTGCGAGCCGCATCTTCCAAAAAATGGAAAAGCGGAGCCTGAGGGTAATCAATGCTTTGCGGGACACCTTGGTCATAATGTGAAAGCCAAACACGTGATTCCATACGGTTCTCCTCCTTTGAATGAATGGATAATTCACTTTTTATAAAAGTATAGGGAAAAAACAGGAAATGTCAAACGTGAGAAAAATTTCACAATCTTTAAGCGATTCGATTTAAGCCAATCTTTTCCTGATGTACACTTCTGCAGCCCTGAAAGTATCCCCGTTCATGTCAAACCACTGTATCTGCTGATCTTGTTCCTTGAACCAATTACCCTGTCTACGAACAAAGACGCGAGTGATACGCTTCATTTGGATTTTTGCTTCCTCTACCGTCATTTTATTCTGTAAAACGGCTATGGCTTCGCGGTATCCAATGGCAGAGAGGCTCGGTAATTCATGTAAATACCCTCTTGAGAGCAAGTGCTGGACTTCTAACAGCAGACCTTCTTCAAACATTTTTTCGATGCGTTCATCTATCCGGGCATATAACTCAGGGCGTGGGCGTTTCAATCCCAGGGTGATCAAGTTAAAACTCGAGGTGGAGGAGCCTTGCTGGGTTGAAAACTTTTGCCCGCTGGTAAAGATCACTTCCAAAGCGCGAATGGTCCTACGCACATTACGGGCATCGATTCTATCCGCAGAAACCGGGTCCAGAATGCGGAGTTTTTCGTGCAGCCATATGGGTGAATATTCTTTGGATATTGCTTCCAGAGTGGCCCGCATCCGCGGGTCAGGGTGAACTTCCGGCGGTGTCCAAGCTTCGGTAACTGAGCGAATATATTGGCCGGTTCCACCAACTAGGAATGGTAATTTCTTATCGCTTTGCAGCTTTTCGATAATTGCCATTGCTTTTTGCTGAAAAATTGCCAGTGACCAGGTCTCGTCAGGGTCTGCCACGTTGATTAAGTGGTGCGGAACTCGCTCCATCTCTGCGAGTGAAGGTTTGGCAGTCCCGATATCCATACCTCGATAAAAAAGGCGTGAATCTGCAGAGATAATTTCGCCATTCAGGCGCTCCGCTAGTTGAATCGCAAGCTCGGTTTTCCCAACTGCAGTGGGACCAACAATGACGACAAGTGGATTCTTGGGTTCAGTTTGTGACATTTTCAAAATGTTCGATTCGCGGAGACAAGTCGGGCTGACCTTCAATAGAAATTGCATCACACTGCCAGGTATCGATATCGTGAGTTACCGCATAATGCTCTGCGCAGGCGCGCATGCGTGCGAGTTTTCGCGCGGTTAAAGATTCTTCAGGCATTCCAAAAGAGCGGGATGAACGAGTTTTTACTTCGATGAAAATCAAAAGATTTTGCAATGAGGCAACGATGTCAATTTCTCCATACGGTGTGCGGATATTTTTGGCCAAAATCACATATCCTTTGCGCTCAAGATAATCGGCGGCAGTGCTTTCTCCCCATTTTCCAAGTAATTGATTATGTTTTGTCATGTGGTAAGGGTAATCTTCTTTAACTTGAATTGGCTATGAAATATAAAATTCAAGATTCAAAACCTTCATGAATAAGGTTGCCTTCCAGTTCCGCTTATTATATACTTCAAGTATACAAAAACAGGAGGGCTAATGTCTACTGATAACGCCCAAGTAGCAGTATTTATTGACTATGATAACATCGAAATTAGCGTGACCGACACGCTTGGAAAAGATGTTGATGTAGAGTGGAAGAAAATATTGGAATTGGCCAGCCGCACTGGGCGTACAGTCCTTCGGCGGGCGTATGCCGATTGGGCAGCACAGGCGGGAGCACAGCGAGAACTGTTGGGATTGGGCATTGACCTGGTCCATGTTTCCAGTAAACGTGGAAAAAATGCGGCGGATATTCGCATTGTGATCGATGCCTTGGATATGTTAATAAATTCAAACAGCCAGGTAACACATGTTTTGCTGGTCTCAGGTGATGGAGATTTCACAGAACTTGTGCACCGGCTGCGTGGGGTAGGGAAAGTTGTGATAGGTGTTGGCGTCAGTGGAACAAGCGCAGAATACCTGGTCAATGCATGTGATGAATTTATCTACTATGATAAGTTGATTGCTGCCACGCAGCAGCAGCATCGTCCAGTCAAGAAAGGAACCGCTGAAGTGCCGCCCGTTCCGTCGTTTGATATCTCCGAAGCTCGTATGCTTTTACGACGTGTGCTCGAATCATGGGAGGGGGATTGGATGCTAGCTTCGGAGTTGAAGAAGACAATGCTAAGGCATAACCCTGCTTTCAATGAGCGCAATTATGACTTTTCCAGTTTTAAAGAATTCTTACAATCTCAATATGAA
>Ga0172367_10008037_pt1 | contig 11898 bp, 22 predicted proteins | sample Lak10m_FD_114542 | JGI IMG/M metagenome (GOLD analysis project Ga0172367, IMG submission 114542) | Freshwater microbial communities from Kabuno Bay, South-Kivu, Congo - kab_022012_10m | ecosystem: Environmental > Aquatic > Freshwater > Lake | place: Democratic Republic of the Congo: South-Kivu...
GTGGGCTCGACATCGAAGCTCACGCGGCGCACCGGCGAGAACAACGCGTCGACCGGAATGACACCGATGGTCTTACGACCGGCATCGCGGTCGCTGCCGAGATAGCCCTTGCCGCGCTCAATGGTGATCTCGAGCGAGAGGTTGGCTTTGGCCGCGAGCGTGGCGATGTGCTGCTTGCCGTTCACGAAGTCCACGCCGGCAGGCAGCGAAATGTCTCCAGCCGTCAGGTCCTTCGGGCCCTGCGCGTCGATGCGCACCGACACGACCTCGTCGACTTCGCTGCGCACGACGATGTCCTTCAGGTTGAGGATGATCTCAGTGACGTCTTCAGTGACGCCCTCGATCGTGGTGAACTCGTGCAGCGCCTCGTCGAACTTCACCGACGTGATGGCCGCGCCAGGAATCGACGAGAGCAGCATGCGGCGAAGCGAGTTGCCGACGGTGTGACCGAGACCCGGCTCGAGCGGCGAGACGGAGAACTTCTGACGGTTGCCGACGGCCTCCCCGAGGGCGGCAACGCTGGGGCGCTGGATGACGAGCATGTGGCTGGACTCCTGTGTGGTTGGTGGGGTTACTTCGAGTAGAGCTCGACGATGAGTTGTTCTTTGAGCGGCACGTCGATCTGCGCGCGCACGGGCAGTTCGCGCACGACCACGGCCTTGCCGGCATCCTGCGAATCGAGCCACGCCACAGGCGCGCGGCCGAGCGTGTCGATGTTGTGCTGGATGACGATCATGTTGCGCGCCTTGTCGGAGAGGCTCACGATCTCGCCCTTACCGAGGGTGTACGACGGCACGTTCACACGCTTGCCGTCGACCTTCACGAGGCCGTGGCTCACGAACTGGCGGGCCTGCGGACGGGTGGCTGCCCAACCGGCGCGGTACACCACATTGTCGAGGCGCAATTCGAGGAGGCGCAGGATGTTCTCGCCAGTCGGGCCGGTGAGTCGCACTGCCTCTTCGTAGATCTTGCGGAACTGGCGCTCGAGCAAGCCGTAGATGTACTTCGCCTTCTGCTTTTCTTGCAGCTGGTTCAGGTATTCGCTGTCACTGGAGCGACGGCGCGTGCGACCGTGCTGGCCGGGCGGGAAGGGGCGGCGCTCGAGAGCCTTGGTGCCCTTGGCGTTCTCGAATACGTTTATGCCGAGACGGCGAGAGATGCGGACTTTCGGGCCGGTGTAGCGAGCCATGACTACGGACGCTTCCGCTTCGGTTGACGGCAGCCATTGTGCGGCACGGGGCTCACGTCTTTGACGCTCGTGACCTCGATGCCGAGGTTCTGGATGGAGCGCAACGCGGTGTCGCGACCCGAACCCGGGCCCTTCACGAGCACTTCGGCGCGGCGCAGACCCATTTCCATCGCGGCACGGCCGGCTTTCTCGGCGGCGAGCTGCGCGGCGAACGGCGTGGACTTGCGCGAGCCGGAGAATCCGACTCCGCCCGACGACGCCCAGGCGATCACGTTGCCGGCGGCATCGGTGATGGACACGATGGTGTTGTTGAACGTGCTCTTGATGTGCACGACGCCGGTGTTGACGTTCTTGCGTTCGCGCTTGCGCGTCTTGCGCGGTGCGGGTGTTGCGGTTGCGTCAGACATTTACTTCCTCACGGCGACTTTCTTGTTGGCGACGGTCTTCTTCGGGCCCTTGCGGGTGCGCGCGTTGGTGTGCGTGCGCTGACCACGCACCGGCAGACCTTTGCGGTGGCGGGTGCCCTGGTACGAGCCCGTTTCAATCTTGCGCTTGATGTCTTGCTGCACGTCGCGGCGACGGTCGCCTTCGACCTTCAGATTGTTCTCGATATACATGCGAATCTTGTTGACGTCGGAGTCGGTGAGGTCGCGCACGCGGGTGTTGGGGTTGATGGCGAGGTCGTCGCACATCTTCGCTGCGGTCGGGCGACCGATGCCGTGGATGTAGGTGAGCGAAATCGCCACGCGCTTCTCGCGCGGGATGTCGACGCCGGAGATTCGTGCCATCTTCTTAAGAAACCTTCTCTAACCCTGGCGCTGCTTGTGGCGCGGGTTCTCACAGATCACCATGACGCGACCGTGGCGACGAATGACCTTGCACTTCTCGCACATCTTCTTCACGCTCGGACGGACTTTCATGACTGATCTTTCTCTTACTTGAAACGGAATGTAATACGGCCTCGCGTGAGGTCGTACGGTGACAATTCGACTTGCACCCTGTCGCCCGGATTGATGCGGATGTAATTCACTCGCATCTTCCCGGATATGTGAGCCAAGACGGATCGCCCGTTGGAGAGTTCCACTCGAAACATTGCGTTGGGCAACGATTCGGTGATCGTGCCTTCCAGCACGATGGCATCTTCCTTGTTTTTTGCCAGAACTGACTCCTTCGGGCCCCGCAGGGCGACTCGTAACGCTATCGGCGCGACTTCCCGTCGCCACCCCGAACGGTGACCCCCGTGGCCGAGCCGATGGCGGAGATCAGCCGCACGAACACCTCGTCGGGCGAGCCCACCCCGTCCACCACGGCAAGTACGCCCTGGCGGCGATAGTGGGCGATGAGGGGCGAGGTCTGCTCTTCGTACAGCGCGAGGCGCCGCTCCACCGCCTCGGGCGAGTCGTCGACTCGGTGCTCCGCAGTACGGCGCGCACCGAGGCGCTGCAGCACGAGCTCGCGGGGCACCTCGAGGTCGATCACCACGTTGATGGGTCTGGCGCGGGTGATGTCGTCGAGGGCATGGGCTTGGGGCACCGTGCGCGGGAAACCGTCGAGTAGATAGCCACGCGTGCGGGCGTCGGTCTCGCCGAGACGACCCTGCACGAGGCTGGCCATCAAATCGTCGGCGACGAGGCTGCCTTTGTCGATCACGTCCTTCACCACTTTGCCGACCGGAGTGTCGTTGCGAATCGCGTTTCGCAACATCTCCCCCGTCGACACATGGGCGATGTCGTAGTGCACGGCGAGGCGCGCACCCTGAGTGCCCTTGCCTGAACCTTGCCGGCCGAGGAGGACCAGCCGGATCGTCACTTCAGGAAGCCCTGATAGTCACGCTGCATGAGTTGGCTGTCGATCTGGCGCATCAACTCGAGTGCCACACCCACGGCGATGAGCACCGTCGTGCCAGCGAAGGGGAACGACTGCACGCCACCGATCCACAGAACGATGTACGGGAGGATCGCGATGAACGCAACGAACAGCGCGCCAGGCAAAGTGATGCGGTTCACCGCCTTGCCCAAGAACGATTCGGTCTGTGGGCCGGGACGAATTCCCGGGATGAATCCGCCTTGCTTGCGCAGCTGGTCGGCTTGGCGCACGGGGTCGAATGCGATCGAGTTGTAGAAGTACGCGAAGGCGATGATCATGCCGAAGAGAATCGTGATGTACAGCATGTTCTGGCTGTTGATGAGGTAGCGGTCGACGAAGCGCGCGATCGACCCACGCCAGCCTTCGGCGCTGCCGAGCATGTTCGAAACGAGCACCGGCAGGAGCAGTACAGACGACGCAAAGATGATCGGAATCACACCCGACTGGTTGACCTTGAGCGGAATGTAGGTGCTTTGGCCACCGAATTGACGGCGACCCACGACGCGCTTGGCGAATTGCACGGGGATGCGCCGCTGGCCGAGTTCGACGCGCACGACGGCGGCGAGAATCAAGAGCGACACACCCACCAACACGACGAAGACGAACGTCTTTCTGCTTTGTAGCAGCGAGTAGTAGCTGTAAGGCAGGTCGCTGACCACCGACACAAAAATCATCATCGACATTCCGTTGCCGATTCCCCGCTGGCTGATGAGTTCGCCAAGCCACATGAGGAAGGTCGTGCCCGCCACCAAAGACGGAATCACGATGAGTGCTCGCGGCATGAACGGGTCGAGGAGCACCACGTCGGGCACCGTGGCTGCCGCCCCGAAGAACGCCGAGCCGTTGCCCTGGCCGAAGATGAACGTGAGACCTGCAGCTTGCAGCGTGGCGATGGCGACCGCGACATAGCGAGTCCACTGCGTGATCTTGCGCTGACCAACGGCACCCTCTTGTTGCCACTGCTCCAACTTCGGAATCACGACGGTGAGCACCTGCATGATGATGCTCGCGGTGATGTACGGCATGATGCCGAGCGCGAAGATCGAGAAGCTACCGAACGCACCGCCCGAGAACAGGTTCAAGAACCCGAGCGCGCCTTGCGAGCGAGAGGCTTCGCGCAACTGGCTGACCGCCTGGGCATCCACGCCCGGGGCGCGCAGCGACACACCGATGCGATAGATGGCGAAGATGAAAAGCGTGAAGAGCACCTTGTTGCGCAGGTCGGCAACCGTAAACAGGCTCTTCACTCGTGCGAACATCGTTGTTCCCCGATTCCTTGTGAGCGAAAACTAGCGGTTCGTGAATTGGCTGCCACGAGCCGGCGGACGAACGCCACGGAATGGCTTGGGCAGCAGTGTGATGGTGCCACCGGCCGCGGTGATGGCCTCTTGCGCAGTCTTTGACACCGCGTGCACCGACACGTTGAGCGCCTTGCCGACCTTGCCGCGTCCGAGCACCTTCACGAGGTTGCCCTTGCGGATCAGGCCCTTCTCGACGAGCAACGCCGCGGTGATGTCTTTCGTACCGAGCGTGTCAAGCGTGTCGAGGTTGATCGCCTGGTACTCCACGCGGAACGGGTTGTTGAAGCCCTTCAACTTCGGAACGCGCTGTTTGAGTGGCATCTGGCCACCTTCAAAGCCTCGCGCCACAGTGTTGCGGGCGTACTGACCCTTCGTGCCACGACCGGCGGTCTTGCCGCCCTTACCGCCGATACCGCGACCGACGCGCTTGCGCGACTTCTTGGCTCCGTGCTTGGGGCCCACTTGGTCGACGCGCATGATCAGCTTCCCTTCTTCTCGACGACGATTTCGATGAGGTGCGGCACGCGCGCGATCATCCCGCGAATTTCCGGCCGATCGGGCAGCACGTTGGTGTCGCCGATCTTGCGCAAGCCCAATGCGCGCATCGTGGCGCGGGTCTTGGGCATGCTGCCGATCTGCGACTTCTTCTGACGCACGGTGATGTTCTTTTCCGCCATGACGGTTCCTAGTTGCTCCCTTGGGACTTCTTCGATTCGTTGAACGCGCGAAGCAGGCCGCGCGGCACGAACTCTTCGGCCGAGAGACCGCGACGCTTGGCGACGTCGTCGGGCCGCAGCAACGAGCGCAGGCCGTTGATCGTGGCGCGCGCGACGTTGATCGAGTTCGGCGAACCGAGCGACTTCGCGAGCACGTCTTTGATTCCGGCTTCTTCCAAGATGATGCGCGCGGCACCACCGGCGATGACGCCGGTACCCGGCGCGGCGGGCTTCAAGAGCACGCGTGCGGCGCCGTTGACGCCTTCGATCGTGTGCGTGATGGTCGGGCCGGCGAGCGCGACACGGAACACGTTGCGCTTGGCGTCTTCGGTGCCCTTCTGGATGGCGAGGGGAACTTCGCGCGCCTTGCCGTAGCCGAGACCGACGCGGCCGGCCTTGTCGCCGATCACGACGATGGCGGCGAACTGGAAGCGACGACCACCCTTCACCACTTTGGCGACGCGGTTCACGTGCACCACGCGCGACTCACCGAACTCGCCGGGCTTGGCCTCGGGGCGCGGTTCGCGTCGCTCACGCGGCTTGCGGTCGCGCGAACGGTTGCGACGATCGCCGCTGTCGGTCGTCTCGGGTTGCTGTACGTCAGTCACTTAGAACTCCAATCCTGCGGCGCGAGCCGCGTCGGCGATTGCCGCGATGCGGCCGTGATAGAGGAATCCGCCGCGGTCGAACACGACCGTGGTGATGCCGGCTTGCTTCGCTCGCTGCGCGATGAGCGTGCCGATTGCCGAGGCAGCCGCGACGTTGCCGCCACCTTGCTGCTTGCGGAAGTCGGCCTCGAGCGACGACGCCGACACGAGCGTGCGACCCGACTCATCGTCGATCACCTGCGCGGAGAGATGCTTGTTGCTGCGGTACACGGCGAGTCGCGGTCGGGCCGCGGTGCCGTGCACCTTCTTGCGGACGCGACGGTGGCGACGCAGACGGTCGTCGTGGCGTTTCTTGGCGGTGGCGGTCATCGTGATGTCTCCTACTTCTTGCCCGTCTTGCCGGCCTTGCGCAACACTCGCTCGTTCACATAGCGCACACCCTTGCCCTTGTACGGCTCGGGCGAGCGGAACGAACGGATTTCGGCGGCAACCTGTCCGACGAGTTCTTTGTCGGCGCCCTTCACGATGATGCGCGGGTGCTGCACTTCGAAGGTGATGCCCTTTGGCGCCGCGTACGGCACCGGATGCGAGAAGCCGAGCGCCAGCTCGAGTTTGTCGGCGCCCTTGGCCGCGGCGCGGTAACCGACGCCGATGATCTCGAGTTCTTTCACGAAGCCCTGCGTGACACCGTCGACCATGTTGCGCACCATCGCACGCACCATGCCGTGGCGCGAGCGCAACGAACGGTCGTTACCTTCGCGCTCGACGACCACGGTCGACTCCACTTTCTTTACCGACACGCCGGCGGGAATCTCACGCACGAGCGAACCCTTCGGGCCCTTCACCGTGAGATTGGCGCCCGAGATGGTGATCTCGACGCCGCTCGGGATGGCGACTGCTGCTTTTCCTACTCGCGACATGTCGAACTCCTCACCACACGTAGCACATGACTTCGCCACCGACGTTGCGCTTGCGCGCCTCGCGGTCGGTCATGAGCCCGTGACTCGTGGACAATACGGCGACGCCGAGGCCGCCGAGAACTCGCGGTACGTCGGCTGCGGGACGATAGATGCGCAGGCCCGGCGTGGACACGCGCTTGATACCAGAGATAGTGCGCCGGCGGTCGTCGGAGTACTTCATCGTGATTCTCAGTACCTTGCTGTTCTTGGCCTCACCATCGGCGACGGCGAAGTCGGCGATGTAGCCCTCTTTCTTCAGCACTTCGGCGAGTGCCACCTTCTGCTTCGACGACGGCATCGCCACCTCGTCGCGCATGGCGACGTTGGCGTTGCGAATGCGCGTGAGCATGTCGGAGATCGGATCGGTCACCATGGCGCCTACCAGCTCGACTTTCGAAGCCCAGGAATCTCACCGGCGTGCGCGAGTTCGCGCAGGCAGATACGGCAGAGACCGAACTTGCGGTACACCGCGCGCGCCCGACCACAGCGCTGGCAGCGCGTGTAGCCGCGGACTTTGAATTTGGGTGTCGCCGCTTGCTTGTTACGGAGTGACTTCTTGGCCATTGATGTGGTGTCTTTCCTTTGTTACGAATTGCCCTGGACTACTGACTTCTTCTTCAACTGCTTCTTCACGCGCTTGGTCGACGCCGGCATCTCGCCCTTGCGGAACGGGAATCCGAACGCGTCAAGCAACGCCTTGCCGGTGAGGTCGTCCTTCGCCGAAGTGACGATGGTGATGTCCATGCCGCGCGGCGCGTCGATTTTGTCGTAGTTCACTTCCATGAACACGAGCTGCTCGGTGAGACCGAAGGTGTAGTTGCCGTGCCCGTCCCACGAACGCCCGGGCAGTCCACGAAAGTCACGGATGCGCGGAATCGCGACGGAAAGCAGTCGGTCAAAGAACTCCCACATGCGGTCGCCGCGCAGCGTGACCTTGGCACCGATGGCCTGGTTCTCGCGCAACTTGAACGACGCGATGGCGATGCGCGAGGTGGTGACGATCGGCTTCTGGCCGGTGATGGCGGTCAGGTCAGCGACTGCCCCGTCGAGTAGCGAGGCCTGCTGGGTCGCCTTGCCGACGCCCATGTTGATGACGATCTTCTCGATGGTCGGCACCTGCATCGGGTTGCTGACGCCGAGTTGCTTTATCAAGTCGACGCGCACCGCGTCGCGGTAGTGGGCCTTCAGTCGCGGAACGTAGGTGGTGGTCATCAGATTTTGTCTCCGTTCGAGCGCGCGACGCGCACTTTGTTGCCGTTCGAGTCGACCTTGAAGCCGACGCGGGTGGTCTCACCGTTGTGTACGAGCATCACGTTCGACGCCGAGATCGGCATCTCGATTTTCTTGATCTCGCTCTGCTGCTTTTCGGTGCGGCGGATGGTGTGGCGCAAGGCGATGTTCACGCCCGCCACGACGACCTTGTTCGACGCCGGCAGCACGCGCAGCACTTCGCCCTGCGTGCCGCGGTCTTTGCCGCTGATGACCTTCACGATGTCGCCCTTGCGGATTTTCATGTCAGAGCACCTCCGGTGCGAGCGAGACGATGCGCATGAACTTCTTGTCGCGCAGTTCGCGGCCGACCGGCCCGAAGATACGGGTGCCGCGCGGGGTGAGGTCTTCTTTGATGAGCACGGCGGCGTTCTCGTCGAAGCGGATGTAGCTGCCGTCGGGGCGGCGCTTTTCTTTCGCCACTCGCACCACGACGCAACGCACCACTTCGCCCTGCTTCACACCGGCACCAGGAATCGCGTCTTTGACGGTGCCGATGAACACGTCGCCGATCGAGGCGTAGCGACGGCGCGTGCCGCCGAGCACCTTAATCACGAGCACCTCACGGGCGCCGCTGTTGTCGGCCACCTTGAGGCGGCTCTCCTGCTGGATCATTTCGCACGCTCCAGCACTTCGACCACGCGCCAGCGCTTGGTCTTGCTCATCGGGCGCGTCTCGACGATGCGCACCTTGTCGCCGACCTTGGCGTCGTTGTTCTCGTCGTGGGCATAGAACTTCTTCGTGCGCACGACGAACTTGTCGTACTTCGGGTGCCGAACGCGCTCGACGAGGGCGATGACGACGGTCTTGGCCATCTTGTTCGACACCACAATGCCTTCGCGCGTCTTGCGCACGGAACGTACCTGAGTCTCGGACATCAGCGGCTCGCTTTCTTGTTGCTCAACGCCTCGGCGGCCTCGATCTCGCGGTTGCGGATGACGAGGTTGATGCGGGCGATCTGCTTGCGGATCTTGCCGATGCGCGACGTATCGGTGAGCTGACCGGTCGCCAACTTGAAGCGCGAGTCGAGCGCATCTTGCTTGGCGTTCTCCAGCTCTTCCACGAGCGCTGCGAGGTCGAGCTCGTTCAGCTCTTCCTGCGATTTGCCGTACTTGTCAGCCATGGTCAGATGCCCTCCTCGCGATGGATGATGCGGCACTTGATCGGCAACTTCTGCACCGCGCGGCTGAGCGCCTGCGTGGCGACATCGGCGGTCGGGTACGACAACTCGAACAAGATGCGACCCGGCTTCACGACAGCCACCCACAACTCGGGGTTGCCTTTGCCCGAACCCATTCGGGTTTCGGCTGGCTTCTTCGTCACCGACTTGTCGGGGAACACGTTGATCCACACCTTGCCGCCGCGCTTGATATGGCGGGTCATGGCGATACGAGCAGCCTCGATCTGGCGGGCGGTCACCCAACCGGGCTCGAGCGCCTGGATGCCGTACTCACCGAACGCGAGCTCGCGGGCGCCCTTGGCGACGCCTTTCATGCGACCGCGGTGGTGCTTGCGGTGCTTTACTTTCTTGGGCTGCAGCATGGTCAATCTTTCTTGAAGTGCGGTGATTGTTCGTCGTCGTGAATGCGACGCTCGATGTCTTCTTCTTCGGCGAGCAGACGCTCGTACTCGGCATCGGCGTCTTTGACCAGGGGTGCGTTCTCGTCGCGCGGTCCGGCCGAAGTAATCACACCGGCGCGCGGTGCGCCGGATACGGCCAACGAGTCGCCGGCTGCCATCTGCGCCTCGCGTGCCACGCGGTCGGCGTTCTCGGTGGAGTACGGCAGGATCTCGCCCTTGTACAGCCACACCTTCACGCCGACTCGTCCGGCAGAGGTGACCGCCTCGCGGAATCCGTAGTCGATGTTGGCGCGCAACGTGTGCAACGGCACGCGGCCCTCGCGGTACCACTCGCGGCGAGTCATCTCGGCGCCACCGAGGCGACCCGAACACTGGATGCGGATACCCTGCACGCCCGCCTTCTGGGCGTTCTGCACCGCGCGCTTCATCGCGCGGCGGAATGCGACGCGGTTGGTCAACTGGTCGGCAACACCCTGAGCAACGAGCGCTGCATCGAGCTCGGACTCTTTGATCTCGTTGATGTTGAGCTGAATCTTGTTGTTGCCGGTGAGGCGCGAGAGGTGGTCGCGCAACTCGTTGGCCTTTGCTCCGGCCTTGCCGATCACGACGCCTGGACGCGCGGTGTGGATGTCGATGCGCAACTTGTCGAGCGTGCGCTCGATGTCGATGCGGCTCACTGCGGCGTCGGCAAGACGCTCGGTGAGATAGCCGCGGATCTTCCAGTCCTCGGTGAGGTACTGCTTGAACTGCTTCTTGCCGGCGAACCACTTGCTCTTCCACTCGGTGGTCACGCCGAGGCGGAAGCCGTACGGATTGATCTTCTGACCCATTACTTGGTCTCCTCGTTAGTCGCCTCGGTCGTGTCTGTCGCGGCGTCTCCGGCGTCAGACGCGGTTTCGTTCTTGGCATCGCTCGCCTCTTGTGCGGCGGCGCGCGCCTTGCTGGCTGCCACGCGACGACGACGGTCGGCCTTGTCGCCCTTGCCGCTGGCGGCCTCGCCTGCCTCGCGAACTTGCAATTGCGCGTCCGAGAGCGCGTCGACCACGACGGTCACGTGGGCGCCGCGGCGCAGTCGGGTGTTGGCGCGACCGCGTGCGCGGGGGCGGAAACGCTTGATGGTCGGCGACTCGTCGGCGAAGCATGCCTTCACGTAGAGCGCCTCTTCGTCGAGTTGGAAGTTGTTGGTCGCGTTGGCGACGGCCGACTTGAGCAATTTGCGGATGATGCGGGCCGCTTCCACGTCGTGCAGGCTCAGCACTTCGTCGGCCGACGTGACGTCAAGACCGCGCACTTGGTCGAGCACCGGGCGGAACTTGGTGGCCGACATGCGCACCCAGCGCAACTGCGCCTTGGCGCCGCTGCGCTTTCCCGCGACGCGAGTGGCTTCGTTCAGCTTCGGGCCGGTCACGATGCAGCTCCGGGTGCGGGCGCGGCGGGCGTGTCGGCGCCGGCCATCTTCTCCTGGGTGGCGTGGGCCTTGAAGGTACGGGTGTTGGCGAACTCGCCCAACTTGTGACCGACCATCGACTCGGTCACGTAGACCGGCACATGCTTGCGGCCGTCGTGCACGGCGATGGTGTGGCCGACCATGTCGGGGATGATCGTCGAACGGCGCGACCACGTCTTGATCGGCTTGCGATCACCACTCTCGTTCATCGCGTCGAGCTTCTTCAGGAGATGCTCGTCCACGAACGGACCCTTCTTCAGACTGCGAGCCATGCGTTAACTACGTCCCTTTCCTGAACGACGACGACGCACAATGAACTGCTGCGACGCCTTGGTCTTCTTGCGCGTACGGCGCTCGGGCTTGCCCCACGGCGACACCGCCGGACGACCGCCCGAGGTCTTGCCTTCGCCACCACCGAGCGGGTGGTCGACGGGGTTCATGGCGACACCGCGCGACTGCGGGCGCACGCCCTTCCAACGGTTGCGGCCGGCTTTGCCGATCTTCACGAGTTCGTGCTCGGCGTTGCCGACCTCACCGATCGTGGCGCGGCAGTCGATGGGAATGCGGCGCATTTCGCTGCTCGGCATGCGCAACGTCGCGAAGTCGCCTTCCTTGGCAACGAGCTGCACCGACACGCCGGCCGAACGCGCGATGCGTCCGCCTTGGCCGGGGCGCATTTCCACGTTGTGCACCACGGTGCCGACCGGCACGTAGCGCAACGGCAATGCGTTGCCGGGCTTGATGTCGGCGCGCTGGCCGCTTTCCACGTGTTGACCAACTTCGAGACCCTTCGGCGCCAAGATGTACGCCTTCGTGCCGTCGAGGTAATGCAAGAGCGCGATGCGGCACGTGCGGTTGGGGTCGTACTCGATTGCGGCAACCTTGGCACGCACTTCGTCCTTGCCGCGCTTCCAGTCGATGATGCGGTACTGCTGCTTGTGTCCGCCGCCCTTGTGGCGCGA
>Ga0172367_10008038_pt1 | contig 11897 bp, 10 predicted proteins | sample Lak10m_FD_114542 | JGI IMG/M metagenome (GOLD analysis project Ga0172367, IMG submission 114542) | Freshwater microbial communities from Kabuno Bay, South-Kivu, Congo - kab_022012_10m | ecosystem: Environmental > Aquatic > Freshwater > Lake | place: Democratic Republic of the Congo: South-Kivu...
ATGATAAATGTGTTGCAATCTTTAAAAAACAATGTCCTATATAATTTGTAATTTTTGGTTTTGATAAACCCTGTTTCTCAGCATCTATAATACTTTTTTTATAAAGAATTAAAGCTTCAAAAAACTCTTTATTATTAACATAATGTTCTTTTTTAGACATAAAATACCTTGATATATTATAATTAATTATATTTTAACATAATTTAATTATATTGTCAATAATTAAATTATTGTCATAAATTATTTTATGATTCTTGTATTGTTTATCAATTCTTATTTAACTACTGCCACTTGACAACTTTTTAAAATATGTGTATAATAACTATGTCAGAGTTTCAGATAAGTGTATTTAGATATTATCTTTAGACTCTATGTTTAGAGTAAATATATTCTCTAATAATAATCTAGCTTCTTCTACAGTAGTTTTTAATCCCATTTCTGATGATAAAGGCACTTCATTTAAATCTTTTACATTATTCATATTTTTTATTGTAATATTATACATATTAGATAATTTATCTTCAGATTCACCTATACTTATTATTTTATTTTTGTGAATAAAAAATGATGAATTTTTACTAAGTTTAAACCAAGGATAAAGACTAATTCTACATGCAATACCTTGTGGTGTTTCAATAAAGTCGGTATTAATTTTATATGGATATAGTAATACAAATCCTTGTTCTTCAGAATATGGATAAATTTTAGAAATAATTTCTTCTCCAGTAATTATCTTTATAATTCCAAAAAAAGCTTCTTTTTCCATTAATTGTTTTCCTCAATATTTATTGGAATAATTTCATAATTAAAATTTTCTTGTGAATAAATTTTTATTCTTTCTATTAAATGATTTAATGTATAGTTTTTTCTATTCTTTTTTGAAAAATCATCTGCAATATCATAAAGACATGCTAATGTTTTATTATCACTTTTTCTCAGTACTCTACCAATACTTTGTAAAACTCTAATTCTAGATTTACTGGGAGATGCAAAAATAACATTATGTAAATTTTTAATATTAATTCCTGTAGAAAAAGTACCATATGATGCAATTATAATTGCATTACTTTCTTTTTCTGTAATACTTCTGATTTCTTCTCTATCTTTAGTATCAGTATCTCCATAAATTAAAAATACTTTTCTATTTTGTGAAACATAATTATTTATAAGATCATAAAGTAATTTACCGTGCTTATCAACATATGAAAATAGTAACAATGTATTTCCTTGTATATCTTTACATAAATTACGAATAAATTTATTTCTTCTTTCGCACGAACAAATGTAATCAATCTCTTCTGGATATGAATTAAAAATGATACTATTATGTTTTAATACTAAAATTTTAATTTCCAGATCAGATAGATGTTTTTCATCAATAAGTTTTTTAGTTTCTGTTATTTGATTCATAGAACCAAATAATCCTTCTAATACTAATTTATTAGTATTACTTCCATCCAATGTTCCTGTAAATCCTATTCTGAATTTACAATTACACATTTTATTCAATATACCAATTAATGATTTTGCTTTAAATAAATGAGCTTCATCTCCAATTATTACATCATATTGTTCAAACCATTTTTTTGGAAGTTTATAAATTGATTGCCAAGTGGTTATAATAACATCTTTATTAGAATTTTTATCTTTACCTGAATATATTTTATGACAATGTAAGTCTGAATTCCATCCATATTTTGAAAAATCACTTGACATTTGTTCTACAAGAGAAGTAGTAGGAACAATAATTATAATTCTTAAATTTTTTGCAATATAGTATCTAATTAGAGAATAAATCATTAATGATTTACCAGATGCTGTTGGTGATATTAATAATTTTCTAATATTTTTTATAGATTCATATATTGCTTTATATTGATAATCTCTAACAGTAAATGGAACATTTAAATTTTTAACAAAATCTATAATACCTTCTAATGAAATATCATCAATAGTTTCACCTGGATAACCATAATATTTATTATTTAATACCTCATATGTATAATTTTTTTCTTCCAACCATTTTATAAGATATTCAAATAGTCCACAATATAATTCTCCTGTTCCGGGACTATACAATCTGATTTTTCCATCCCACATACCAGATTTGTATTGAGGCATAAATTTAAAGTTTGGAACTTCAAATGTAAAATATTCAGATAATTCTTTTTTTACATGTGGCTCACCTGATACTGTTAAATATGTTTCATTTTTTTTTACAATACTTACTATTGTCATTACACAACTCCATTCATAAATTTACGCCAATCAATGCAATTTTTTATCTGAAATCCTCTTATATTAATATTATCTAGTACTTTTTCAAGAAAAAATATATACTCTTTATAATAGATTATTTTTCCCTGTAATATTTGAATATCTTTATCAGATTCAATATAAATTGAAATGTCTTGTTTTAAAATTTTTAGATTAAAAGGTTTTTCTTTATATATTTCTTGACTTGATTTTCCAGAATAATATTCCCATTTTTCTTTATATAAATTTTTGTAATCAAACTCACATTTACTTTTAATTAATTTTGCATCTGATAATAAATTTAAGTATTTTGAATGTAATTGTGGAATTTTAAGTGATTCATTATCAAGAAGATCATCATCCATATGTGAATCTTCTTTCCACATTTCTTTAATTTTATCAAGAGTAATAATCATTGAGAATTATTATTTATAGAAACAATATCATAAATTGTATATTTAAAAGTTGCATCTGCTATAATATAATTTAATTCTGTGGTAGACGAATCAAATACCATATCACTAATATATATAGGAAATATATCTTTAAATATTATTTTAAATTTAGGTATAAAATTTGAATTTAATATTGTTAATGAAGCATCACTATAAATTGATCCTTCTTTAGCATAACCTGTATAATATAATAATGATGTTTCTGTATTATTTTGAGCTGTATATAATTCTTGTAAATTATATGGATGTCCTAGATGTCTTATCCATCTATGAATTTCTAAATAATTAGTTATATTTTCATCTACAATAAATTTAATATTTAAATCATTATAAGAAACTTCATCACCAGGTATAGGAATTGCATTATATCTAGTTGATTGTTCTGCAGTAGATAAAGTAATTCCTGGCACATTTGCTGATTGACAAAAGAATTGAACAGCAGGGCAATTAGTAATTTCAAATTTAAATTGTGTTGTTGATAAAAAATTTATATTACTTGGTTGTTTATTAATCCATGTTGCAGACATACTTTATACCTTTTAAATTATTTAGTAAAAAAAAGGGATTCAATGAATCCCTTAGTAAAATTATTTATTTTAATTTAATTTAGAAAATATTTTTGACACTAACTCTTCTGTAATAGATATTGGTATTGTTATTTAAAGCACCTTGACCTTGAGTTAAACCTTCAGAAAATGGATTGGAAACCATTCCATATCTTGTTTTAAATCCGATCTTGGGTTGAAAAGTATCTTGACCAATAGAACGAACCATTTGAAGAGGAACATAAGGACAATAGAACAAACCTGCATCATAAGGAGAAGTTCCTTTATATCCAGCAACATAAAAATGTGTATCAACAATGTTTGCAGAATATGGATCAACATATACTTTAATACGACCGTTGATTACACCAGCAAGAGTAGATGCAGTATCATCTGGTAATTCTGAAGCTTTAGAATTAAATGGTGAATTATAATCTAATACACCAGCCATTGCAAGAGCAGAAGCAACATCGGCAGAACAGATAATAAAATTACCTTTTCCTCTACGAGTTAATTGTCCGATTGCATTACAATCTCTTTCAATTTGAAACAACAAACCTTTAAATTTTTCAACACTCCATCTACCATTAGAATCTATATCTAAATCAAAAGTACCTGCAGAAGCAACATTATTTTGTGCTCCAGGACGTGCAGTTAAGTAAATTGTACGAACAACTTCACGATTAATTTCAGCAAGAACTTCTGTTGACAAAATATTTGCTAGTTCAGTTTCTGCATCAAGACCATGAATTGCTTTTAAATCTTGTGCAAGTTCTAGAGTATATTCTGCCTTTAAAGCACGAGATTTTGCAGAAACGGTTACTTTCTCAATCGAGAAAGACATTTCGCGGAAAGCACCACTGTCACCGCCAAGAGATTCAGCAGTACCTGTATTCATACCACCAACATAACTGTAGTTATCAGAATTAGTTGCGCCAGATCCACCAGATACTGGATTTGTTGGATTGAGTAAACCTGGGTTTGTTTTGGTTTCACCAGCAGCAGCACTGTAAGCACCACCACCAGCAGAACGACCTGTTGGAATCTCGTTGTAGAATGTTTCGTTGTCATATACATTAGGTGAAGCACCAGTGCCGTCACGATCTGTACCAAAGTGCGAACGCATTGCAAAGATTAAACCAGAAGGACCACTCATTGGTTGAACACCGCAAATGTCATATGCCATTAATTTAGGCATAGATCTACGAATAAGAGAAATTAAAACAGGATCAAATCCTGCTACAGGAGGAGAAGCTCCTGCAGAAGTAAATCCACCAGTACCAGCAGAGTTAGTAATAGGTGCTTCTGTTAAAAGACCTCGTTCTTGTTGCAGAAAAAATTCTTGATTTTCTAAAAGTTGAGCAGTTACAGCTTTTTTATAATTATCAGTAATAGAAGGAAGATCGCTATGATTTAGAATAGGACTCCATTTTTCTACCAAATGTTGAACATTAAGCATTTTTGCATTGTCTCCTTATTTTTTATTTAAATCTATTAATTATTTATATAATAAAATTATTTAGACCATCTAGAAATAGCGGCAGAATATGCAGCCATAGGACCTTCAAGATTTTCATACGATCTATTAGACTCAATTAAATCTTCTACAGATTGTGTATGAGTTTTTGGAAAGTATGATTCTTTTAGTGTTTCAAGTTTTTGCGTATAATTATTTTCATCATCAAATGCAATAGATTCTGCCAATGAAGCTAATTTTTCTTTCTGAGTATCTGCAAGATCTTCAGAAATTTTATTAAAAATTCCATACTTAATATAAGTATTTAATTTTTCATTTAAATTAATATTAACTTCATAAGCTTCATTGAGTTTACTTTCCATATCATCTAATGTATTAGACATTTCTGATAGAACATCTACTTTTTCATCTGGAATATCAATATAATGTTCTACAAATACATCTTTGAGACTACGCATAAAATCTTCAGTCAATTCATTTCTGATGCCATAATCAATAGCAAGTTTATTTTCATTAATCCATTTATTAGTTGCATAATTTAATTGAGCATCAAGTTTTTCTTCTAAAAGGTCTGCAATAGTAACTATTTCTTCTTCTAATCTTTCTTGATAAAATTCATCAATTTTATCAATTACTTGTACAATTTTAGATTTTACTGCTGATTCAAAAATTAATTTTGCTCTTTCTTCAAATTCAGGAGAAAAATTTTCTCCTTCTAAAAGTGCTTTTACATCTTCAGTAACATCAATTTCAATATCTTCTTTTTTAATTTTATATTTTTTATCTTTTTGTTTTTCGTCATCATCTTCATCATCTTCATCATCTTCATCATCTTCATCATCTTCATCATCTTCGTCATCTTCATCTTTTTTATTCTTTTGTTTTTTTTCAGAATTTTTATATTTAGAAAACTCCTTCTCTTCAGTTTCATCTTCTGAAATTGTTTCAGATTCATCATTATCATATTCTTCATCATATTCTTCAGAAGTTAAATCTGATTTCTTTTTCTTAGAAGCATCAGACACTTTTTTTAGTTTACTATCAGCATTTAATATTTTTTTCCCCCATTCAGAATCTGGTTTACCATCAACATCAAGTCTAACTGTAGATATAGTTCCTTTATGTTGTTGTGGATCAGTATCAGATTTAAATGATTCTGTTTTAGTACTATTAGATGCAGAAGATGGTTTAGTAGTTAAAGACTTACTACCTTCATGTTTCATTTTAGCCGCAACTTTTTTGCCAATACTTTCTGTATCCATTGGTTTTAATACAGGACCGCCAAGATCTTCACAGTCACTATTTTGCCCAGGAGTATTACCTGTTAGTTTAGACATAGGTTCTCCTGATTTAGCATGAGCAGTTACTGCATTACTTTTTTTAGAAGTATATGTATTTGATTTTAAATCTCCATCAATTGTAGATGTAGGCATTGAAAAAAACTCCCTATAATTATGTTTTTTCTAATAATATTTATTAAAATTATAAATTATAAAAAAAATCTTCAAATACATGAAGTTTTCTTTCTTGTAATTGTTTGTATGAAGACGAATTAATGTAATTTTTGTATCTATGTAATTTTTTTTCTGTTAGCAATCCATTTTCCCAAATCCACTCCTTACCTTCCATAATTCCTTGCACAAAGGCATCAGGGGCAGAAGGATCTGCAACAATATCAGCAGCAGTTGAAAGCATAAAATCATTTCTAACATAATTAATTCCATTTTTTTCTTCTATTGATCCCATACCTCTAGAAGAAACACCCAGAGTTACTTCTCCGTCTAACAAATTTTTTGCAATACAACCCATAGGTGTATCTAAAAGTTTTGCTTTACCAACAAAATTTTTTCCTTCCACGCGAAGTTCAATAATTTTATGTGATACTCTATCCAAATTAATTGCAGGACCTGAAGGATGTCCTAATTCACCTAAAGCTCTACCTGTAGAAATATATTTTTCATTATAATTTTTAACTTCCTTTTCTAAAATAGGAAAGGGATAAAAACGATTGTTTCTATTTGCAATTTCAGATTGAAGAAAAATTCCAGTTATGTATGTATTTTTTTTACCATTATTTTCTTCAAAAATAATTTCTATTTCATCAATTGTTTCTGTGATTAGTTTCATTGAAAGTTACCTGATTATTATGTATAATTTTCTTCATCAGTTTCTGCATTAAAAATTGAATTTGCAACTATATTTTTGCGTGAATTAATATAATTATTGGCATTCATATATAATGCTTTATTTATATTTTCAATTGTGCCTACAGTATCATTATTTGAAAAAGATAATAAAATGTCTTTTGAAAAATTCATATGTGTACCTCAATTAATTATTTATTAAAAATTTTATTTATTCTTTAGTAGGTTTAAAAGTATTTTTGAATTTATCATCAAGATCACTCAATTTTTCATCATTTTTTCCATCATTTTTTTCACCATCTTTTTTATCTACTTCTACTGGAAATTCTTTACTTTGATTTTGTTGATTTGATTGTTCATTTGGATCTATTATTAATCCTAATTTTTTTTCATTTTTAATACGAATATCAATTTCTTCTATTTCTCTATCTGTTTGTTTTAGAAGTTGTTTTCTTATATATTCATGAGAAAAATATTTTCCTATATATGGTTCAACTAAACTAACACTTTCCATTCTTTCTTTCAACATTTCAATATTTTTCAATTCAGAAAAATGATTATCATAAATATAATCATATTGAATATTTTCTTTTATATTTTCCCAATCATCAGTAGTAATAATACCTTTTAGTATTAATTGTGTTCTTAAAATATCTTGAAATATTTCACTAAATTTTTTGCGAAGTCTTCCTACAAATTTTGAAAATTTTAATTCATCTCTTGTGATTTCTGTAGTTCTTCCAAGATTAAATGTATTTCCTGATTCTAATCTTGATATTGGTAAATTTAATGAAGAATATAATTTTTCTTTGAAATATTGTACATCTGCAAGTTCTCCTAGATTTTGTCCACCTGGAAGAGTAGTAATTTCAGTTCCTCTTCCACCTTCTCTTCGTGGTAGCCAAAAATCTTCAAGCATACTCATATGTTTTCTATCATCGCGTATTTCACCTGTAGAATTACAAGTGTATATTCCTGCATCAAGAGCAAAGGTATGGTAATTATGATAAATTTCTTCTCTATCAATTGCAAGAGTTCCAACATCAATTGTATCTTCTAAAAATTCAATAGATTTAATCTTATGATTTTTATAAGCAAATGAATTCTTATATTCTTTATTATTATATCTGTCGTAATTTATGTGATGAACTGTTTTTCTTTCTTCATTTATTCTTATTGGATTATAATTATGATCATTTATAATATCATTTTCATCTTTCCATTCTGATACTAACCTATGAACAAATTTCCATTTTTGTGATTCATTTTCAAAGATTTGTAAATATGTTGAATTTTTATTATAATTTGAAATTTGTTTTTTCCTAGAATAAAAAGGAATCATAGAATCACCAACTTGAAGATCTTTTGCTTCTACTTTTCCTTTATTCCAAACAGGAAACTTATGGTCTAGAGTACATGTGATTGATTTATCATTATCTAATGTAATTTTAACAACTTTTTGATCTTTTCTTGTTACTCCAGCCCAACTAATAATTCCTGGAGCAAATTTTCCTGTATTTGGATTGCAAGAATAAGTCCAAAGTCTTTCTCCTTTGTTAAATTCAACCGCAATTTGATTTAAAGTCAAATTCCTACCATCAAGAAGAGGAATTTCAGTATCCATTGTTAAACAAGAATCATAAACAAGTTTATTTCTATATCGCGACATTACTTCTTTTAAATATTGCTCTGCTTTAATTTTTGGTAAATTACCTACATCAATATAGAAAATTCTACGTTCAGGTGCTCTAGATAATCTATAAATAACTAAGCTATCTTCAATCATTCTTAATTGATTTACAGCTTTAATTGATTTATGAATATAACTTAAAACTAAATTTCTATTATAATCCATAAGTCCTGAAGGTACAAAAGTTATTGCATCAGAAGCAATTTTAATACCTTGTCCAGCAAAACCCTGAAAACCTTTATCTGAATAAACAAAATATTCTATGAATTTTCCATAATTATACTTATTAATATCATTATTTCCAAATACAGATAATTCTTCTTCTTTTTTTAATTTTTCTCTAACTTTTTTAATTTTAAGAGGATCAATAAATCTCAACTCTTGAATTCCTTCTTTTGGATTATCAAAATCAATAATTTTATGATAAAATATCTTTCCATCTACATACCATCTTCTAAAAATAGTATGACAATTTTTATTAAAATTTAATATTCTTAAAATGTAGTCAAATTCTTGGTGAATTGATTTTTTAATTTTATCACTCAACTGTAGATTTGAAAGTTCAATATCTACAGGTGAGTAATCTAAATCACTAGCAATAACCTCATTAACAATTTCATCAATAGCAGAATCTACTTCTGGATGTAAAGAAACTTCTCTATATTTTTTTACTAAATCAAATTCATTTTTTGCAGTACCTTCTATATCAAGATAGTGTCCATAATATCCTCCTACTGATATTGTAGAAATTCCATCTTCATCAGTAGGAGGAGCAGGAGAATAAATTTTTCCTGCTTTTTTAATTTTTCTATCTTTTAATGAAAATCCAAAAAGTTTATCTGTGGTCATAGTATATTAATTAATATTATTTGGTTAATTTTTGTACTTCAAGCATTTGGTACTACATCATAATATTGATATTGAAATTCAACAGTAAATTCTTCTATTTGATTATTAGATTCATAATTAAGATCAATAGCAGAAATAGATGAAGGCCAAGCATCATAATATCTATATGTTCGCACTACTGTTTCATTATCTTCTCCAGGTTGTACAGTACCACTAGTATTATTTGATACTCTTTCTTTAACTCCATCTCTACTTAGTTGCATAACAGTCATGTCTTTACAATAAGCAAGATTTGTGGTGCCAGTATATCCTAGTGAAGAAACGTTTTCAGTCAGAGCATTAATTTGTTTAGACCACTCTTCAAAAACTTTTCGTAAAGAAAAATCACCATCATTAATTACTGTAACTGACCATGGATCAAATGTTCTGTCTCCAGCAACTTTTAGCATTCTTCCTTTAAAAGGAATTTCAATTACTCCAAGATTGGATGCTGGTATTTGTGCTGCTTTAACCAAAAAAGTAGATCTTTCTTTTGCAACAGGACTACTAATTGAAGATGATGTAAGTACATTATCAGGAAATTCTAATGATACTCTAAAAAGATTAGGTCTAGCACCTCCTTTCAATAAAGCAGTTTTAAAATCTGTGATATTTTTAGCCATTATAGAATCTTCTCCTTGATTTATATATTTAATAATTAAATAGCAATCTCAGTAAAGTTTACACCCGTTCTTGTAGAAACAAAAGTGAGTGTTATATAATTAATAGATTTTACAGGTTTGATATAAATTTCTGCATAAAATTCGTTGTTCTCTATAACATTACTTGTGTTATTTTTTTCATCACAACGAATTAAATATTCATAAATACCTCTTCTAGCTTGAACATCTCTAAGATATGGTTCTATTGTTGATATAAATGATTCGCGAGTACTTGAATCATTAACTTCAAACAATTGAAATTTACTTAGATTTGAAATAACTTTTTCAAGTTCAATGAATAATCTACGAACATTTATTCTATCAAATGAACTTACATTTGTAAGAGCAGTTTTGTCACCAAAAAGAATAATTCCTTGCCCAGGAACAGAAACAATAGGATTAATTCGAGCACTATACAATTTATCTCTTTCTGACTTTTTAGGATTATATGCAAGTCTCAAAGAATTTTTAATATTACCTCTATTATAACCTGCAGGAGAATACCATGTTTCAGAATTAATAGTAGTTCCTATGCAAAGTCCGGCAACATCTGATGCACATGGAATATAACGATATGTATCATTATACTTATCAAAAATATACTTATAACCAGAATCAAAAATAGTATAAGAAGAACTTGGAAGTACACTGAAAAAATTAATAATTCTATTAGTTTTTTCAATAGTTGATAAAGAATTTATAACATCACTTCTTGGAGGTGAAATTACTGCAATACAATCTTTTCTATTCTCTACAATTTGAATTAATTTTTTTGCTTTATTTAAACTAATAGAACCTGGAATTAAAAACTCAATTTCACTAAACAATTCACTTTCTGAAAGTAAATCATAAGCATTTATTAATGCAGTTTCAATTGCATTACTTTGAGACTGCCATAAATAATCTGAACCATTGTTTAAATCAAAAGAAAGAACAGGTTTGTTATTAGATTTAAAAATATCAAATAATGAATTAAGTGTATTATTATCTACAGATACAGATGTTTTATTTGAATTAGGAATAGGCGTTAAAGATAATTTTGAAGTACTGACAAAATTATTGCCTGCATAGATATATGCAGATTTTGCTTCTAAAACCGTTTTCCAATATTTAAATTCTCCATCTGCAGACTTGCCATCTTTTGATTTAGATAAATGAGTATGTCTTTCTAAAACTGTTTTTGGTGTTCCAGTGATAGTACCATTTTCATCTAAAATTAATAAATGAAATTCATCAAAAGATGCATTTCTTTGAAGAGCAAATCCAGAAGTTCCTGGTTGAGATGCAATACTACTCCAATAAAGACCTGGAGAATATTCTAATGTATCATAATAATCAGATACATTAGTGATAGTACCAATTGCTGATGTTCCATTTTCATTATATAAAACATCATTAACAGCAAATCTTTCGGTAGAATTTTCTAAAATTACATTAATTTTATCATTTACTACACTGTATACCCAAGCATTTTTAGAACCAGATTTAACTATACCTCCAAGCGAACCTGTAAAAGTACTTACAGAATAAGAAGGATAATCAGATGAAAGTGTAGTCACAGGAGTAGTTGCAGCAAATGTCATTTTAATAACAGAAACTACTACTGAAGATTCTGGGCTTACTACATCATCATCAAAAGAAATTGCAGATGTTCCTAATTGACCGCGATTAACTATTAATGTATTATTATCAGAATCAATATCAGTTACTAATACATATTCAAAAGTTGTGCCAGCAGTACCTCCAACAGGAACTCTTTTAATTTTTGCATAATCATTAA
>Ga0172367_10008040_pt1 | contig 11895 bp, 9 predicted proteins | sample Lak10m_FD_114542 | JGI IMG/M metagenome (GOLD analysis project Ga0172367, IMG submission 114542) | Freshwater microbial communities from Kabuno Bay, South-Kivu, Congo - kab_022012_10m | ecosystem: Environmental > Aquatic > Freshwater > Lake | place: Democratic Republic of the Congo: South-Kivu...
ATGGTGGGCGCGACAGGGATTGAACCTGTGACCCCTCCCGTGTGAAGGGAGTGCTCTCCCGCTGAGCTACGCACCCGCCGACCTTGCGGAGGGGCAATCACTTAAACGCTCCTCTCGCCGGTGTCAAGCCCAAAAGCGGGCCAGCAACTTTGGAACCGGACGGTGCAGGCACGCGACCGCCCGGAACAGTTGCGTAATTCGGAACCGGTTGAAATTGGATACCGAAGTCCTCTAGAACCCTGAGGCGCGATACCATCATGACTGCCGGACTGCCCACCGACGGCTGGTCACAATACCCCACCGGCCCGGCCCTTACCCAGACGGCGGCGGTCGGGGACACGCCAACGGTCGGGCCCCTTCAACGGATCGAGTGCGGAATGCCCCTGATGTCCCAAGCTTCCCGAGCCATCATCACCGCACTCACGGTGGCGATTATCGGCGGCAGCGCCGCACTCCTGGCGGCGATCGGCGGCGGCAGCGCTGCCAGCGCGCAAACGACCGGCCCCGCGGTGCGGATTGCGCCACATCGCGCCCTCTATAACCTCTCGCTTGCCCATGCCCGATCCGGCAGCGAGGTCAGCGATGTCCGCGGGCAGATGATGTTCGAGTGGTCTGACGGCTGCGACGGCTGGACGGTCGACCAGCGATTTCGGCTGGAGTTCTCCTACGCGCAGGGTGACCAGCTTAATATGACCACAACCTACTCGACCTGGGAGGCCAAGAGCGGGCTCGAATACCGGTTCATTGTCCGCAAACTGACCAATGGTCAGCTCGAGGAGGAGGTCCGCGGACACGCGCAACTTGAAAAGATCGAAGGCCCCGGCACCGTTTATTTCAGCCATCCCAAGAAGATCGACCTGCCGCTCAAGGCGGGAACGCTCTTCCCGGCCCGCCATACCCTGGACCTGATCGAGCGCGCCCGCACCGGGGAGCATTTGTTCCTGCGCCGGGTATTCGACGGTGCCGACGCCGGCGGCGCGACCGAGATCAATGCCGTGATTGGCGCCGGCACCACAGCCGGCAAGGGGCATGGCGACGAGCCACTGCTGTCCGGGCCGGCATGGCCGGTGCGCCTTGCCTTCTTCCAGCTCGATGAAGAAAGCTCAGAGCAACCGGTTGCACCGGACTACGAGCTCTCAATGCTTCTGCTCGACAATGGCGTCGCCGAATCGATGGTGATCGACTACGGCGATTTTGCCATCAACGTCCACCTCGACCGGATCGAGGCCCTGCCGACCGCCGGCTGCCGCTAAGAGCCTGTCCTGAAAGTATATTCATGATTCCAATGGCATCCGGCGAGCCAGTCCATCGAGATCAAGGCCCGCAGCCCGTAGTAGCGCTACGGGCAAGGGACTTGGTCCGAATGGATGGCCGCCGGGGCCAAGGCGAAGCCGGTTGGAATCATGGATAGACTTTCGGGACAGGCTCTAAGCGTCAGCGCTTACCGGTTTTGCATCGGCGCCTACCCCTGACGTTGGCGCCAGCCGCCGGCGCCAGCGCCGGCGCTCATCGTCCCACCTTGGCCGCCACCTGCTGCCCCAAACGCTTGTCGGTGGTCAGCACATGAGAAATCAGCCAGTTCTGTAAGAATATGGCGAGATCGGTCATCGCCTTGGGATCGGTCGCGGTCTCCTGGCGCATGGCGGTGACGCGCTTGGTGAAATTCTGGTGCTGGCGCTTGTGGATGGCCGCATCGGCAACGGCGAAGCGGTCCATCAGTTCCTCCTCGGCCGAGAAATGATAGCCGACATAGTCGATCAGGCCGGCGACGATATGCTCGATCTCGGCCTCATCGGGGGCGTCGCCGTTCAGGACGTCCGAAAGCCGATTGATCAGGTCGATCAAACGATGGTGCTGCTCGTCGACCAGCGGAATGCCGATCTCGAACGCCCGATCCCATTCTACCCGGCCCAGCGTGACCCCGCGCCGTGTCGTGTCCATCGTATCCTCCGCCTCGTTCCTACGTTTGTTCGCCGAGCCCCGGCGTTCCGGCCCCCGAGAGCTCCCGGATGTCGAAACCGCCATCCAGGCTTCATCCATACCGCATACACCCTGGCTTCACCAATAGGCATATTATGCTCGATCGATATAAATATTCGGGGTGTCAGGACTATGACAAGGGGGTCCGGCAAAACGCGCGCGATCGGCCAAGCAAGATTTTGACTGATAGCGCGGACCGCGCCCCATACCGGCGTACACAAAGCGCCGACCCGGCGCGCAAGGGACCCCCGTTGGCGCGCCATGCGCGCGGGGACCCCACGGCGCGCCAAACGCGCGGGGACCCCAGGCGTGGCGATGAGCAAGACCATGAGTGTGGCTCATCGCACAATGATATGGGAGGACCGTCGTCCCTGACGGCCGAACACTGGGATATTTCGGCCGGCTTTGCTATCACTTGGGGGCGCGGACACTTGCGGCTGCGGGCACGAGGCCGGGAACATGGCGGGCATGAGCCCGGCCGGATCTGGTCGATCGCCCGCCGACATCGTCCGGACAAGCGGTGGAGGAGAGGACATGAAGGTCGGTGTGGTCGGATGCGCCGGGCGCATGGGGCGCATGGTCATCGCGCAGGTGCAGGCGAGCCCGGGGTGCCAGGTGACCGCGGCCTCAGAGCGGCCGGGTGCGGCAGTGCTGGGGCAGGATGCCGGTGCCCTGGCCGGCCTCGAGCCGATCGGCGTGCCGGTAGGGGAGGACACGGGCGCGGTCTTCGCCGGGGCCGAGGTCGTGATCGACTTTACATCACCGGCCGCCACCGCCCACCACGCGATGCTCGCCCGCCGGCACCGCACCGCGCTGGTGGTCGGCACCACCGGTCTTGGCGGCCCCCATTACCACGCGTTGCAGGAAGCGGCGGTTGAGGTGCCGATCGTCCAGGCTGCCAACATGAGCCTTGGCGTCAACCTGCTGCTCGGACTGGTCGAGCAGGTGGCTAGAGCCCTTGACGACGACTTCGACATCGAAATCCTGGAAATGCACCACCGACACAAGGTGGACGCCCCCTCGGGCACCGCGCTCGCGCTCGGACGAGCCGCGGCGGCTGGGCGCCAACGTGCGCTCGACGACGTTAGCCAGCGGGTGCGCGATGGCCAGACCGGGCCACGGCGACGCGGCGACATCGGCTTCGCCGTGCTCCGCGGCGGAGACGTAGTCGGTGACCACAGTGTGATTTTTGCCGCCGATGGCGAACGGGTCGAGTTGAACCACCGCGCCTCTAACCGCGCCGTCTTCGCCGCCGGCGCCGTCAAAGCCGCCCTCTGGCTGACCGCTGACGGCGGGCGACCGCCTGGCCTCTACGGCATGCAGGACGTGCTGATGCGATTGGTCGGGGGGGGACATCTGTCGTAAGGTGTCAGAGCCTGTCCCGAAAGTATATTCATGATTCCAATGGCATCCGGCGAGCCATCCATCGAGATCAAGGCCCGCCCCCCGTAGCAGCGCTAAGGGACAAGGGGCTTGATCCGATGGATGGCCGCCGGGGCCAAGGCGAAGCCGGTTGGAATCATGGATAGACTTTCGGGACAGGCTCTCAAGGGGGCGTTGCCCCCTGAAGCCCCCACCAGGGGGCCTTCCAGGCCCCCTGGACCTCCCGGTTTTTTGGATTTTTCCCAACCAGCACCAATGTACCAGCACCAATGTAGCGGTCCATGAAGAACCCTGTGCCCCGCTGGCGGGGGGCACCCGGCTGATATCTGCCTCAACCGCCAGCAGGAGTCAGGATAGTGGCGGCCCCATTTCAGGAGACGTCCAGGCACGCGATCATTCCCGTCGCGGCGGTCACGCTGCTGGCGGTTGCGGTCGCGCTTGCCGGGATCGCGCCGATGGTGGTCGGTGCGATCGCCGGCCTTGGCATCGGTGTACTGGCGTGGCTTGGCTGGCGCCAGGGCACCGCCCACGCGGCAGAGAGCGCGGAACTTGACCGCCTGCGCCTCGTGGCCGAGGACGCCAATCAGGCCAAGAGCAGATTTCTTGCCAACATGAGCCACGAACTGCGCACACCGCTCAATAACATTATCGGGCTATCCGATATCTTTACTCAGGAGATGTTCGGACCGCTCGCCAGCGAACGCTACCGGGACTATGCGCAAGACATCCACGAGAGTGGGGAGCACCTTCTCGGTATTATCAACGATGTGCTGGACTTGGCCCGGATCGAAGCCGGGACGCTCGATCTCCACGACTGCCCGCTGCATTTGGGGGCTTTGGCCCCGGAAGTTTGCCGTATGCTGGAACGTCGCGCCACGGCAAAAGGGGTCAGGCTGGAAACGGCGGTTCCAGTACGGTGCCCCGGCTTGCTGGCGGATGAACTTCGCGCGCGACAAATGCTGATCAATCTGGTCACCAACGCGGTCAAGTTCACACCCGCCGGCGGCCGGGTGACGATCTCGGCCGCCTGTCGGAAAGGGGCCGAGCTGGTCATCACCGTCGCCGACACCGGACGCGGCATGCGACCGGAGGACATCCCGCTGGCGCTCGAACCCTATCGGCAGCTTGACCTGACGGTGCGCGACGCCGAGCGCGGTGTCGGCCTTGGCCTGCCGCTGACCCGCTCGCTGGTCGAATCACACGGTGGCCGACTGGTGCTGACAAGCGAGCCGGAAACGGGGACCCGCGCCAGCCTTCACTTCCCCGCCGCTCGGGTCCTGACTGAACGCTGCGGCGGCTGGGGGCAGTGCGAGCAGTGTCATGAAGATAATCTCATATCCAGTTAGAAAAGGCGTAAACATTAAAGTAGCTACCCAGGTACCACTTCCCCTAGATAAATAGAGGGGGTTCCGGGACCGGTCAGGCCCCGGATCAGGGGGCCTTCGGGGGGCGGAAGCCCCCCGAAAACATTGCCCTTTGGCGTTGCCGGCTTCTCTCCGGCCGTCAGGGGACGCCGTCCCCCGACACCCCCCGCCAAAGGCCTATCGGCCTTTGGAAACCGGTTATAGGGGCAGTGGATCGTGGCACTTGAAGCACCTGTCTGTGCGTATCTTCTGAGGGGAATTTAAATGAACATATCTTTCGGCGCCATCACGCTGCCTGAGTCGGGAACCCTGGTACTGCTGGTGGCGCAGGAGCGCTGCCTGGGGCCGCTGGCTGCCGAGATCGACCGCGTAAGCGGCGGCGCGCTTACCAAGGCGCTGGGGGCAAGCCGCTTTGTCGGCCGCAAGGAGGAAACGCTGGCTCTGCTGGCGCCGAACGGACTGGCTGTGGATCGCCTGCTGCTGGTCGGAGTCGGCAAGCCGGAGAGCGCGGACCGGTTGGCGTTCGAGGCCGCCGGCGGCGCGGTGGTGGCGGCGCTGGCGCGCAGCGGCGAAACACAGGTGGCGGTGGTGGTCGAGTCGCTTGCCGGGGTCGCCGGCGACCTCACCGAACTCGCGGCTGCTGTCGCCGTCGGCGCCCGCCTGCGCGCCTACCGGTTCGACGCCTATCGCACCACCGAAAAACCGGAGCAGAAGGTAAGCCTGGAGCGGATACGGGTGCTGACAACGGATCATCCGGCGGTCGCGCAACGCTATGAGGCGGCCGTCCCGATGCTGGAAGGCGTATTCCTGACCCGCGATCTGGTCTCCGAACCGGCCAATGTGCTCACACCCATGGCTTTTGCCGAGCGCTGCCGTGCGCTTGCCGGCTATGGACTGACGATCGAGGTGCTGGAACGCCCGCGTTTGGCCGAGCTCGGCATGAACGCGCTGCTCGGTGTTGCCCAGGGCAGCGCTCACGATCCCGCGGTGGTGGTGCTGCACTACAACGGACTGACGCCGGCGCCCGGAGGCACGGCAGACGCCACGGACGTCGCCACGGACGTCGCCACGGCCGCCGCGCCGGGACCGATCGCGTTGATCGGCAAAGGCGTGACCTTTGACAGCGGCGGCATCTCGATCAAATCGTCCAGCGGCATGGAGGAGATGAAGTGGGACATGGCCGGCGCCGGCGTGGTGGCCGGCGTCATGCGCACGCTGGCGGCCCGCAAGGCGCCTGTCCACGTGGTGGGCATCCTGGGGCTGGTTGAGAATCTGCCGTCCGGGACCGCCCAGCGGCCGGGTGATGTGGTACGTTCGGCGTCCGGACAGACCATCGAGGTGATCAATACTGATGCCGAGGGCCGGCTGGTGCTGGCCGATCTGCTCTGGTACGCCCAGGAGAAGATCAAGCCACGGTTGATGATCGACCTTGCGACGCTCACCGGCGCGATCATCGTCGCCCTTGGCCACCGCTATGCCGGACTGTTCGCGACCGACGACCGGCTGGCCGAGGCGTTGACCGCCGCCGGACGAGCGGTGGGCGAGGAGTTGTGGCGGATGCCGATGGACGAGGCGTACGACAAGGAGATCGCCTCCGACATCGCCGACATGAAGAATGTAGGCAGCAACCGCGATGCCGGCAGCAGCCTCGGCGCCCAGTTCCTCAAGCGATTCGTGCGTGAGGTGCCGTGGGCGCACCTGGACATCGCCGGCGTCACCTGGGCCAAAAAGGATACCGCCACGGTCCCCAAGGGCGGGACCGGCTTCGGCGTCCGCCTGCTCGACCACTACATCACCAAACTGACCGAGACGCCGGCCCCTTGAATAAGAAAAAGGGGGTTCCGGGGCCGGTCAGGCCCCGGATCAGGGGGCCTTCGGGGGGCGGAAGCCCCCCGAAAACGGGGCACACGATCCGTCGGGGGGCTTTCGCCCCCCGATCCCCCCAACCGGGGGGCCTGACCGGCCCCCCAGACCCCCCCTTTTTTTGCACTCTCTGACCAAGCCAACTGGGCAGATACAAAACATGACAGCGGTCCGCTTCTACCACCTCCAGCGCCAGACCGTGGAGCAGGCGCTGCCAAAAATCCTTGAAAAGGTCATTGAGCGCGGCCTGCGTGCCGTCGTGCTGACCGGCACGCCGGAGCGGGTCCGCGCGTTCGATGACCTGCTTTGGACCTATGATCCGGCATCATTTCTCGCCCACGGCAGTGCTGCGAGCGGCGACGCCGAGCTTCAGCCGATCTGGCTGACGACGCAGGAGGAGAACCCGAACGGCGCGACGGTGCTGGTGCTGACCGACGCCAGGGACTCGCACATGATAGGACGATTCCAGATCGTCTGCGATCTGTTCGACGGCGGCGATCCGGTAGCCCTGACCGCTGCACGCAGTCGCTGGCGCCAGTGCAAGGTGGAGGGGCATGGGCTCACCTATTGGCAGCAAAGCGAGACAGGCGGCTGGGAGTGCAAGGCTTAGGCGACGCGCAGAAAGACATGCTCCGACCTTGCCGTTTGTTCCTACTTAATAATAGGGTTTCCAAAGGCCGGCTGGCCTTTGGTCGGGGGTGTCGGGGGACGAAGTCCCCTGACGAATCGTGGCAATGAATGGCCGCCGGGGCCCAAACACCGTTCGCCTGCTCGGCGCAAGGGTCAGGGGACGCTGTCCCCCGACACCCACTGCCAAAGGCCAGCCGGCCTTTGGAAACCGGAACTTCGATGTGAGCCAACGATTCCAAACCCGGAGGCCCAGTCCATGGCACTCGTCTTCCTTCCCCCTGTCATCGGCCACCGCGGCGCGGCCGCGGTGGCGCCGGAAAACACGCTCGCGGGCTTGCGCGCAGGCGCCGCGGCAGGGATCGAGTGGGTGGAGATCGATGTCCGATGCTCAGCCGATGGCGTGCCGGTGGTGATGCACGATTCCACCCTGAGCAGGACGACCGACGGCGTCGGTCCACTCGCAGACCTCAGCGCTGACGCGCTCGGCCGACTCGATGCCGGTGGCTGGTTCGCCGAGGCTTTCGCCGGCGAGCCGGTACCGACGCTGGCAGCCGCGCTCGATGAAGCGCATCGGCTCGGCCTGCGCCTCAACCTCGAGATCAAATGCGAATCCACGGTCGCCGAAAGCACCGCGCGGACAGTCGCCGAGTCGGCGCTGTTGGTGGCGCGCACCTGGTGGCAGGCGGCAGGCGAACCGCCAGCGCCGTTGATCTCCAGTTTCAACATCCGCTGCCTGGAGGTGGCCGCCGGCCTGACGCCCGACTGGCCGCGCGGACTGGCCCTGCCGACACCGCTTCCGGGCTGGGCCGAACTCGCGGACCGGCTGGACGCAACGGCATTCTGCGTCGCGGCCGGCTGCCTTGACGCGCCAACGGTAGGCGCCTTTCTCGCCACCGGACGGCCGGTGCTCGCCTATACCGTCAACCGGGTGGACCAGGCACGCGCACTGTGGGAGCGGGGGGTGGCGGCGGTGTTTAGCGACGATCCCGAGAGACTTGTCACCGAAGCGCCAGTTTAACCAAAACCTGTTTCCAAAGGCCTTACGGCCTTTGGCTGGGGGTGTCGGGGGACGGCGTCCCCTGACGGCCGGCGTAAGCCGGCACCCCCCCCGGCAATGGATCAGGGGGCTTTCGCCCCCCGAACCCCCCAACTGGGTGGCCTGACCGGCCCCCCAGACCCCCCCTTTTTTTCTAACAGCGGGTGTCCCCGGGCGGGCGGCATTCAAGCGATGTTGGACAGAGGAATGAAAGCGAGGTAACAACGGCGGTCCCGGTGCGTCGAGAAGGTGCACGCGGGCGCCGCTGTCCGTCCGCTTCATCCACTGCGTTCGCTTGGGCTGGCCGCCCGGTTTTTTTAGGAGGTTTCATTGAAGGCGTTAAAACCCCTGCTGCTGTCCGGTCGTGAGGTGCTGCCGTTGATCGAAGGCGGCAAGGGTGTGGCTGTTTCCAACGGCGAGAGTTCGGGCGGCTGGGCCGCCGCCGGCGGGGTTGGCACCTTCTCTGGGGTCAATGCCGACAGCTACGACGAAAACGGCAAGGTCATTCCCCAGGTCTACCATGCCAAGACCCGACGCGAACGGCACGAAGAGCTGATCGCCTACGCCATCCGCGGCGGCATCACCCAGGCCCGCATCGCCCACGAGATTCGGGGTGACCGCGGTGCACTGCACATGAACGTGCTGTGGGAAATGGGCGGCTCGGAGCACGTGCTGCACGGCGTTCTGGAAGGCGCGCGCGGCCTCATCCAGGGCGTCACCTGCGGCGCCGGCATGCCCTATCGAATCGCGGAAATCTCCGCCCATTACGGCATCTATTACTACCCGATCGTCTCCTCGGCGCGGGCTTTTCGGGCCCTCTGGCTGCGGGCCTACCGCAAGTTTCCCCAGTGGCTTGGCGGCGTCGTCTACGAAGACCCGTGGCTGGCCGGCGGACACAACGGCCTCACCAACAGCGAGGACCCGGCGAAGCCAGAGCCGCCCTACGCCCGGGTGCAGGCCCTGCGCAAGACCATGACCGAATACGGTTTGGCCCAGGTTCCGATCGTGATGGCTGGCGGCGTCTGGTGGCTGAGCGAGTGGGAAGACTGGCTGGACAACCCGGAGTTGGGACCGGTCGCCTTCCAGTTCGGCACCCGACCGCTGCTGACCCGCGAAAGCCCGATCTCCCAGGCCTGGAAGCACAAGCTGATGACGCTCACGGAAGGGGACGTGGTGCTCAACAAGTTTTCGCCCACCGGCTTCTATTCCTCGGCCGTCAACAACCCGTTCATCCGCGAGTTGCGGGCCCGATCGGAGCGCCAAGTGGCGTTCGCGGTCGAACCCGTCGGCGAACACACCGAATCATTCCCGGTCGGCCAGCGCGGTCGCCCGGTCTACCTGACCGCGGCCGACAAGCTCCATGCCGACGGTTGGGTGGCCCAGGGCTTCACCACCGCATTGAAGACCCCGGACACCACACTGGTTTTCGTGACGCCCGACAAGGCGGAAGAAATCCTGATCGATCAGACCGCCTGCATGGGCTGCCTCAGCAACTGCCAGTTCTCCAACTGGGCCCAGAACGAGGAGGGCACCACGGGTCGGCGGGCCGATCCGCGCTCCTACTGTATCCAGAAGACGCTCCAGGCGGTCAGCCACACCGAGGACTGCGAGAACCAGCTCATGTTCTCCGGTCACAACGCCTATCGCTTCGCCACCGACCCGTTCTACGCCAACGGGTTCATCCCGACCGTGGGCGAGCTGGTGGCACGAATCGCGACCGGAGCATGACCTTAAGGGGGGATGAGGGGACATGGCGACCCGGCTTGATCATGAGGCGCATCTCAACATGGACCGGACCCCGCAAGGCCTCCGACCATGATCGAGGTTGAGAACGTCCACAAGTCGTTCGGCACGGTCCGGGCGCTGCGCGGACTATCGATGACCGCCCGTGACGGCGCCGTGACGGCATTGATCGGACCGAACGGCGCCGGCAAGACAACGGCGTTTCGAATCGTATACGGCCTGTTGACGCCGGAGAGCGGTCGCGTACAGGTGGACGGGATCGACGTGGTCGCCGACCGCATGGCCGCTCAGCAGCGAATCGGTGCGCTGCCCGATGTGCGCGGCCTGTACCCGCGCCTCACCGGACGGGAGCATGTCCGCTACTTCGGCCGCCTGCACGGCCTGCATGGGCGGCACCTGGAGGACCGGATCGATGAACTGGCCGAACGGCTGGACATGGGCGAGTTCATCGACCGGCCAACCCGCGGCTTCTCCCGCGGCCAGCAGCTCAAGGTAGCGCTTGCCCGCGCGCTGGTGCACGCACCCGGCAACGTCATCCTCGATGAGCCGACCAACGGCCTTGATGTCGCCTCCAGCCGGGCGGTGCGGCGGCTGATCCGCGAAATGCGCGATGCCGGCCACTGCATTTTGGTGTCCAGCCACATCATGTCGGAAGTGACCGCGCTCAGCGACCGGATGATCATCGTCTCCGACGGGCGTGAGATCATGAGCGGCACGCTCGCGGAAATGCGATCGATGACCGGGCGCGAAGACCTCGAGGAGGTGTTCCTGTCGGCTATCGGCGCCGGCGACGGTGCCGACGACGAGACGGGCGGGGACGCCGACGGCGGGGCTGCCGGAACTACAACCGGAGACGGGGACTGATCGGCGCGCAAGAACTGCCGCCCTTTTAACCGGTTTCCAAAGGCCCGCTGGCCTTTGGCTGGGGGTGTCGGGGGACAGCGTCCCCTGACGAAGGGCGCCACCGCCGCCGGCCGTCGGGGGACTTTGTCCCCCGACACCCCCCTACCAGAGGCCGGCGGGCCTTTGGAAACCAGATAACATGCCCCTTCGGCAGCGATGATGGGAGTCGTCATCTCCGCCGGAGACACCAGGTGAGGGAGACGGCCGGTGCCGAGCGAGACCACACGTCGTAACCACCCCATACAGGACCACCCGAATCGGCGATCGCTGACCTCGCTCGAGCGCGCGCTGGTTGTGTTCGGCAAGGAAGTGCGCGACCACCTGCGCGACAAGCGCAGCCTGGTCCTGGCCCTGATTTACCCACTGTTTGGACCGCTGCTGATCGGCGTGCTGTTGGATTTCTCAACCGCCACGGTGCTGGTGTCACCGGACCAGATGCCATCGCTCGGCATCCGCAATCCCCACACCGCGGCCGCGCTTATTCCCCACCTCAAGTCCCACGGCCTGTCACTCTACGAAATCATCGGAGATCCGGTGCAGGCAATTCGGTCCGGCGCCGTTCCGGTGGTGCTCGAGGTACTGCCCCGCCCCAAGGCCGAACCCGGTGCCGCGGCCAGCGCCCCTGCGGGGGAGGAAAAAATTCGGATCCGGGTGACCAGCGACCCGGTCCGGGTAACCAGCAAAGCGGCAGCGACCACCGTGACCGAGGTGATTCGGGACTACGGCCGCAAATTGACCGAACAATCGTTACGCAACCGGGGCGTCGACACCGAGATTCTGCGACCGATCGACATCGAACAGGTCAACGTCGGCCAGCGCGCCAATGTCGCCTTGTTCTTCTACAACCTGATTCCGCCCCTGACGATCTTCATGATCTTCCTTGGCGGCGTCTATCTCGCCATCGATACCACGGTCGGCGAGCGGGAGCGCGGCTCTTGGGAGCCGCTGCTGACCACGCCCGTACACCGCTGGGAGCTGCTGGCCGGCAAGGCG
>Ga0172367_10008042_pt1 | contig 11894 bp, 6 predicted proteins | sample Lak10m_FD_114542 | JGI IMG/M metagenome (GOLD analysis project Ga0172367, IMG submission 114542) | Freshwater microbial communities from Kabuno Bay, South-Kivu, Congo - kab_022012_10m | ecosystem: Environmental > Aquatic > Freshwater > Lake | place: Democratic Republic of the Congo: South-Kivu...
GGCCTCGTGGATTAATGCCGAATCCAAAGGTTGGTACAGTCACTATGAATGTAGGCGAGGCCGTAACTGCCGAGAAGAAAGGAAAATTAGATTTCCGAGTAGATAAGGCAGGAATCGTTCATGCTGGAATTGGTAAAAAATCTATGGGATCAGAAAAGCTAAAGGATAATTTTATGACACTTCTGGGTTCTGTGGTTAAAGCAAAACCTTCTGCATCCAAAGGAAATTATTTACGTTCGATATCTATTTCATCAACAATGGGTCCAGGCGTTAAGGTTGATCTTAATCAGGCGTCGGCGTCAGTATTATAAGTTTTATTTACTATTGCGGTCAGAGAAAGTAGGTTTCCATAGGGATTTAATCCTCCTTGCGAGGGCCTACCGAGACGGGCAAAGGTTTGTTAATTTTGCAGCCTTCCTAACGACTCAATCGCGATAAATTTTAATGAAAGGAGGTTAGCCAATGATTACTCGTGCAGATAAAGAGCAAGAGATCAAGGTGTTAGCGGAGAAGTTCGCTAAAGCAAAGGCTGCCTTCATCGTTGATTTTAAGGGTATGAAAGTGGAGCAGGTTACAGATCTGCGCAAGAAGCTTCACCCTGCTGAATCTGAGATGAAGGTTGTGCGTAATACTTTAGCAAAAAGAGCATTGTTGCAGTATCCTGAGATGGAAAATGCATTGTCTTCGTCTTTTAAAGGGACGAATGCCATTGTTTTTGCATATGGTGACGTAACGGCGTCTGCTAAGACATTAAGTAATTTTTCAAAAGATGTTGAAGTTTTTCAACTTAAATCCGGTGTTATGGATGGAAAAGTTCTTAATGAAGATCGTATTAAGTTTTTGTCTACATTGCCTGGTAAAGATCAATTACGTGCTCAATTCTTGGGTGTATTGAATGCTCCAGCAGGTAAGCTTGTTCGAACAATTAATGAAGTTCCTTCGGCATTTGTTCGTGTTCTTGCGGCAAAAAAGGATATTTCGACTTAGTATTTTGTATTTCTAGATAGGTGATATTAGATTTTTGAATTTTTAATGTTTAATTTTGGAGGATTTTTAAAATGGCTTTAACAAATGAACAATTGGTAGAAGAACTTTCCGGCAAAACAGTTCTGGAAATCGCAGAATTGGTAAAAATGCTTGAAGATAAATGGGGCGTTTCTGCTGCAGCTCCTGTTGCAGTGGCTGCAGTTGGTGGCGCTGGTGCAGCGGCGGCTCCGGTAGAAGAAAAGACTGCTTTTGATGTAATTTTACAAGATGCTGGTGCTAACAAAATCAATGTAATTAAAGAGGTTCGTGCATTGACAGGTTTGGGCTTAGCTGAAGCAAAAGCTTTGGTTGAAGGAGCTCCTAAGACAGTAAAAGAAGGCGTATCTAAGGAAGATGCTGCCAAAATGAAAGATGCTCTTGAAAAAGCTGGTGGAAAAGTACAAGTAAAATAATTGCCGCAAGGCAATAGTTTATGCTGCTTGTTACTTCTCTAATAAGGAATTAGAGTTAAATTGAAGGTTCTGTCTCTCTGTAGGCAGGACCTTTGTTCGCGTTTTTAGTATTTCGAATAGTACGATTTTTGTTTATGAATTGCTACGGCATTCTTTGTTGATGATTCTTTAAGGAGAGTAAATGGAACGAACTCCGGTATCGGCGTCTAATGTGAGAATTAGAAAGTCTTTCGCAAAAAACAGACAAGTTATTGATATACCCAACCTCATTGAATTGCAAAAGAGCTCTTATGAAGCTTTCTTGCAAAAAGATATGGATCCAGATCGTCGAGGAATTGCTGGACTGAATGGTGTTTTTAAGTCTGTTTTTCCTATCAGTGACTTTAATAATACCGCAAGCCTTGAGTTCGTAAGCTATACCCTTGAACCGGCAAAGTATGATGTTGATGAATGTAGGCAGAGAGGTATGACCTTTGCCGCACCAATAAAAGTAACATTACGCTTGATAGTGTTTGATGTTGATGAAGAAACCGAAGCTCGTAGTATTCGAGATGTTAAGGAGCAGGAAGTTTACTTGGGTGAAATACCCCTTATGACTCAAAATGGATCGTTTATCATTAACGGTACAGAACGAGTTGTAGTATCGCAACTTCATCGATCGCCAGGTGTTTTCTTCGATCATGATGGTGGTAAAAACAATGCATCTGGTAAATTGATTTATTCTGCTCGGGTGATTCCTTACCGTGGATCTTGGTTGGATGCTGAGTTTGATCAAAAGGATTTAATTCATGTAAGAATAGATCGTCGTAGGAAATTTCCGGTAACAATTCTTTTGAAAGCCTTAGGTTACAATACCGAGCAACTACTTGAGTATTTTTATGATTTAGATGAAGTTTATGTTAAGTCTGGCAAGCTTTATAGGAAACTTGATATTGAGAGAATGTCAGGACAGCGCGCTTTAGCCGATGTAGTTGATCCCAGTTCCAATGAGGTTTTAGTCAAAGCTGGACGTAGGATTACTCGTGCAATCGTAAAAAGAATTAAAGAATTAAATATTACTGAATTGGAAGTTCAGGCTCAAGATTTAGATGGAAAGGTTCTTGCTAAGCCGTTGATCGATGAGTCAACGGGTGAGATTATTGCCGATGCCAATGCAGAATTGAGTGTAAGTATAATTCGAAAGGCCATGGAGCTTGGCATTGATAGATTTTTTATGATTTTTTTTGATGGTCTGACCGTTGGACCATATTTACGAAATACTCTTTTAGTAGATAAGGTAAATAATAAAGACGAAGCATTAATTGAAATTTACAAAAGGCTTCGCCCCGGTGAGCCTCCAACATTGGATGCTTCTACAGCATTTTTTAATCGCTTGTTTTTTGATCCAGAAACCTATGATTTGTCAGAGGTTGGTCGTATCAAAATAAATCATCGCTTTGGAATATCTATGGAGGAATGTCCTCCTGAATTTAGAACTTTAACTCATAAAGATATTCTTTCAACGATTAAAACATTGATTGATTTGAAAAATGGGCGAGGTATTATTGATGATATCGACCATTTAGGGAATCGCCGAGTTCGATCTGTTGGTGAGTTGCTAGAAAATCAGTATAGAATTGGCCTTGTTCGAATGGAGCGAGCAATTCGCGAAAGAATGTCTCTTCAAGATGTTGAAACAATGATGCCTTATGATCTTGTCAATGCAAAACCAGTTAATGCTGTCGTAAAAGAATTTTTTGGCTCTTCTCAACTTTCTCAGTTTATGGATCAAACAAATCCGCTATCTGAAATTACTCACAAGCGACGCTTGTCAGCGTTGGGGCCAGGTGGTTTAACTCGAGATAGAGCAGGGTTTGAAGTACGGGATGTTCATCCAACCCACTATGGTCGAATTTGTCCTATTGAAACACCAGAAGGCCCAAATATTGGGTTAATTGCATCTTTGGCCACCTATGCTCGAATTAACAATTATGGCTTTATTGAGACCCCCTATAGAAGAGTAAGTTCAGGAAAGGTTTCGTCTGCAATTGAATACATGTCCGCTCTTGAAGAAGGTGGTCATTACATTGCTCAGGCGCCTAGAGAGTCTGATGCTACTTCAATTAAAACTGAAACAGTTACAACTCGTCGTGATGGGGAATACGAGATAGTAGACAAAGAGAAGGTGAGTCTTATGGACGTTTCGCCTTCTCAGCTGGTTTCTATTGCCGCGAGTCTTATACCATTTTTAGAGCATGACGATGCCAATCGTGCATTGATGGGTTCTAATATGCAACGTCAGGCCGTTCCGCTTTTGAGATCTAAGGCTCCATTAGTGGGTACTGGAGTTGAGCGTCTTGTGGCGCGCGATTCTGGAACTTCTGTAGTTGCAACTAATGAAGGTATTGTAGAAGAAGTTGATGCTTCTCGGATAGTTGTTCGTCGCTTTGCTAAAGGTGGTGAGCTAGGGGCAAACGTTGATATTTATAATTTAACAAAATACCAACGAACCAATCAAAATACTTGTTTTAACCAAAAACCCATTGTGAATATTGGGGATCGTGTTACCAAGGGTGATATTATTGCAGATGGCCCCTCAACAGAACTTGGGGAGCTGGCCCTCGGGCAAAATATCCTCGTGGCATTTACTCCCTGGATGGGCTACAACTTCGAAGATTCAATCTTAATTTCTGAACGACTTTTGAAAGAAGACGTTTATACATCAATTCATATTGAGGAGTTTGAATGTATAGCTCGTGATACTAAATTGGGTAAGGAAGAGATTACCCGTGATATCGCAAATGTTGGCGAAGAAGCGTTAAAAGATCTTGATAGTTCAGGTATTATTCGAATCGGTGCCGAAGTTAAGCCCGGGTATATTTTGGTGGGCAAAGTTACTCCGAAAGGTGAAACGCAACTTTCCCCAGAAGAAAAACTCTTAAGGGCAATATTTGGTGAAAAGGCCGGAGATGTAAGAGATACTTCTCTTAGGGCACCATCAGGGGTTTATGGAACAGTAATTGATGCTCAAGTATACAGTCGTGAAGGTGCGGATCGTGATGAGCGTTTATCTTCGATAATTGAAGAAAAAAAGAGAAAATTGGAAAAAGATTTGTCGGTAGAGCAAAATGTCATTAAGAATAATGCTATCGGTAAGTTAAAAGATATTTTGGTTGGTAAGAAGACAACGGGTGTTCTTTTAAATGAGGACGGAAGCCAAAAGCTTCTTTCTAAAGGTCAAGATATTACAGTTGCAGATGTTGAGACTATACCATTTGAACTTTTAGGATATATTCCCTTGGAAAGTGAGCTTGAATATCAGATTTCTAAAATTGTGGATGGCGCCAGAAATCAACTTGATGCTGTCAGATTAGTATTTAATGAAAAAATTGAACGTCTGAGAAAAGGTGACGAGCTTCCTCCTGGTGTTATAAAAATGGTTAAAGTTTATGTGGCAATTAAAAGGAAATTGCAAGTTGGTGATAAATTTGCTGGACGCCATGGGAATAAGGGTGTGATTTCGAAGGTGCTTCCTGCAGAGGATATGCCTTATCTGGCAGATGGAACACCTGTAGATATGGTATTAAATCCACTTGGGGTACCTTCTCGGATGAATATTGGGCAAATTTTGGAAGTTCACTTGGGCTGGGCGGCCCATACATTGGGTAAGCAAATTGAAGAATATTTAAGATCTTTTGATGCTACAAAGAGCAGAGAGTTTTTGAAAGATGTTTTTGATGATAGAGAAATTTCCCAAAAGATCGAGGGTTCCAATGATCAATCATTAAAAAAGATGATGAAATCGATGATTAATGGAATTCACGTTGGAACACCGGTGTTCGATGGAGCTAGAGAGGTTGATGTCAAGGGGCTTTTGACTAAGGCTCAGCTTCCAACACGTGGTCAGGCAGTCTTATTTGATGGAAGAACTGGGGAACCTTTTACAAATCCAGTGACAGTTGGAATTATGTATATGCTTAAGTTACATCATTTAGTTGAGGAAAAGATTCATGCTAGGTCAATTGGTCCTTACTCACTAGTTTCTCAACAGCCATTGGGCGGTAAAGCTCAATTTGGTGGCCAGCGTCTTGGAGAGATGGAGGTTTGGGCCATAGAAGCATATGGTGCTGCATACTCTTTACAAGAATTTTTAACTGTCAAATCTGATGATGTGGCTGGTAGGACCAGAATGTACGAAAGTATTGTCAAAGGTGAGAATATTCTGGAACCGGGCTTGCCGGAGTCTTTTAACGTCCTGGTTAAAGAACTTCAGAGTTTGGCATTAAATGTTGAGTTAATTGAATCAAACCTTCTTAGCGATTCATCCGAAGAAGTAGTAGAAGAAGCTGCAGAAGATTTTATTCCTACTGAACATAAGCATTAAAATGAAATTATTTTTGAATTAAAATTGTAATTATTAGCAACAAGGGGTGAGCCTTGAGAGATTTGTTAAATTTTTTTGATAAGCCAAAAGATCCACTTTCATTCGACGCTGTTCGTGTCTCATTGGCATCTCCAGATATGATCAGAGATTGGTCTTTTGGAGAAGTAAAAAAACCTGAAACTATAAACTATCGAACTTTTAAGCCTGAAAGAGATGGGTTATTTTGTGCTAAGATTTTCGGTCCAGTAAAGGATTATGAATGTCTTTGCGGTAAATATAAACGAATGAAGTATCGTGGTGTTGTCTGTGAAAAGTGCGGTGTTGAAGTGACACAGACTAAGGTGCGTCGAGAAAGACTTGGGCATATTGAATTGGCAACTCCAGTTGCACATATTTGGTTTTTAAGGTCGCTGCCATCTAGAATTGGAAATCTTTTAAATCTTTCCTTAAAAGACGTTGAGAAGGTTTTGTATTGTGAATCCTATATTATTACAGACCCTATTGATACCGGTCTTGAGGATGGTACGGTTCTTACTGAGGAGGCCTACCAGGCTGCATTGACCGAACATGGTCCTAACTTCAAAGCTGGTATGGGGGGAGAAGCAGTTCGGGAGATGTTGAGAAAAATTGATCCCGAGTATCTTTCGCGAAAGCTGAGACTTGAAATTAAAGAGACTAAATCTGATGCGCAAATCAAAAAATTTACGAAAAGATTGAAAGTAGTGGAGGCATTCAAAAATTCTATCAATAAGACGGAATGGATGATGCTTGAGGCGCTTCCTGTTTTGCCGCCAGATCTTCGTCCTCTAGTTCCGTTGGATGGCGGAAGATTTGCAACTTCAGATCTAAATGATCTTTATCGTCGGGTTATTAATCGAAATAATCGTCTAAAAAGGCTACAGGAGCTCAATGCGCCTGACATAATTATTCGAAATGAAAAGCGAATGCTGCAGGAGGCAGTTGATGCATTGTTAGATAATGGTCGACGAGGTAAAACTTTTACTGGCCCGAATAAACGACCGCTTCGTTCATTAAGTGATATGCTTAAAGGTAAACAAGGTCGATTTAGGCAAAACCTTCTTGGTAAACGGGTCGATTATTCTGGTCGGTCTGTTATCGTGGTTGGTCCTACCTTGAAATTACATCAGTGTGGTCTTCCTAAAAAAATGGCTCTCGAACTATTTAAACCTTTCGTCTACAACAAATTGGAAGAAAAAGGCTTTGCAACAACTATTAAGCAAGCAAAAAAATTAGTCGATCAAGAGTCTGTTGAAGTTTGGGATATTTTGTCAGATGTTGTAAAGGAGCATCCTGTATTGCTCAACCGAGCGCCAACGCTTCACAGGCTTGGTATACAGGCTTTTGAGCCAGTTTTACATGAAGGTAAAGCTATTCAATTACATCCTTTAGTTTGTACGGCATTCAACGCAGACTTTGATGGAGATCAAATGGCAGTTCACGTGCCTTTATCTGTTGAAGCACAAGTTGAAGCTCGTGTCTTGATGATGTCTACTAATAATATTTTGAGTCCAGCAAATGGCCGTCCAATAATTAATCCTTCTCAAGATATTGTATTAGGACTCTATTGGTTAACAAGGATTCGTCCAGCTGCAAAAGGAACTGGAAAGATTTATAATAGCGTTAAAGAAGCTCAATTCGCTTATGAAATGGGCTTGGTAGATATTCAGTCTGCTTGTAAAGTTCGTATGGGTGGAAAACTAGTCGATGCATCAGTTGGTCGAGCTATATTGTCAGACATAGTTCCTAAAGAAGTTCCATTTGCTGAAGTTAATTTGGTTATGAATAAGAAGCAAATAGCTACTCTTATCGATAAGACATTTAGGCTTGCAGGGGCGAAGGCATGTTGTGTTTTGGCTGACAAAATAATGGAACTGGGTTTTAAATTTTCGACGCTTGCAGGTATGTCTATCTGTGTTGACGACATGGTAATTCCGGCAGCCAAAGCAAGTATGATTGGTGATGCAGAGAGACAGGTTCAAGAAATTCAGCAACAATATGATGAGGGTTTAATTACTGACGGCGAAAGATATAATAAAGTCGTCGATATTTGGGCTCAGACTGCGGATAAGGTAGCCAAAGAAATGATGAATCAAATTGAAAAGCAAAAATTCATCATTGATGGGAAAGAGCATATTGGTCCATCCTTTAATCCTATTTATATTATGGCAGATTCTGGAGCACGAGGTTCTGCAAATCAAATTCGTCAGTTGGGTGGTATGCGTGGTTTGATGGCAAAACCAAGTGGGGAAATCATTGAAACTCCGATTACGGCAAATTTTCGGGAGGGATTGACTGTTTTACAATATTTTATTTCTACTCACGGAGCACGTAAGGGATTGGCCGATACTGCTCTGAAGACTGCGAATTCAGGTTATTTAACGCGTAGACTTGTGGATGTTGCACAAGATGTTATTGTCAGTGAAATTGATTGTGGAACTCAAGATGGACTTGAAATAAGCCCTGTTTATGATGCTGGGGAAATTATTCAAAATATTGGAGATCGAATTTTAGGTCGAACGACGTTGACAGATGTTGTGGATCCTTATTCTCGACAGGTAATTGTTGCTGCAAACGAAGAAATTCATGAAGCCCATGTTAAGAAAATTGAAGAATTGGGAATTGAAAAGGTGATGATTCGTTCGGCATTAACTTGTCAGTCCAAACGGGGTGTCTGTGTTAGGTGTTATGGGCGAGATTTGGCGCGTGGGGCAACAGTTAATCTTGGGGAAACGGTTGGTATTATTGCGGCTCAGTCTATTGGTGAGCCTGGTACTCAGTTAACTATGAGAACATTTCACTTAGGTGGTGCAGCTTCTCGTGCTGTTGAACAATCCGTTCATACGTCACGCTATGAGGGAACACTCAAGTTACACAATGTTCATACTGTACTTAATCGCCAAGGAAAATTGACAGTCTTGAATCGAAACGGTGAAGCTGTCGTTTATGATGAAACAGGTCGAGAACGAGAGAGATTTAAATTAGTCTATGGTGCCATTTTGAACTTTAAAGATGGTGATAAAGTTCCAAAGGGTGGTGTTGTTGCTGAATGGGATCCTTACTCAAATCCAATAATAGCAGAACTTTCATCAAAGGTTGTATTTCAGGATATCGAAGAAGGGGTTACAATGTCAGAGCAGGTGGATGCTGTGACAGGGTTTGCAACTAAAGTAATTACTGAAAGCAAATCTGCTGAGGTTAAGCCAGCAATTCATTTGACTGATGGAAATGGCAAAACTTTAACTCTCCCTGGTCGTGATATTCCTGCAAGATATCTTATTCCAGTGGGAGCTCAGCTTCTAGTTACAAATGAACAGGAATTACACGCTGGTGATGTTATTGCAAAAATGCATAGAGAAGCATCGAAGACTAAGGATATTACTGGGGGATTACCGCGAGTTGCTGAATTGTTTGAAGCTCGAAAACCAAAGGAAGCAGCTATTATTTCTGAAGTCGATGGATATGTAACTTTTGGTAAAGATATAAAGGGAAAGCAGCGCGTTGTAGTTACTCCTGAAATTGGTGAGCAGAGAGAGTATTTGATTCCTAAAGGTAAGCATGTTGCTGTTCGAGAGGGTGAGTATGTAAGGGCTGGTGAGCCACTTATGGACGGGCCAACCAATCCCCACGATATTCTAGCGGTTCTTGGAGAGAAAGCTTTAGCAGCCTATTTGACCAATGAAATTCAAGAAGTTTATAGGCTTCAAGGTGTTGGAATCAACGATAAGCATATCGAAGTAATTGTTCGCCAAATGCTTAGGAAAGTCGAAGTGCAGGATGCTGGAGATACTCGGTTTTTGGCTGGTGAGCAGGTTGAAAAGTACTTAGTGCAAGATGAAAATGAGCGTGTTGCAAGGGAAGGTGGTAAGGTCGCTTCTTTCATTCCATTACTTTTAGGTATTACCAAAGTTTCATTGAGTACGGATAGCTGGATATCAGCAGCATCATTCCAAGAAACAACTAAAGTATTAACGGAAGCAGCTATTAATTCCCGCACTGATTATTTGAGAGGCTTAAAAGAGAACATAATTATGGGTCGATTGATACCAGCTGGTACGGGACTCACTTCTTATAAGCGTTGGAAAGTAGTTGTGAAGGAGGATGACGAGGTTTCTGCCTTTGCTCCACTTCCGAGCATGCAGGTAACTACATAAGATTATAATTATAATATAGGGGCTATCTTGAATATTTTTGAAATTTTCAAAATAGTTTTTTTCTAGTGAACAAATTCTTGACGATTTAGATTAGAAAATGTAAAGGTCAGCGTTCAGAATTTTGATTTTATCAAGGGGTGTGTGGTGCCAACAATCAATCAGCTCATTAAAAGTGAGCGTATAGTTCAAAAAAATCAAACAAAGTCTCCGGCTTTAACTTCTTGTCCTCAACGACGTGGGGTTTGTACTCGTGTGTATACAACCACGCCTAAAAAGCCGAATTCAGCTTTGCGTAAAGTTGCTCGTGTTAGATTGTCTAACAGCTATGAAGTAACGTCCTATATTCCAGGAATTGGTCATAATCTTCAAGAGCATAGCGTTGTTTTAATTCGAGGTGGCAGGGTTAAAGATTTACCAGGAGTTCGTTATCACATTATTCGTGGAGTCTTAGATCTTCAGGGTGTTAATGGTCGTTTGCGTGGTCGTTCTAAATATGGAACAAAAAGACCTAAAAAATAGTTGAAAGGGAGAAGTAATGTCTCGTCGTAAAAGAACATTTAAGAGAGAGATTATTCCAGATCCAGTTTTTAAGGATTTGGTTGTTGCTAAATTTGTTAACAAAATGATGATTCAGGGTAAGAAAAGTATTGCACAGGGTCTTTTCTACGGAGCTTTGGATGAATTGAAAGATAAAGTTCAAGGCGAAGAGCCAATCGCTATTTTGAAAAAGGCAATTGAAAATGTAAAACCATCTATAGAGGTTAGGTCTCGTCGAGTTGGTGGTGCAACTTATCAGGTTCCAGTTGATGTAAGGCCCACGCGCCGTCTTTCTTTGGCTATGTGTTGGTTAGTGGAGTACGCCCGAGCAAGGGGGGAAAAGGACTTTTCTAAGCGATTGGCGGGTGAAATTTTGGATGCTTATAATAATAGAGGAAATTCCATTAAGAAGAAAGAAGATGTTCATAGAATGGCTGAGTCCAATAAGGCATTTTCTCATTACAATTGGTAATTGATTGCAAAGTAGTTACAAATTAGTTTAATACTTTTTATTTAGAAAGGCGAGCAAATATAGCTCGCCTTTTTTTATGGAGGAATGTCCATGGTTAAGGAACCTAAAGTTTTGGCTGACTTGAAATTTACCCGTAATATTGGGGTAATGGCCCATATTGATGCCGGTAAAACTACCACTACGGAGAGAATTTTATTTTATACGGGTAAGAGTCATAAAATTGGTGAGGTTCATGACGGCGCAGCCACCATGGATTGGATGGCTCAGGAGCAAGAGCGGGGTATTACAATTACCGCAGCAGCAACTACGGCAAGTTGGAGAGACTATAAAATAAATATCATTGATACTCCCGGACACGTTGATTTTACGATTGAAGTTGAGAGATCTTTGAGGGTATTGGATGGTGCAATTGCTGTTTTTGATGCTGTAAATGGAGTCGAGCCTCAGTCTGAAACTGTTTGGAGGCAGGCAGATAAGTACAAAGTACCTCGGATTTGTTTTATAAATAAGATGGATCGAGTAGGGTCTTCGTTTGGCGAATCTCTAAAATCTATTGAGAGTAAGTTAGGTGCTAACCCAATTGCAATTCAAATTCCGATTGGATCAGAAGACGAATTTGTGGGTGTAATAGATCTTATTGAGCAAAAGGCGTTACGTTGGGTGGGAACAGATTTGGGTCAGAGCTATATAGAGGAGGAAATTCCCATAGACTTGGTGGGAGAGGTGAACAGATTTCGGGCTGAGATGGTAGAGAGGATTGTTGAATTGGATGACGTTCTATTGGAGAAGTATCTTGGCGGCGAAGAAATTTTGGCTTCAGATCTAAAGGAAATATTGAGGAAGGGGGTTCTTTCGCTAAAGGCCTTTCCGGTTCTCTGTGGCGCTGCATTTAAAAATCGTGGTGTACAGCC